>ERZ780167.230-NODE-230-length-59426-cov-9.768810_pt1 | contig 59426 bp, 36 predicted proteins | sample MGYA00510982_ERZ780167 | MGnify/ENA primary metagenome ERZ780167 (study PRJEB29588, sample SAMEA2146107) | human gut metagenome | biome: human gut; feature: human-associated habitat; material: faeces | place: Denmark | collected 2008/2010 ... | reverse complement strand
TATAACACTAATTATATTATTCGCATATTCTAATTTTTCATTTCTTTTAGCTCAGAATGATAAGGATAATACTTTAATGCCAAATGCGGAATTGTCTGATGCTATGACAGAAATAAGTTCTATGTTAGAAGATTATATATCTTCTGAAAATGAAACTGCCGATAATTTAATAGAAGGCCGTTTAAAAACATTTCATGGAAAACAAAATAAATATATTCAAGATAGTATTGTTGGACGGTTATATCAAGAAATCGAATTATATATTGCCAATGATGATATACGTGCAACAAAAAAGGTATCACATCTTTTGCATTCTATAGTTCCATATAATGACAAACGACTTTATTCTATCCTTTTTGAAGAAGCTAATCTTGCAGAGTCAAAAATGGATTCGATTTATTTAAACCAAATAATTAATGATCTGACTGTTTATTCTGATTTAAACAAATTAGATATACAAGACGAATTAAAATTATTAGATAATAAACTTCAGTCCATACGTAATACCAAAGAACATTTTATTGGAACTTGGATATCAGACAAACAGTTGACAATAAAAAATCCTTATCCTGATTATATTATATTTGTAACTAAAGATACAATTCAGAAGTTTAATATAGCAACACATCTTTGTTTTAATGTAGAAAAAAAGCTTTTCAAAAAAAGTCTATTTTCTGGTTATTCTAATTGTTTAGAATCGAATTTGGTAATTGATGTATCAAATAATAAACTATATTCAAATTGGTGCTCTGAGAAGTTAAAAATAGGAAATGCAGAATTGTCTGAATATTTCAGAGGAACAACACGAGATTTAAACGCATCCATAGTAGGACATTATTCTAGAAAGAATGAACATTCAATGGGTGAGAAGATAACAGCTGGTGTGATTACAGAAATAGGAAGTGTACTTGCCAATAATTTATTTGATAATATAGCAGTGTCTAAGAAGAGGATATATATTTATGAGCAATCAATGACTTTAATACAACCAAATATTATGTCTGTGGATATAAAAGGACAAAGGATACAAAAAAAGTCTTCTAATTTAAACAATGTTGATAAGTATGAATATAAAGAAAATGTTAGGTTTTTAAGACTTGACAATGAATCAGATATGCCTATTACAGAAAATTTGATATCAATGTCTAAAAAAGAAATAAAAGAATTAGGAATCAATGATGAAGAATTTAATAATATATATCGTTCATCGCGGAACTTGAAAAACTGGAGTGTTATTATGGGTTGTATTACAGGAGCTGGTATTGGTATTGGACTTGGTTCATTTGCATTTAAACCTTCTGATGATGGTATGGGATTCAAAGGTTATAAAACAATGGCATTTACTTCTCTTGGAATTGCGGCAGCAGGATTAGCTACTAGTATAATTGTACTTCCAAATATTGCAAAAAAACTTAATAAAAAAATATTGAAATATAATGAAAGAAAAATGCATAGTATGCGTAAAAAAACAGGATTAAGTATAGAGTTCTCATCAGAAAATTTGGGACTATCACTTTTATTTTAATCAGCAAAATATGAAAAGAATTTATATAATAAATTTTGTGCTTTATATTTTCAATAGTATTGGAGTTTGTGCTCAATCACTTTATGATGGTATGTATAGCAAGGAATGGGAGGAAGAACGTGATCTATATTGTAAAAATTCATACTCTGGAGGACTTGCAAATAGCGCAAAGAAATCATTAATGTCAATGGGAAATTCTGATATCAGTACTATTGTTACTCCTGATGGTAAAGGTGGTGTTGTAAATGCTGGATTTAGAAAACCAGGTAAGATGGTAATTACAAATAGTAGAGGTGGAATTATGATTGTGAAAGGTAGTTCCACGCAAACTGCTGCACGGAATAATAATGTAAATAAAATTAATAGTAATAAATTAAAAAGCCCAACAAGGCAACCATCTTCTTTTTTTCAATGGAAAACAGAACAGATGGCACTTGCTGCTCAAAAAGCCTATGAGCGTAAGATCAAGGAGAAATTAAGAAAAAAAAGAGAAGATGATCGTTCTGAAATGATAGCAAAACAAAATTATTATAAAAGAACAGAACAAGAGTTCAGAGCTGCAGTAGAACGTGATTACTGGCATGCTACCGATGGAGCAAGAGCTGTTGATGAATCTCTTAAAGTTTCTGATTATTTAACAATACCACAAAAAGATGAAAAGAAAAATGATGGGGGATTAGTTATTCTTACAGAATTTTCGCTTCAGAAAAATATTACATTAGGTGAAGATCCAAAACAGATATCAGTAACAGATCTTACGGCAATCCGGCCTGAAGAAATAGATAATTGGATTTCTGCTTTAGAAAAAGATGCTTTGATGGATATTGAGTCATCTGAAGAAAGAAAAACAAACTTACATCAAAAACCATATCCAGTTTTATTGGTTTCTCATGATGAAATTTTGCTGGATTCTGCAGATATTTTTGTGATTCCAGGATGTGGTCCAGTTATGGTTTTAGAAGACAGCATGCTTGTACTTAAAGATTATCAACTCCGTAAGGTTGCATGGAAAGATAATCTGAGACATACCTATGTTATTCCTTGTGGAGATTGTCTTATTAGCAGAATTGATAATAAAATATATAGTATTCATGAAGGCGTCTCAAAATGTTTATTGGAATTGGATACTGATAATATTTCTATTTTTTCAAATAATGAGAAATCATTCTTTTTTGTAGCTTTTTATGATGAAATGTCGGCTATATATAAAGTAGATATTTCAAATGGCAAATGTGATGAAATATGTCGTATTCCATTTTTTATTTGGAAAATAGAAGCCAACAATGACGATATTTATATTTTACTCAATGATAAAATTCTAACTATTGGAAAGAATACAAAACCATATGTACTATATAATGTTAAGGATGGTCTAAATGACATGATTCTTTCACCGTGGGGAATGCTTGTGGCTACAGATAAAAACATCTTGAGGTTGAATTCCAAAGGTGAACAAACTTTGTTTTATAATAATGGAGCAAAACAAATTTGGGTAGATGGCAATGAGTTTTATTTTTTGTCTTTAGAAGGTGATCTGCTCAATTTTGAAAATGGAAGTGTTTGTTTAACAAATTAAAAGATAAAAGTAATGAAAAAAATTATTATTGTATTTATGTTTCTAACGGTCGGGACAACAATGATTTATGGTCAGATTCGTAATGAACATAAAAAGACTAATATGAATACACAATATTTTAAAAATAAAAATAGTTATTCCGCCAATTTAAATTCTTCTGTACACGAGGTTAAAAGTTGTTTTAGCAAAGATTCAATTATAAGAGATTATGGTTTTGATTATACAATAACGAATATATGTGATCATACATTGTATATTTATATAAAATCACTTAATTCCTCTTTTATATTAAAACCAAAGCAAAAGTCATCTCCAATTAAGTGCACAAATCCTCCTATTGTTTTAGAAATGACTCATGATAATAAGAAATTTCAACAATGGAAATACGGTAAAACCTTACAACAAAATAAAAACCTTCCAAAAGATGTTGAAATGGAAAGAATATGGATTGAAGGTATAGGTTGGCATCTCAAATTTACAAATAATGGTGAAAATACATATGAAATATTGTTAGAATTTTATTCAGAGGATAGTAAAAAATTTTTGAAAAATGGTAATATTTTAGGTAAAGGCAGATATAATAATATTCTTCTTTTGTTTTGTGGAAATAAATACAGAAATCTAAAGATCAGTATTAATAAATAATATCTTTGATATAACTGAGAATATTTTATTTTTATAGGTGCGAATAAAGATACCAACTCCTGATTCGTATAAAATATATAATGTTTGTATGTTGATATTATGTTAATATTATAAAATATGGAATGTTTAGATATTTGTGTATGTAATAAAAAAGTTTTTATATTTTGATTTTGTGGTTCATTTAAATTATGAAATGATCAATAAAACAGATATAATATGGGTGTGTAAGAAAAGCAAAGATATTTCTTAAAAATAGATTTTAACATATATCTGTTTATTAAATTAGTCGGTGTATTATAGGAAAATAATCATTAAATTTAGTAATTATGAAAGCAAGAAACAGATTATTGGTGATATTCTTATTGGTCATGACGTTTTGTATTGTGACATTAGGAATAAGAGCTCAAGGAGGAGTTGTATTGAAAAATGGGGCAAAAGCTTTCAGCAAGGAAAGCTTGGCTAAACTTGCTAGTGCTGGTGTTATAAGATCATTGTATGAATTAGAAATACAAACAGTTAATAATAATAATGTACTGATAGTGAATGGAAAACCTAATGTGGTTAATGCTAAAGGACAAAAAGTATTAAGCAATTTAAAAGAGGAGAAAAGTAAAGTAAAAGATGCGAAAAGGATTGTAAGAACTGTACCAAAACCCAAAAGTCTGATAACTGAACAATCGCTTGTAATAATGATGGAGATGTATATAAGGAAAATGAAAAACCGTTTCCTTAATTATGCAAGGATAAGCAGCCAGAGTGTGGATACAGCCGATATGGAAGCTTTTCCCATGACTGATGGACAGACACGTATGGCTGGGTATCTGGAGAACGAGTTAAAAGAAATATGTAAGGGCAGTGATGCTGTGATAACACGCAGTGCTGACCAGTATGTGTATGTGAAGATTCCTTCGAACATGAAAGGCAAGAGTGTGCCTTCTGTGATGTTCATGGCTCATCTCGACGTGACGCCGGAGGCTCCTGGACAGAATATCAAGCCCATTGTGCATGAGAATTATGACGGCGGCGACATACAGTTGCCAGCGGGAATAGTGCTGAGTCCGGAGACTCCGCAAGGTGCTCATCTGAAGAATTGCAAGGGAATGACGATAATAACATCGGACGGTTCGACGCTTCTTGGGGCCGACGACAAGGCAGGCGTGACGATTCTGGTAGGGTTGGCTGAGCTGCTGGTGAAGAACAAGAAGATAAAGCATGGTGATGTTTATATGGTGTTCTCGCAGAATGAGGACATCGGCCGTGCTGCATACCGTTTCGAGTCGAAGTATGTTGACGGCAGTCCGGACATTGTGATAGATGTGGATGGTAACATGCCCGACCGTTTCTCGGTAGAGAATTTCACTGCATCGATGATCACCTATCGTTTCCGCGGCCACGATGCTCATCCGGGTGAAGGATTTGTGAACAAATATGGCGACGCACTTACAGCTGCTTCTTATTTCATAGGACAGATAGATCCAGCCAAACATCCTTCTGCAAGCAAGGATAAGCAGGGATACATACACTGTTATTCGATGGTTCATCCGACAGATGAATCAGGCAAGGAGATATCTGAGGATTATCTTGTGAAGGTGCGTTTGCGCTATTTCGATAGGAACGAGGGTGACACTCTGCGCCAGATGTTGCGCGATGCCGAAAGGCTTGCGGCTGAAGCTTATCCGTTTGTAAAAGTGGAAGCCGGACAGGAAACGGTGCAGTATGAGAACATTGCCTATACGATGTATCCAGGAACTGCCGACCTGATAGTGAAGAGTGCTGCCAGTGCCGGCATGACCATGAGCCCGAGCAGTGAGCGCGGCGGCACTACATCGGCCATGATGGCGGCAAAGGGATTGCGTGGCGGACCGTGCATATACAGCGCTCAGCAGGCTGCGCACAGTGTGTATGAATGGGTGTGCGTGGAAGACATGGTGAAGATGGTGCTTGTAACGACAGACATTGTGAAGAATGTGGCTGGGATGAAGAAGCAGTAATTTATATACAAATAACATAGCATGTGTATGTTATTATATTATTTACCATAATCTTTTGTTAAGATTATATGGATACAATTATCATCGGTTTTGATATTTGTATACCAAAAAAGAGGATGCACCGGAATTATTCATTCTGATGCATCCTCCAATGTTTTAGGATAATTACTTTACTTTATTTTATTTCAGAACACGGTTACCTTTGTAGCCTTGCCGTCAACGTTCACAACGTAGATACCTTTGGCTGTTGGTATTGTGACGTTAGAGCCCTGACCGGTATATATCTGTGCGCCGTTCGCAGAGAATACCTTTATGTCGCTTACGGCCGGAGCTGTGACAACTATCTCGCCGTTTGCGGCATATACTTTCACGCCTTCAGGCAGAACGTTACCTATGCAGTCCGGTACGTCTTCACCAACGGTGATGTTGTCCAACAGAATGTCGTGTGTAATGCCTGAAATACCTTTGAAGCTTAGTCTGACGTTCTTCTCACCCTTGAACTTATCGAGAGATATTGAGTATTCCGTCCATCCTGCAGTCTCATTGCCGGAAACATATATCGGGCTTGAAACAGTTTCGTAAGCGCCGTTGTCTTTCGATGCTTCCACTACGATTGCGTCGGCGCTCTGTTCTCCTTCTGTCTGATATATGTAGAATTTGAGTGTCGGGTTGACGAGTGTGCTGAGGTCGATCTTCTCACTTGTGAATCTTACTTCATCGCCTTCGGCAAGAGTTGTTGAGAGGAATGCTGCGAAACCTCCGTCACCGTCTTGTGCTTCTACCGAAGGATATGACGGGCTGCTTGAACCTGTGCCCCATGCTGCGTCATAACCTTTCACTTTCTCGTTCATCCACTGGTGTGTGGCTGTACCTCCTGCAAACGATTCCTTGAACGGCACCGGATTTGCCTCGCCTACGAACAGCAGACCTGATGTTGTGAGGTCTCCGAATCCTGTTTCGTTGTACGGTTGTACGAAATAGTAAACATATTTCTGGCCGTTGCTTGTGTCAATAGTGTTGTCGGTGAATGTAGTACCGGTGAATGCGTCGTCGAGAACTTCAGAACCGTTTCTCATAATATGGTATTTAACTTCGCCGTCCTCCGGTTTAGCACCGTTCCATGAAAGTGTCACGCTGTGGTCGTCGTTCTCAACAACATTGAATCCTTCTATCGGTGCAGGTACAGAATATCCTACTTTCACTGTCACAACTGCTGCGTCGCTCTTCATTCCGTCGAGGTATGCGTAAACACGGTATGTGTATTCGCCCTTTTCCGGAACAGTGTTGTCAACAAACTGTGCGGCCAGTGTGGCGCCCGTAGCCTGTGTTGTGTAGAGAGGCTCTTCAACGCCGTCACGGTAAAGTTCCATCTTATCGACGTGGGTGATGAAGTCGCCGCCGATGCTTGTGTTAGGTGTGTACCATATCAGTTTCACCTGCAGAGAACCGTCGCGTGCCGGTGTAGCCTCGAAGTTGTAGGGCACTGACGGAGATGCTGTCGGCCGTCCGTTCTTCACTTCAATGTCGTCTATTGATACAACGACGTCTTTCTGGTAGTTGTCGAAGCATATTCCGATGACATAGGCGTCGCTCTTCTCAGGAACTATAAGTCCTTTCACCTCCTGATAGTCAGTGCCGGTGATGTCCCATATCTGTCCTATCGGGCCGAGCGGAGTGTGAGCGTCGTTGTTGCTGCACAGTATCATCTGCAGTTTGCCTGCCTTTGCCGCGTCTGCCACTTTTGCCTTGAATGTCACTTCCACCTCGTTGTCCGTATTGAAACGTATTGCCGGCAGATAGAGTATCTCAGGTATGTTGGGGTCGCCTTCCTGTGCGGCTGTGCATACCAGTGTTCCGTTTTCATACTTCCATCCGGCTCCGGCCTCTCCTGTTCCCGATGTTGTGAATCCGTCGAACGAGCTTTCCTCGTCGAAGCTGTTGCTGTAAGGCAGTTCCAGTGCGTCGTTCGAACCGTAGAAGTATTCGTATGTCAGCACCGACTCTGTGGCATATTCGCCCAGATAATCACGCCATACATAAGTGGTCTTTTTAGTGATGTTATCCTTGTCGTCGTACTCATATTCGTACTTGTACTTGTTCATCAGCGACCAGCTTCCCTCTTCTGATGTTTCCTCGTCGCCCCACGGATCGTATCCTCCGCTTGAATACATGTAGGTTTCTTTCAGGGTGATGTTGCCTTTGGCGTCGTATTCATAAATCTCCTTGTCGGTAGGAGTCTTCACGTATTCGTAGCTTGAGAAGTTGAATGTGTAGCTGTTGCGCACCTTCTGCAGCACGTTCATGTTGTCGTCATATACATATTCGTTTATCTCGTACGGCTGTTCCTGCTCCATACCGTTGAGTTTCTTGTAGCGGTTCTCGGTTGCGGTGTTGCCTTCATATTTGTAAACGCATTTCTTGGCAAAATCCTTTTCCCAGTCGCTGGAACCCCATTCGTAGAACAACTGTTCTGACACGCGTCCAGTTTCGTCGTCGTATGTGGTTGTTGTCTTTGCACCTTCGATTGGCCGTCCGATGAAAGTCATCGATGAATGGTTCCATACATAGTTTTCCACCAGGTTGCAACGCTTCTGTGCGTCATAACCATAGTTCACCTTTTCCGAGTTGTCCATCACTGTAGGATCGGACGTGTTCGGTTTTGTTATTAATTTTTCAACAAGCAGACCATTGGCGTCATACGTGTAGTCGATACGCGAATTGATTTTTGTTCCGTCGTATTCCAACACGTGAGTCAGTACTTCGTCAGCGTTAATACTACAGAAACAGCTTAAAACTGTAGCTCCAACAAATAGTAATCTTTTACTCATAATTACATTGTTTTGTACGTTAATTAAGTTAAATTCGTTACAAACGTACAAATTATGGGATAAAAAGCAAAGATTAAGGTATTTTTATTTAAAAAATATTTATTTCTGTTTTTGGTGTAAAATGCCTTATGTTTGGTATTTATTTCCATGCATAATGTCTGATATTCAGATACATAGAGCAGGATGAAATTGTGCTTGAGAGCCTTTGTCAGGTGTATTGCGGTTATAATATTTTTTCTGTGTTGTGTTTTCGGATGGTATGTTTGAGCCTGCTTTATTGTTGTTATGCCGGTGTTGCAATGTATGAAATACGGTGTGAAACAGGACTTTTTTGCCGGTGTGTCCGGCTTATGGCGGTTGCCGCTTGCTGTTGTCAGCAGCTCGTGCGGCACTGGTCGGTGGTCATGCCTGTGGTTCGGCTGAAGAAAAGACGGAAGCATTGCGCCGAGCCGTAATGGAGCATCGACGCTATCTCGTCGTCCGATTTGTGTGAGTGCATAAGCAGATCGCGCGCCATGTCGAGGCGTTTCATCTCGGCATACTGGCCGAGGCACAGTCCTGTTTCCTCCTTCACCAGATCCTCCAGATAGGCTGCCGACGTGTCCGTGCGCTCAGCTATGTATTGCGCCTTCGGCAGTTCCTCGTGCTGACGTCCGTGCTGTGCGAAGAAGTCGTGTATGATGTGGTTGGTCTGTCTCAGTATTTTTCGGTTTCTGTCGGTACGCATTATGAACTGTCTGTTGTAGAAACGCCGGCAGTAGTCGAGCAGTAGACAGATGCGACGGCTTATTATGCCGCAGCTGTATTCGTCGATGCAAGCGCCCAACTCGCTCTTTATGTCGCCAAACAGTCTGTCCAGCGTACGTTCCTCACACTCCGACACGTGCAGTGCCTCGTCCGTCCTGTATCCGAAGAATCTGTATTCGCCCATGTTGCGTTCTATCTCGCTGCCGGCTGCCAGTTCTTTTCTGAATGTCACGATGCCCGCTCCCTCTGCCTTTGTGTCACCATTGAGGCAGATACGGTCGCCGGGACGGAAAAACAACACCGACGCATACGAGAAGTCACACCCCATGTGTCCGTAACACGAGGTGCGGCAACAACAGCGGTTTTTTATCATCATCACCGTATAAAGATCTGTTGTTATCCCGTTTATTGCGTCCAGTTCGTCGGGCAACACCTCTGCAGTTCCGGCAAGCGGATGCATCATCCTCACACCCGGCAGACTGTTGCGCTTCCTGCAGTACGCAGTTTCAGAGTCCTGACTCTTTGTGTACATCTGTTTTGTAGGCGTGTTGTGTGTCAGACGTTTGTTTTTCTGTATTCGCTCGGTGTCAGTCCAGTAGCCTTCTTGAATATGCGGTTGAAGTGTTGTGGATACTGAAATCCCAGTTCGTATGAGATCTGGTTCACCGTCTTCTCAGTGCTCAGTATCAGTTCTTTGGCGTGGCCTATCAGCTTCGACTTGATGTATTCCTGCGCCGTTATGCCCGTTTCCTTCTTTATCATGTCACCGAAGTAGTTGGGCGAGAGAAACACCTTGTCGGCAAAGTATTTCACCGTTGGCAGACCGTCTGTTAAAGTGCGCTGTTCGCGGAAGTAGTCGTCGAGCAGACTCTCGAACTTCACTATCACGTTCTTGTTGCTCTGCGAGCGCGTGATGAACTGCCTTTCATAGAAGCGCATGCAGTAGTCGAGCAGCAGTTCTATGTTGCGCGAGATGAGGCGTCGGCTGTGCTTGTCCACCGGCCGGCTTATCTCCATCTTTATTTTCTTCAGACAGTCGGTGAATATCTCCTTCTCCTCGTCAGACAGATGCAGCGCCTCGTTGGACGAATAAGAGAAAAACGAGTAGCGCCTGATGTTCTGTCCAAGCGACGTACCCTTTATGAGGTCAGGATGGAACAGCAGTCCGAGCGCGTCGAGCTTCATGCCCTCCGTGAATGTTGTCTCCACAACCTGACCCGGCGCGAAGCTCGTCACAGTGCCCTCCTGGTAGTCGTAAGGCTGCCGGCCGTAGAGTATCTCGCCGCACTTCAGGTTTTTCAGGAACAGGGCATACACCCCGTAGTTGAACATCATGTGTCCCACGGGTTGCTTCTCTGCCTCTGCCAGGCTCACCACACTTACGAGCGGATGCTGTGTTTCCAGTCCGAAGAGCTCGTTGTATCTCTCCACGCAGTCTATCTTGACGAAATCTTTCATGATTGCTTATGTTTTTGTGTTCAGACGGTTGTCTCCGTTCACAAATTTACTAATATTATCCTTTGCCTGTGAAATGATTTCCGCAAAAACCGTAAATAAGTTAACAAGCAGAGTAAAATGTGCACATCGCGGAGACTGCTGTGGTGCGTTAGAACTTATGAAATACTGATAAAAAGGTGTGACTTTAAGTAATATTATAATGTGTTTTGTCTGAAAAACATGTCTATTTTATTTTTTTGCACTCACCTTTTGCTATCTTTGTATAAGATAGGATGCGGTTCGGCAAAGCCAATTTCGAAAAAACAATTTTTTCCATTTTTGTCTTTGCGCTCACCTTTCACTATCTTTGTATAAGATAGGATGCGGTTCGGCAATATCAAAAGCCAAGAAACAGTGTCTTTTTCTTTTGCTATTGCACTCACCTTTCACTATCTTTGTCAGTAATTAAATTTCGGTTGATTTCACAACACAGTGTTTTTATTAATAAATAAGGAGGAACGATATCTGTTGTGAGAAGGTCGGCCGTACAATGGAAACAACATAACAAAACTTCATATATGGAACAGAAAAACGATTTTGAGGTAAGGATACGCGAGAACTTGCGCCGCTATCTGCTGGAGCAGGGGCTTATAGACGAACGCATGCCCGAATGTCCCGACGTGGAGGACAAGTGGCGTGAGGTGGGCGAAGCCTATCTGCCGGACGGCGTTAGAGAGTATGGGGCGTGGCCAACGGTGTCGCTCGGATGGATGATGTTTGTGGGCATGGCGCTTGCACGGTTGTGGGATACCGACTGGGAGAACTGCGGCTGTCGCACAGACCTGTACGCATTGCTGCGAGATGCACGCGGCTACGACAGCATGGACGACCACATTATGGAAGACGTGCTTGCTCTTGACGAGGACAGTCGCAGGAAGACTAGCGCGCTCGTTGCCGAATGTGCCGGCCGCACCGACAGCATGCTGCGCCACGAGAACATAGAGCCGGGCACACCGGAGGCTTTCCGTGCCTATGTGGCTTGCCTGCACCAGCTCTATCTCATGGGTATGGCCGTGGAGTTGAAGGCACTGGGCTACCGCATGACAAAGGCGTGAGCGGCGGGCGGCGAATGTTGTTATGGCGATGCGACAGGCCGCTGTTTATGTATGCTTAGGGCCTGGAGAGAATACCGGTGCGTGCGTTTTTCGTTGATAATGGTAGAAAATCATGTAATATGCGTATGTCCGTCGGCCGCATGATTTCGTAATTTTGCAGCGTCGGACAAGGAATACGCAATAATAAAATAAAGGAGGACAGAATATGAAAGGTTTTCTTTTTTTCATGGCATGCCTGCTTACGGCGTCCATGCCTCTGTCGTCGTGCAAGGGAAGCAACCGCGGCGACGACGACAAGTCGAAGGTGCTCGTGGCCTATTTCTCGGTGACGGGCAACACCAAAGCCGTGGCCGAACACATAGCCTACGTCACGGGTGGCGACGTGTGGCGCATAGAGCCGGTGTTGCCTTACAGCTCGAGAGACCTTGACTACCGTACTGCCGAATCGCGCAGCAGTCGCGAGCAGCACGACGCCACGGCGCGTCCGCAGATGTTCCGCGACACTCCGAAGCTCGACCGTTACGAAATAGTGTTCGTGGGCTATCCAATATGGTGGGGTATCGCGCCGCGCATAATAGAGTCGTTTCTCGAAGGCGGCGACTTCAGGGGCAAGACCGTGATACCGTTCTGCACGTCGGCGTCAAGTCCGTTGGGCAAGAGCGGCGAGCTGCTCCACAAGTGTGCGCCCGACGCCGACTGGAGACCCGGACGGAGGTTTGCCGAGGGAACAGGTCGCGACGAAGTGAAACAGTGGGTGGACGAGGTGCTAGGCATCGAATGACGGCCACTTTCCCTACAGTAACAACAGACAGCATGACATAATAAAAACATATATAAACCATAAGGACAAAGCGATGAAGAATATTCTGATAATAAAGACCAGCCCTCGCAAGGGCGGCAACTCGGACATGCTTGCCGATGAGTTTGCGGCAGGCGCTATCGAGGCCGGCAACACGGTGGAGACGGTGAGCCTCGCCGGACTCAACATTTCTTTCTGCCGCGGATGCTTCGCGTGTCACGAGACACTGCGCTGCGTCATCAACGACGACGCGCCGGCGATAGTGGAGAAGATGTGCCGTGCCGACGTGATAGTGTGGGCAACGCCGGTTTATTACTACTCGTGCAGCGGACAGATGAAGACGATGATAGACCGCGCCAACCCGCTATACACTGCCGACTATCGCTTCACCGACGTCTATCTGCTGGCTTCTGCCGCCGAGGACGAGCCGGAGACGGTGGACGGCACCGTGACTGCCGTGAAGGGATGGACCGACTGTTTTGAGCGTGCCACGCTGCGGGGAGTGGTCTTCGCAGGCGGAGTGACAGACAAGGGCGACATAGCCGGCCACAAGGCGCTGGCCGAAGCACGCGAGATGGGGCGCAAGGCATGAGCCGCGTATGCCGATGAAGACAAACCGTGAAAATATGGACAGAAAAGACATGACACTCGAACAATTCCAGCAATACATAGCCGACGGACGGCCACTGCGCGGCGAGGAGATGATAAACTTCATGCGCGACAGCAGTGACGAGGTGCGCCGTCTGCTCATGGAGCTTAATTGTCATTACCACACCGACGCGGAGATACGCGCCCTCTTCGCGCAGATAACGGGTGGCGAGGTGGACGACAGCTTCCGCATGTTTCCGCCGTTCTACACCGATTTCGGACGAAACATACACGTGGGGCGCAATGTTTTCATAAACTCGTGCTGCCAGTTTCAGGACCAGGGCGGCATATCCATAGGCGACGGATGCCTGATAGGCCACAGTGTGGTGATGGCTACGCTCAACCACGGCATGGATCCTGCCGACCGCCAGAACCTCTATCATGCGCCGATAGTCATAGGCCGTGGCGTGTGGATAGGCGCCCACGCCACCATACTCAGCGGTGTGCACATAGGCGACGACGCCGTTGTGGCTGCCGGAGCGGTGGTGACGAAGGACGTGCCAGCCCGTATGATTGTGGGCGGAGTGCCCGCCAAGGTGATAAAGAGCATCGACGAGGCCGGGGCGAAGGACAGCTGAGGAAGGTGTCCGGAGGCTTTTCTGCCGGCAGTAAGGTCGAAGGATGAAATGCCCTTCATCGTCTTAAAACTGTATATTTATACATTCCGGCAGTAAAAAGTTTTGACAAAAAAAATTTCAAAATAGAAAAATGGCGACGCCCTCGGATGGTGTCGCGCGACGTGAAAGCGGCTCTTTCGGAGCCGTTTTCTTTTTGTGCCACTCCGGAGAAAATCAGGTTCCGTCGCGGAACGGCCCGTTCGGCAGCAGTAAAAGACATGTAGCACTGTCTGGAGCGTAAGCCGTTGACCGTCACATCGCATTTTATCACGTAATGATAAATCCGCGTCTCCACGACCGATAAACCATCCTCTCAATACATTCGCAAGTTTCCCGTGCCTTTTCTTACGCCTCATATCGGTGTTTTCAAAGAAAACTCTGACGACGTACTTACAGTTTTTCTTGACTTTTTTTTGACAAAATTTTTTCGCAAAAGAGATGTAAGGAAATGTTAAATCCTACATAAGAAAGGCTTGTTCAGGACGTGCGGCCTTGTCATACATCCTGCTCTATAATGCCGGATAATCCATCCTGTGTTCCGATAATGCCCGTTTGAGGGTCTGTTTAAGCCCGTATCAGGGTGTATTATGGTGCGTTTGAGGCCCTGATACAGCCCGTTTCAGGGCCTCAAACAGTGCTTATTGCACGGCCGAAAAATCTTTCTCAAATATAAACCACTGATATCCAACATATTGCATAAAGCTCTCATTTCTCACGAATTTGCGTCCGACGGAGAGTCAGCGCGCAAATTCACGAAAAATAAACGGGGTAGAACTGAAAACTCAAGGAAAAAAATCACATGTCGGTGAAAAACTGAAAGAGGCCCATATAGCATTTCTTCCGGCAGAAGGCAACAACGCCGATACGTGATTGAAGCTGCGATCTTTTTTATTGAAATAAATTTCCACGGAATTTCTATTGAGTTTATTTATGATCTATGTGGAACAAAAAAGAGGCGCGGAATATCGCGTCTCTGTATGGGTTTATGATAAACGGCTGTGCGTTACCGCTCTTTTACCATTCATGTTCTTTTCGCTGTGAGATGCATGATTCCACGTCTCGTAAGTGTGACTGACGTCGGGGCGGCGGTTGCTGTGGCGCGCAGGTGTCTTTTCACGATGGACGACACCGGATTGCGCAGTCCCTTGTATCCGACGAGGAAAGCCTTGGCGGAACCGAACTTCAGGAACATGTCGAGGCGCACAGGTATGTGGTTGGCGTCGTCGCTGACGTAGAAGCGCACAATCTCCTTGTACTTGCCTTTCTCAAGCTCCATGTATGAGAGCTGCAGGCAGCGGTATTTTATGCCGTTGTCGGCCTTTATGACGGTCTTGCCGCGATAAAGAAGGCGTGCGGGTGTGGTCTTTCTGCCGTCGGCTATCGGGAAGTTTATTATGTTGCCGGTCTTCCATCCCTCGGGATTGAAGGAGCGCGCTCTGAGGAATATGTTCATCATGTCGTAGCTGCACTCGTCTGCCGACACGTCCTTCCAGGCGTGTGTGCCGTCGTGTTTCTGGCGGTGCATCTTCATCTTCTGCTGTCCGCCGGCATATGAGTAGAACACTTCGTCGACGGTGTAGCGTGAACCTTCGCGTGCTCCCTTGCGGTAGTAGAGCGGTTCCATGGCCAGACTGCTGTAGCAGAGCAGTGTGTCGCGCAGTACGAACATCTCGTCCACGGTGTTGTTGCCGCGTGTGGTGAGCGATGCTCTGTAGGCTTTACGGCCCTTGTAGTTGCTCTCTACGGTGGACATGCTTGCGTTTCCTGCCTTCACCCATATGAATTTCCAGTTGTAGTAAAGGTTGTAGGAGAGGAACTCTCCCGACTTGAACGCAGTGTTCTTGTAGGTGCACTGTGCTGTCGCCGCTGTTGCGATGAGCAGCAACATCATTATTGCGAAGGAGTGTTTTCTGATGTTCATAGTTTTACGCTTATGATTGTTGTTACACAGTTTGTCTTATTCTTCGGCCCGTTTCAGCTTCTTCTTCATCTGCTGTTGCATCTCCGGCAGATATTCTATGCCGAGTTTGCGAGCACGCTCGATGTTGCGCTGTTTCACCTGTTTGGCCTGTTCGGCCTTCTGCTTGGTTATCTGCGTGGGTTTCTGGTGCGTCAGCACTGTGGCCCTCGGGGTCCATGTCTTGCTTATGTCCCACTTCTCGCGGCACTCGATGGCTTCGGGATAGTAGAACACTTCCTCTGCCTGGCGTCCAGATGCGTAGTCGCCGGTGTCCCAGATACCGTTGTTGTTGGAGTCGATGAACATACGGACGTAGTAGCGTCCCGGCGTGATGTAGAAGAATTCGGCCGTAGACGAGCTTGTCTTCACCTCTTTCACGGGTTTGTCCGACGGGTTGAGCAACTGCACGACGAGCGGCTGTCCGTTCATGCCGTTGATGGAGAGGAGCAGTGTGCTGAACTCGCTGAGGGCGCTAACCTTGAAGCCCTGTTTCAGTTTCTTGGTGGTCTTGCCGTATATGTCGGTGAAGGCTGCCGAGTCGAGTTCGAGACTGTATTCCACGTCCGGCCTCCATTCGCCCATGAGCACATACTTGCGCAGGTAGAGGTCGGGCGTTGCGTTGTATGTTGAGTCGTCGGTGCTGAGTGTGTCCTTGCGGTCGGCCAGCAGTTCGAACGGCGCGTTGTACCACAGCGAGTCGCGCTTCGAATAGAGGTGTATCTTGCTTATGTCGATGGCTGCAATGGGAGTGTTGAACTCTATGCGTATGTTCTTGTCGGGTTGCAGCTTCTGCGGCACAGCCATGTTGTACTCCAGCGGTTCGGGCGGCATGATGGTGTCGTAGGGTTCTTCACGCTTTTTCTTGCGTTCCTGACGCTTCTTCCATTCCTCGTAGGCCTTTTTCTTTTCCTTCTGTCGCTTCTCGTAAGTCTTTTTTGAGAGCAGCTGCAGTGTGTCGGTCTGCAGTTGCAGATGGCCCAATGTGTCTGTGGCCATGTATTTGAGCTGCACATTCAGCGTGTCGCGGTTGACCAGTGTGGTGTCCTTGAGCCAGTAGGTCACCGTGTCGCGTTTCTCGGAATGTTCTATGATGAATGCATTGTCGGAGTCGAAGTCGAGACCTTTTATCTGCGGCAGACTGTCGCTTCCGTAGCTGAAGAAGAACGTGAAGCGGTCGGCCTCCTGGCGTTCGCTCTTCACGAGATATCTGTCTGTGATCGGTTCGGTGAACGCCTTGAGCACAATGTTGTCGGGAGTGAAGCGGGTGTAACCCACGCGTGAGATGCTCTTTATGCGGAGCGAGTCGAGCCAGAGTGTGTCCTGACGTGTGTCGACCATGGTGGATGGCACGATGGTGTCGGTTGTGAAGGCTATCTTCTCGCTTTTCTGGCTGAACTTGTAGTCACCGTCCATGTCCTCCAGAGCGTATATGCGGTAGCTTCCGGGAGCCACGCCCTTGATGACGAACTGTCCGCGGCTGTCGGTGCGCGCTATTCTTATCATGGGCGAGGAGATGAAGGCCGAGTCGCTCTTGTCGTTGTAGAGTCCCACGAGAATGCCTTTGATGGGTTCCAGATTCTGTGCTTCGAGCACATGGCCGGATATCTGCAGGGTGTCTATTCGGTCGCCCGTGGAGAATGTGTAGGCGTAATTGCCCAGCGGATTGCCCTCGTTGTTGTCGGAGATGGCGTCGCTGAAGTCGATGGTATAGGTGGTGTTGGCGCGCAGCGAATCTTTCAGCTCGACCTCTATTTTCTTTCCCGCGCTCTTTATCTCGGGCATCTCGGCCTGCGGCGGCGACACCACCACCTTCTCCGTGGCGTTGTCTATCTTCACGAATTCGTCGAACAGGATGCTTATCTTGTGCGCCTTCACGTTTGTAGCTCCGTCGGCCGGCGATGCACCGATGACGCTCGGCGGAGTCTCGTCATACCATCCTCCGTCGGGCTGTCCCATTCTCGCACACGACATCACGGCCGTCATGATGATGATGCACAGCGGCAGCATGGCCTTGCGCATGAGGTTTGCCATGCGTTTGCGGCGCATTCCGTTGTGTGGGTATGTTGTTTTTTCAGCCTTGTTCATCCTTTGTTTTCTTTATGCAGATGGCGTGAGGTTGTTTGAATATTATTTGTTTTCAGCATCATTGCTGCCGTTCATTTCCAGCAGACTGTTTATGTTGTCGCGGTTATTCGACAGGCGCGGCACCTTGTTCTGGCCTCCGAGCTTGTTGCGCGACTTCATCCAGTCGTTGAAAAGTCCCGGACGCGCCTTTATAACCTCGAGGTGCTGCATGGTGATGTCGTGGTAGCGTTTGGCTTCATAGTCGCTGTTCACTTCCTGCAGACGCTTGTCGAGCAGTGAGGCGAAGCGTTCGAGGCTGTCGGGTTCCTTGGCGAACTCTATCACCCATTGGTGGCGGCACTTGGCCTTCTGGTCCATGAATAGCGGTGCGGCGGTGTATTCGCTCACCTCAGCTCCCGTCATTTCGCAGGCGTACGCCAGACCTTTCTCGGCGTTGTCCTGTATGAGTTCCTCTCCGAAAGCGTTGATGAAGTATTTTGTTCGTCCGGTGATGACAAACTTGTAAGGATTGCGCGACGTGAACTTTACGGTGTCGCCTATCATGTAACGCCACAGTCCGCATGATGTGGTGATGAGCATTGCGTAGTTGCGTCCGGTCTCAACGCCCCACAGCGGAACTATAGACGGATGATCGCTTTCAAGTTCGTCCATAGGCAGGAATTCGTAGAATACGTCGTAGTCGGACATGAGCAGCATCGACTTGTCCGTAGGATCGTCCTGTATTCCGAAGAATCCTTCGCTGGCGTTGTAGGTCTCCATGTATTTCATGCGCGGCGAAGTGATTATTTTCTCGTACTGGCTGCGGTATGGAGTGAAGGCGATACCTCCATGGAAGAACACTTCCAGGTTGGGCCATACCTCGTCTATTGTTTTCTTGCCCGACATCTCCAGCACCTTCACCAGCACGCTGAGCATCCATGACGGTACGCCCGACAGGTTGGTGACGTTGGCGTTGAGTGTTTCGGCAGCTATGCGTTCGCGCTTCACCTCGAAGTCGCTGAGCAGTGCTGTTTTCTTCTTCGGCACTCTGACGAGATTCACAAGAGGGTTGATGTTTTCTATAAGGATAGCGCTGAGGTCGCCTACCAGGCTGTTCTGCAGGTTGTAGTTCGACGAGTGGCTGCCGCCGAGAATAAGGCCTTTGCCGTCGAACATGCGGCTGTTGGGATTGTTGCGCAGATATAAAGCCACAACGTCACTGCCTCCCTTATAATGAATACGGTGGAGGCCTTCGGGCGATATTGGTATGAATTTGCTTTTATCGTTGGTTGTTCCTGACGATTTGGCATACCATTTCACTGTTCCCGGCCATAGCACATCGGTCTCTCCGTGGCGCATACGGTCGATGTCTGCTTTGAGTTCTTCGTATGTGTTCACTGGCACATTGCGCGTGAAGTCGTCATAATTCTTTATGCTGCTGAAGAGGTGTTTGCGGCCGTATTCGGTGTATCTGCCTTTTTCTATGAGATGGCGTAGCACGTTGTTCTGCAACGTCTCTGCCCCGTTGATGTGCTGTTCAAGTTTTTTTTGTCTTGCCAGAAAAAACTTGCCTGCTATGCTTGTTAAACTCATTTTTGTTGAATATAAAAAGAATACTTCTTTAAATGAACCGTGCGTGACGACCCGGAACAGAAACACTCTCTGTCGTCTGTCCTGATTTTTATATTCTGCAAATATAGTTCAAACTTTTCTAAACAGTGAACAATTTGGCTATTTTTTTAATATGTGGCGGCCAAAGCACATAAAGCGGCGCGGACTTATTCTATCTTCGCGCCTTTGTAATATACACGGAAGTTATCGCGGGCGTAGCCGTCTTTGAGCACCTTGAAGCTCGATGCCGTCGCTCCTTCTATTTTCCGTCCTTTGTAATACACACGGAAGTTGTCGGCAGTATAACCATATCCGAGCAATTTGAAGCTTGAAGCTGTTGCCCCTTCAATCTTTTCGCCATTGTAATACACTCGGAAGTTGTCGGCCGCATAACCATATCCGAGCAACTTGAAGCTCGATGCCGTGGCTCCTTCAATCTTTTTGCCCCAATAATACACGCGGAAATTGTCAGCCGCATAGCCATCGCCGAGCACTTTGAAACTCGACGCAGTAGCTCCTTCAATCTTTTCGCCTCTGTTATACACGCGGAAATCGTCCGCCGCATAACCGTCCTTTAGTTCCTTGAAACTCGATGCCGTGGCGCCGCTAACGACTTTTCCGTCGTAATAAACCTTGTTGTTGGCTATGACGTAATGCTTTTTTCTGTTGTGCCACTTGTGGCCTTTCTGCTTGTCCTGTTGGCGGTATGAGCATACGGTTTCAGCTTTTACGCTGTGTGGAATGCCTGCTGTCGCTGCCGTTGCCGTTGCTGTGAGCGTCAGCATAAGGGCTGTTCTGATGAGCAATGTTTTCATAAGCCGTGGTTTGATGGTTTATATTCAGTTTGACGCCATGTGACTATAATGGTTTAACGGTAGCCACGCCGTATTATTGTATGCCGGACGGCGTTTTATGCAAACGGCGGCGGCATGTGCCGGAACTGTGCTTCTGATGCTGTCCGACAATGCCGTCGCCGTAATAAGATGTTATGTTTCATCCGCCGTTATGCGGTCTTTGCCTCACTCGGCACTCACCACTTTAGGGAAGGCCGATATGCGCAGACGTGCCGCACCCATCGGTATTAGTGTGAGGTCTGTCTCTGTTGTGCTGCGCTCCGCCCATTTCACAGGAAGCTGGTCGGTCATGCCTGTAGAGTCATATCCCCACGACGGAATCTGATAACCCTTCACACTGAACTCCAACGGCACGCTTTCGGCTGTGAAAGGCATGTCGTCTGCCGGCCATTCTTTCTTGGTTACGCTGATGCCAGACGGTATGAACGACTTGTCCACCTTCAGCGCGTAGTTCCAGTCCGATTCCGGTTTGAGCACATAACATGGCCAGAGTGACGCATCAACACCTTCCTGCCAGTGAGAGTCATCCTGCACGAAATCCGGGTCGCGGCTGTCGTGTTGCTCGAAGTTCTCCTTTATCTTGAGCGACAGAGTCATCGGACCATAGTTCACACTTACGCTGCTCTTGTTCTGCTGCCACACCTGCGATGTGACTGACATCGGCATTTCCAGTTCCACCTTGTCGCCGTTCTGCCATTCGCGTTCTATGCGTACATATTTTCCTGTTGCTCCTGCTACGCTCACGTTCTCGCCGTTCACGCTTACCACTGTCTTGTCCGACCATGCCGGTATGCGCAGATAGAGTGGGAAGTTCACGCCGCTGCCGTCGGTCTGTACGGTGAGAGTCACCTTCTCCTCAAACGGATATTCGGTGTCTTCTATGAGTTTTACGGTCTTGCCTTCCGCGCCCACCTTTGCCGTGGTCTCATTGGCTGCGTAAAGCATTGTGGCCAGTCCGTTGTCCGATGTTGCCATTACGAGGTGCTCGGCGTAGTAGGGCCATCCCATGCCGTGGTTGTGCTGGCAGCAGCGACTGCTGAAAGGACTCATCGAAAGCATGCCTCTCAGGTTGTTGTCGATGCTCGGTCCGTGGAGTTTTTCGTCGCTTATGGCCATGTTGGGCGATGTGATGTATCTCAGCGATTTCATGTCGCTCATCGTTGCGGCTGTGAATGTGTTGAGTGCCACATTCTCGCAGTGGTCGGCCCAGAACGGGTCGCCGGTGATGCCCATCAGTATCTCGTCGCTTGCCATCTGCTCCACAATGGCGCACGTCTCGGCACCCTGGCGCGGATCGAAGTAGCCGTCACGCGCATTCTCATCGGCACCGTACATACCACCCGGCACCTGTCCGTAGCGCTGACGCATGGTGTTGAAGTCGTCATATGTGGCCTGCAGCATTTCCGGATCATCGTTATACATATAGTATGTCGCCGGTTCACGGAATCCCTGTGCCACGTTCACTCCGTGCCAGTTGGGCAGATCGTCCTTCATTGTCCAGTTTGACGTGTTGCGGTGCAGCTTGTCGATGAGCGGCAGAATACTCTCGTCGCCCGTGCGGTTGTAAAGCCACATGACGCTCCACATGTTGTCGCCGCCGCGCTTCTCCTGCCACAGACCTTTGAGGAACTGCTCGTCTGGCACGGTCATTTCCCATTTGAAGTAGTTGGTCATGGCGTCGAGCACCTTCTGGTCGCCGCTGTGCTCATAGTAGGTCTGCAACGCCCAGAGCATTATCATCTGCGCCCATATCTCGGGATTGCCGTTCTCATAGTTGCGCGGACCGAGGAAACCGTCGCTCTTCAGATTGTCGAATACGGCGTCAAACCACACCTGTGCCTCCTTCTTCATCTCCTCATCGTCGAGTATGTAGGCCAGACTACAGTATCCGCGCAGCCAGTAGGGCACTTCCTCCCAGCCGTGGTCACCGCTGTCGCTCAGCCATTGGTTGTTGTTCTTGTCGAGCCATGCGCTCACGGTGTTCAGCTTTCCGTTGAGTCCTTCCTTCTGCAGCTCAAGATACTTGCGCAGCCATCCGCGCGGCTGCACCTGTCCAACGGGCAGCTTGAGCAGCGGAGCCTGACGCAGCGGAGCTCTGAAGTTGGTGTAGTTGGAGCTTGTTGAGACGAGCGGCCGGTCGGTCACCGTCACTTTGTCCTGTGCCGTTGCTGCTGTCGCCATGAATAGTGCGGCGGCACATGCGGCCATCCATTCTCTGTTGTTATATGTCTTTGTATTCATTGTCTGTGATGTTTTTATTTGCCGATGATTTTCTTTTTGCCATCCACGATGTATATTCCTTTCTTCAGATTGTCGGTGGATGTTCCCATATATACGCCGTTTATGCTGTACACACTGTTGTTGCCGCCGTATGTGCTGCCGTTGTCTGCCGGAAGAGAACCGATGCCTGTCGGTATGTATTCGCTGATGAGGCTCAGTCCGTAGTCGATGTGTCCGCCTCCACTACCCTGAGTCAGCGATACGCCCATCACGTTGTCGCCTTCGAGCAGCAGTTCTTTCTGCTCGTCGGTCAGTGTTATTTCGGCGTAGTTGTTGTCGTTCCACCCAGACGCACTCCATATCAGAGTGCCGTTGAGATAAACTTTCGGGTTTTCGTCATAGCTGCACGAGAGCACCAGTTTGCCGGCCTTCATCTTCTCTATGTCCGATGCCGTGAGGTTGAAGTGGCGGCGTATGAGTATCGGGCGAACCTGACTCGCCCACTTGTTGATAAAGAACATGTTGGCATCGTTGCTGAACGGACCCACGCCCGATATCCAGTCCTGCTCGTCCTCCTGCGGCGAAGCCCACTCTCCGGCCTCCGCCACGGCTATGTCTTCGTTGTAGTTGAGGAAATAATATTTGCAGTCCCACGGTCCCGAAGCCACCGTTGTGAGATAGTCGGTGGCGGCAGTCATGTCGGCTTCGTACAGTCCGCAGTCGGCGAAAGCGCCTCCCCAGTTCTGGTGAACGTGCACTGCCAGTATGTTTTCCGATCCGTCTGTCTTTATGAGAGCCTTCTGCTCGTCGGTCAGAAGCACATATTCGTCGTTGTTCCATCCGTCGGATGCCGAGAATACCTTCACTCCGTTGATATACCATTCGGACGGAGCGTCGTCGTGGCCTACGCACAGGAACACTGTTCCTGCCACCGGTTTGTCGATGGTGAAGCTGCGGCGCATATACATCTCGCCCATTATTTCAGTCTGAATCCATCTGAACGACTTCTGGTCCTTGTAGTATTCGTCGGAGCTGAAAGGTGATGTTGCTGTCTGCCATGCTATGTCGCCGTCGGTCAGTTCGTACTCCGGTTCATACCACATCCTGCCGTTCGAGTCGGCATCGGGTTCACCCCATATTTTGTTGTAATACTGGCTGTCGTAGCGCATGCCTGTGTCGTAAACCCATACGTCGGCCTGATAGGTGTCTGCCGGTGTGTACTGCGACGACGGCAATATGGGCCGCTCGGGGTTGAACGTGCTGATTATTCTGTCCTGTGCGCCTGCCTGCATGGTCTGCATGGCTGCAAATGCCGACAGAATCAGCATTCTGAAAGGTAAATTGTTCTTCATTTTCATTTCTGGTTGTTTTAGTTATTTCTGTTTGGTTTCAGGTCTGTGTTTGCTGTCTGTTTCTCCGTTGTGCGGAGGCGGTCGTGATAACGACACGACGGATTAATAATCTGAAAAAACAAAGTTAGTGAAATCAGAAATATAATATAAGTATTCAGTTGTTAAAAAACATAAAACAGAATATGCCGTTCATGAATAGCTGATTGTGCATATGTTTTATTTTGAATTTTACATGATGCTGATGCGCTTTGCCGTTTGTATCGTTGGGTAAGGCTGGAGATATGATGCAAAAATGTGAAAAAGTTGAAAAGTATTGGTTGCATATACCTCCTTTTTTCCTATATTTGTAGAAAATAGGATTCGGCTCAGCAATGTCAGGTCCGACAAAACAGTGTTTTTCCGTCCTGCCGCTGCGTTCGCCTCTCACTATATTTGTAGAAAATAGGATTCGGCTCAGCAATGTCAGGTCCGGCAAAACAGTGTTTTTCCGTCCTGCCGTTGCGTTTGCCTCTCACTATTTTTGTAAAAAACAGGATTTGGCAAATAAAGAATGTTTATGAAGATAAAATCTGTTGACCTCAGACATATGCATACGACAGCCCTCATGCGCCGATGCCTTTTCATGTTGATACTTGTTCTGGTGATGACCGCCTGCTCCCAACGGAAGGGCTATGTCATAGGTGTGTCGCAGTGCAGCGAGGATATATGGCGTGACAAACTGAACGATGAGTTGCGCATGGGAACCTATCTTTTCGACAACGTGGAGCTCCGCATAGCTTCGGCCAACGACGATGACCAGCGCCAGATAGCCCAGATAGACAGTTTGGTGGCCAGCGGCATAGATCTGCTATTCGTATCGCCGAATCAGATGAACACCGTGTCGGAGGCCATCGACCGTGCATATGACCGCGGCATACCGGTGATATACTTCGACAGGAAGACCAATTCTGACAAATATACTGCCTTCATCGGCGCCGACAACTACGCCATAGGACGCACCATGGGCCATTATCTTGCCACGCAGCTTGGCGGCAAGGGCCGTGTGGTGGAGATAACCGGACTGAAGGATTCGTCGCCGGCCATAGAGCGTCACCGCGGTTTCACCGACGAGCTGAAGGCTTATCCGGGCATCAGACTCGTGTGTGTGAGCCATGGTAGCTGGACTCGCAAGAGCGGCGAACAGGCCATGAACGAGATACTGTCACAGACCGACGACTTCGACTGTGTGTTTGCACAGAACGACCGTATGGTGGACGGTGCGCGCGACGTGATGAGCCGTAAGGCCGCCGGACGCAAGGTGACATACATCGGAGTGGACGCCCTGCCCATGCCTGACGGCGGAATGCACCGCGTGAAGGACGGCACAATGCTTGCCTCATACCTTTATCCCACACGCGGCGACCTCGTCATGCAGCTTGCCATGAACATTCTTGAGGGCAAGCCATACAAGCGCGAGAACTATCTGCAGAGCGCCATTGTCACGCCCGACAACGTGGATGCCATGCTCATGCAGGCCGACGAGATGGCCCAGCAGCGCGACAGGCTCGAGGTGTTGCATAAGCAGGTGGACCGCTATCTGGTGCAGTACAACCACCAGAAGGTGTTCCTGCTGCTCTCGTCCATCATCATTGCGCTGCTCATAGTGTTCTTCATCTACATCTACCGCACCATCATCATGAAGCGCCGGCTTGCCGAAGAGACTGTGAACGCCAAGTTGCAGTTCTTCACCAACGTGAGCCATGAGTTCCGTACTCCGCTCACACTCATAGCCGATCCCGTGGACCGGCTTCTGGCCGATCCGAAAACAAGCGAGGAACAGCGCCGTCTGTTGCAGCTCGTACGCAAGAACGTGAGCATGATGCTGCGTCTGGTGGGCGAGATACTCGACTTCCGCAAGGTGCAGAACGGCAAGATGAACGTAGAGGCTTCGAGCTTCGACCTTGCCGCCGGACTGCGTGAGTGGACGGGAAACTTCGGCCCTGTGGCGCAGAAGAAGCACATAGCCATGAACACCTCGATGCCGGAGACGCTCGTGGTGTGCACCGACCGCAACAAGGTGGAGCGTATATGCTACAACCTCATGTCCAACGCCATGAAGTACACCCCCGAGGGCGGATGCATCAACGTGAGTCTGGCAGAAGGCGAAGGAGGCTCGTTCACACTGGCCGTGGCCGACACCGGTATAGGCATACCTGCCGACAAGCTGCCGCATGTGTTCGACCGTTTCTATCAGGTGAAGCACGGTTCGGGCGGAACAGGCATCGGTCTGGCTCTTGTCAAGTCGTTTGTCGATCTGCTCGGAGGCACCGTCAGGGTGAACAGCAGCGAGGGCAGGGGAGCCGAGTTTGTGGTGAGTCTGCCAGCAGCAAAGCCTTCTGCTAAGGAGAATCAGGCACAGAGCGGACCTGAACCCGACAGACTGGCCGAGGAATACATAGCTGCCGACAGCATAGACACCGCCGACGCGCCCAACAGCCGTGCCGACATCATGACAAGCCCCGACGACGACGGCGAGCGCGAGGAGATACTCGTGGTGGACGACAACGACGACATGAGAAAATACATAGGCACTCTTCTTTCAGACAGATACAACGTGAGCTATGCCTCCAACGGCTGCGAAGGTCTCGACAAGGCCGTGGGCGAGGTGCCGGGACTCATCGTGTGCGACGTCATGATGCCCGAGATGGACGGACTGGAGATGTGCCGCCGCATAAAGACCACCACTGCCACGAGCCACATACCCGTAATACTGCTCACGGCAAACGCCATGGACACCCAGCGTGCCGACGGCTACGACTGCGGCGCCGATGCCTATATCGTGAAACCGTTCAGCGGCAAGGTGCTCACCGCAAGGGTGCGCAACCTCATAGAGAGCCGCCGTCAGCTGAAGAACATATACGCACAGGGCGAGACCGACGAGGCGCAGCCCGAGAGCATGGACAAGCACTTCATGAACGAGTTCCGCGCAAAGGTGAACGAGCATCTGGCCGATCCGGAACTTAATGTGGAGACGCTAAGCGCCGAGCTGGGACTGAGCCGCGTGCAGATGTACCGCAAGGTGAAGGCGCTGACGGGCAGCACGCCTGTGGAGCTGATACGCATCACCCGACTGAAACGTGCCGACAAGCTGCTCAAGGCTGGCGGACACACCGTGTCGGAGGTGTCGTATGAGGTGGGATTCTCCTCGCCGTCTTATTTCTCCAAGTGCTATAAGGACTACTTCGGACATACGCCCAACGGCAAATGACGCGCCGTATCGACGGGAGGGCATAGCGGAAAAGGATATTGAAAGCATCGGCATGGGCCGGTGCTTTCGTCGTGTACGGGCGGCAGCATCATTTTTTTGTGACAGACAGAATACCGCATTCCTGCTTTTTTCCGGACTTTCCCGGCGGAGCAGACGTAAAAAACGAACAAGCCCGTTTGACCCCAAAAACTGCATATTTATGCAATTCGAAAAGTAAAAAATCTTGACAAAATTTTTTTTCAAAATAGAAAACGGAGAGCGAAGATTTTCCGCCTGTCGTATGTCGGAAAGCCTTTTTTGCATCAGCCGTGCGTCTGCGATTCTGCGGCAGAATCGTGAGCGGTTTACGGTATGGTCCGTTTCGCGGTGTGATATGCACCAGATCATGGCCTGATATAGTCTTTATCAGCGTGTGATATGGCCCATATCAGGGCCTCATTCGGGCTTTATCGCAACGCTGCGGAGCGCACATCAGAGTACGAAAAAACGCAACCCGCTGACTGGCAGCAGGTTGCGTAAAGTCTCTGAGAATCGCGTATTTGCGACCGAAAAGTCTGTTGCTCGGAATGATGGCCTTAATTTTGAGTTGAGCATGAATATTTATGCATCGGCCGTTCGCGCTTCTGTATATTTATACATTTTCTCTTTTGCCTCATGCCGGGCACCGTGTGCGCTGTCCGGACACTGTCGGGCCGTGGCCGTTCAGCCGATTATCATCTTGCGTCCGTTGATGATGTATATGCCCTTGCCGAGGTTGCTGTAGCTGTTGAGTCCGCGGCCTACGTGCAGGCGTGCTCTCTTTGTGCCGTCCAGACAGAATACATCGACGTCGCACTCCTTGTCGGACGATATGTAGAGCACACCGTCTTCGGTGTATATGCTCATGCCGCTTTGCGGTGCTTCGATGGATGTTGACGTGTCGATGACGGTGAAATATTTTCTTTCAGACACCTCGTCCCACGAGTCGTTGATGTAGAGCGAGCAGAAGTATTTGCCCGGTTTCAGGTCGCCGGCCTTTATCTCTATGCTGCCGTCTATGCTTCCGTAGGTGTAGAAGAAGCCGTCGAGGTCGTCAACGCCCGGCACCTTGCCGTCCTGATAAACGCCGATCCAGTCTTTCGGAGTGCCCGGAGCCTCGTGGTAGTGTATGGTGATGTTCTCGTCGTTGCAGAACTCTGTCTTGTCCAGATTGACCGAAGAGATGTTCTCGCCCACGGCAAACATTATTCTTTCTGCCGGTTCGAAGTATTCTCCGCGTGTGAAGTAGTTGACGAAGTAATAACCTTTGGGTAGGTCTTCCGCAAGTGTCATCTCGCCTTCAGTGGCCTGCTGGGTGTAGTCCCACGAGTCGGACAGGTCGGCTGTTCCCGGCACTTCGCCCATGCGGTAGATGCCTATCCAGTCGTCCTTCAGTCCAGGCGCGTTGGCGAACGTTATGCTTATGTCCTCGCCCACCTCATACTTGTCCTTCTCCAGCGACAGCTCAGGCACCGGTCCGAAGTAGAACGGCAGCCGCTCCGTTATCTCTGTGTAGCCCTCGTCGGCGAACAGCACGGCGTAGTATTCGTTCACCTCGTCGATGGTGAACTTCAACGATCCGGCAGCCTGCGACGTGTAGTTCCATTTGTATGATGTCGTCGTGCCTGCTCCCTCTCCTCCGGGAGTCTCGCCCTTGCGGTATATTCCTATCCATGCGTTCTTGCCCACCGGCGCGTTGGCATAGGATATCTCTATCTCGCTTCCCGGCTCATACACTTTCTTTTCTAATGGTGATCAGCGGCTCGCTTATGACGCTTCCCGTCACCTCGAACTCCTTCGGCTCCGACCATTCCGACCACTCCAGATTCTCGTCGCGGTATCTCACCCGCACGTAGTATGTGCCGTTGCCCAGTCCGCGCGAGGGCAGTGTATATTCGGTTATGTCCTGATTGTGGTTGAGGTCTATGGGCAGATAGAGCGGGGCTCCGGTAGAGCCGTAGAGGTTCTCCACGTCTCTCACCACGTTGAGCGATATTGCTGAGAAGTTCACGTTGGTAGAGAACTGATACTGCACGGTGTTGAGCTTCTCACCGGTCTGTGTCTTGTATGGGCTGGCGTGGAACGTGTAGGGCAGCTCCACCTCGCTGTCCACCTCTCCGAGCTCGGGCTTCTCGGGCGCCGCCTTGCCGAATGAGCGGTGGAAGGAGTCTATGAGGATGTTGTCCACCACGAGTCCCTTGTTGCCTATGGCGTAGCACTCAGCCCTCATCTCCTTCTTCTCGAAGTCGAACTCCAGTATCTGGTAGCCCCAGTAGTCAATGGTTTTCTGCACGTCGTCATAGTCCTGCTCCGACGACATTCCCCACAGCTGGTCGTATGACGCCGCTCCGTTTATGATGTGATAGAGCGGATAGTCGGCTATCTGTCCGCGGTGATAGAGGTGGTGGTGTCCTCCGTAGTTGAGCACATGCTTGGGAGTCTCCGAGAGTATTGGCATTATCTCGTTTCTTGCCCACGCCGATATGTCGCCTATATACTGCTCCGCCTGTATCGGACGGTGGTTCACGCTGATGATGAAGTCCACGCTGTCGTCGTTCTTTGCGGCGTCAACCACCTTCCTCACCCAGCTCTTCTGCTCCTCGCCCGTGTGCTCGGTGCTCAGCACCACGAAGAGTATGCGTCCTGCCTGATAGGCGTAATAGTTCTCCGTGCCGCTCTTTATGCCCTGATACTCCAGCTCCTCGAAGTGGTTGTGCGCGGCATACCGCTCCATGCCCGGGTCGCTGTAAGTGTCGTGGTTGCCCACAGCCGTCATGATGGGGAGGTAGGGCGACATCTGCTTGTTCTTCCAGTAGTTCACGAGCTCATACTGGTCGAGCGTTCCGTTGTCCACCTGGTCGCCTACGTTCATTATCATATTGATATTCTCTTCCAGGTTGCCGTATTTCTCGTTTATCTTTCTTGCCGCAGCCTGCATGAGCCATTCGTATCCGCTACGCTTCTTCAGCTGGTGGTCGCCCATCAATAGTATGCGCATCGGAGTGTTGCCGCCCTTCTTCGGCATGGTGCGGAAGCGGTAGGTCTGGCTTTCCTTGTCGTCGCTCTTCACCTTATAATAATATATGGTGTTGGGCTCGAGCGATGTCAGTTTGACGGAGTTCCAGAAGTAAGTATCCGACAGTTTCTGGGCTGTTCCTTCGGTCTGACTGGTGAGGTTGTCTTCAGATGTGCCGAACATCACCATCGGTGTGTCGTTGAAGTCGGTCTTCCAGCTTATCCAGATGGAGTTGTCGGTGGCTGTCTGCAGATAAGGTTCGGTCATCGAACGGTATGCAGCGCCTTCGAGGTCTACCGTCACGCGGTGGGCTATCACCTGCTCGTAGCCGTCGTCGCCGGTCACCGGCTCATAGTATATGTCGGCGTCCTTGTAAGTCTTTCCTGCAATCTCGATGCTCTCGCCCGGTTTGATGGAGTGGTCTACAAAGCTCTTCACGTAGCGGTGGAAGGTCATGTCGAGCGACAGAGTGTCCTTTGCGCCGTCGGTGAACTGGCGTTCGAGCATCATCGGACTGTCCTGCGCGATGAATGTGGCTTTTATTTTGGCGACAGGAGTGCCCTGTCCCTCCACGATGTCGCAGCCCACGGCGGGCAGCCATCGGTAGTTTGTAACGTCGGCGTCTTCAGCCACGCTGTAGGTCTTCACGTCGTCGATCTTCATGTCGGCGTCGCCCACAATCTTGTCGATGCTGTCTGCCGACAGGTTCATAGCCTGTCCTGCGAGTAGCAGCATCAACGAGTTTGAAAGTAAAAATCTGTTCATAATTAAGTTTTTGTTGGTCGCACAAAAGTATCCATACTATGTTACCGTGCGGTTTCAATGGATTTGCAATTCGGTTGAGAATACGCGACATCGGTGCGACGGAAACCTGTCGCCTGATGTTATACATTTATTATATAAAAAGAGCTATACTTGACAGCAAAAACATCTGACGGAGATGTGGTGTCTGTATGTGATATTGAATTTTTTAATGTCTGCTGTGCAGGAATATGATGTGACAATCGGTGTGATGCGATGAATTCGGCGAAAATATGCGGTGGAAGCGGGTCCGAATATTGAAAAAATCGTTCAAAACATATCAAAAATGTTGCATGAACGATTTTTTTTATTCTCTGAAACATATCTGAAACAGGCATTTACGATTAACTGCCTACATTTGCGACAGAAAATTCTAATAATAACTAAAACTGTAACAACTCTTTTTGATTTGACCATTATGAGAATACTCAATCAGACAACAGCAAGATTAAGTACAGTGACATTTGCATCAATGCTCGCACTTACTTATGTACAGGCACAGGAAGCAAAGACGGAGTCGGAAGGTTCTAATAAAGAGGAAGGCAACCGTAACGTCATGCTCAATGCTTCGAGCGCCAATGGCCCGCGTGAGATTCAGATCGGACTGCCTTCGGCCGATGTGAATGTACTGGAGAACGGACTGCCGGTGACCTACGCTACCAATCCTCACTCCATCAACTCTAACTGGCGTTCGGACGCAAGTCTGAGCCATGTGGGACTGCTCAAGATTTCGGAGACGGCCATCACAACCGGTAATATAGGTTATGCTGTCAACTCATTCACACAGCTTGGACAGGAAGGTTTCAACGGCCGTCTGGACTACAAGTCTAACCACTTCGGACTGCAGGAGTTCTCACTCAACCTCAACGGTTCGATGGGCAAGGGCTGGTATTACAGCACAAGCCTTTATCAGGACTTTGATCCGGGAACATTCAGCATCAAGTCGACGCCGTTCCAGGACCGCACTCAGATTTACAAGGCCGCTCTTACAAAACGCTACAACGAAGGTCGCGGAGAGTTCACGGCTATGTATCGTTACTCAAACAGCCACCCTGTATATACTTACGCCACACAGTCGGCACCATTTATATATGTAGGCGACGGCAGTGTGAAGGAATACGGTGACTTCAAACTTGGTACCACTTCATATCTTCCAACGGAAAACACAATGACTTATCGTGACATGCGTACGGGCGAACTCAAGCAGACTACTCTTTATGATGCTATTGAGAACCGTTCGAGCGAAGTGTCACTCATGAACACTTACAAATGGGATAACGGACTTACATGGAAATTGATAGGACGGTATGACAACGCACGCGGCGCTCTGGTATACCAGACTCCTATGTCGCTCATCAATGTGAAAGAGGATAACAGTTACAATTATGTGATGCGCGGCATTGACGGACAGCTCAAACCTTACACGGGAGAATATGTCCAGACACGTATGTCATGTCTTAACTCCGGCGACATCGATGAGTTTCTCTTCACCTCGGAGCTGTCAAAGAAGTTCTCAACATCGACACTGCGTATTGGTTTGAACGAGTGGTATTACAACATCGACTATACATCGAACACAACAATGTATGACCAGAGCGTGCCGTCGGACGGAAGCTATCCGGTGAGAGTTTACGACTCTAACAAGCGCAGCGACTTCTTCTATGACTTCAACAAGAACGCTTCTGAGTACTACAAGGGCCATGAGAACAAACTCGCGCTCTATCTGACACATGACTGGGACATCACTCCTAAGTTCAATGTTTACTATGGCGCACGCTTCGAATGGCAGTCGCTCAATGGTGAGAACGCTGCCGTGAAGAATGCTTCCGGCGAATATGTAGGACGTTTTGCCGATTATTATATCGGTGCTACAGCTTCTGATGGAACAAAGATTGCTCCTACACCGCTTAGCTATGACTGGTTCAACTATGACTTCACAGCCGCTCTGACATATCGTCTGACAGAGAACTTCGGATTTACAGGCGACTTCACATACATCGTGCAGCACCCACGCTTCGAGAACTTCTCGCCGGCAACACTGCCTAATACAGACAAGATTTCAGTGCCGCTGGGTCGTGCCGGTATATACTATAACAACTCTTGGCTGAGCCTCACATCACTCTTCTCATACATCTCGAAGACAAACAACAACTCTACGCTCAACCTGCAGCATAACGGCGAGATAATGGCCGCACCGCTTACATACGACATACAGACAATCGGATGGACAACCGACGTTATGGCTCATCCTATAAAAGGTCTTGACATACACTTCCTTTTCACATATCAGAAGCCGACCTACAAGAAGTATGAGACTTCTGTAACATTCTCTGACGGATACGAAGGAAAGATCAACGCCACAGGTAACATCGTGGCAGAGATACCGCAGGTGCTCATCGAGTTCGACCCGAGCTACATGATAACTGACGATCTGAAGATATGGACAAGCTTCCGCTATTTCAGCAAGACCTACGCCAACATCAACGAGGCTTACTACTTCAACGGCCACTGGGAGACATTCGGAGGTTTGAACTGGCAGGTGAACAAGAAACTGTCGCTCGGATGTACCGTTGTGAACTTCCTCAATCAGACAGGTGCGAAGGGAAGTATAGCCGGAGCAGAGCTCATCACCAAGGACGAGGCAAAACAGTATGACGGCCATCTGATGACCGGAAGCTATCTGCGCCCGTTCACAGTGGAGTTCTCCGCATCATTGAAATTCTGACTTAGCTGACTGTCCCGCATGCACATAAACTAAGTGTGCGGCGGGACATATTTTTATCCTTTTCAAACATAACATAATAACCAATTATCCGAAGAAATCTATGAACAATATTCTTTTTCTTAAAACAATGGCTGTTGCGGCCGCTTCTCTCGCTGCACAGGCTGTCATTGCACAGGACATTAATGTGAGCCGCCACGGCGACACTACTGTAGTTGTGATAAACAATCCGCAGAAATATCTTATCCTTCCCGTTGAGGAAGACAAGGCTGAGGCCCGTGTTTTGCTCGACACCGGTTCGCCTGCAGATACATGGATGGACGTACGTCTGGCACAAGGCAAGACAGACTACTGTGTGCCGTTCGCATTGGGCAAAGGCAAAAAGGCTACCGTGAAAATTCTGAACATCAGTCCTGACGCTCTTGCGTTGAAATCGCTGAAGATGTCTGACACATGGAGCGTAGCCAACACCGATTATTATCGTCCGCTCTATCATCATACTCCGTCTTACGGATGGATGAACGATGCCAACGGTATGGTTTACAAAGACGGCGAATATCATCTTTATTTCCAATACAATCCTTACGGATCGAAGTGGGGAAACATGCACTGGGGACACGCAGTGAGCACCGATCTGGCACATTGGAAGGAACTGGATCCGGCAATAGCACGCGATACTCTGGGACATATCTTCTCAGGAAGTTCTGTAGTAGATAAGGACAACACAGCCGGATATGGCAAAGGTGCCATAATCGCGCTCTATACATCGGCAAGCGACAAGAACGGACAGATACAGTGTATGGCTTACAGTACCGATAACGGCCGCACATTCACAAAGTATGAGGGCAACCCTGTGCTGCGTCCTTTTGACGGACTGAAGGATTTCCGCGACCCGAAAGTGTTCTGGTATGCACCGGCCAACGCATGGTATATGATTGTATCGGCCGACAAGGAAATGCGTTTCTACAAATCTTCCGATCTGAAGAAATGGACTTACATCAGCGGTTTCGGCCGTGGCTACGGAATGCAGCCATGCCAGTATGAGTGTCCAGATTTCGTGCAGCTGCCTGTGAACGGTGACAAGAACAACATGAAATATGTCATGCTCATGAATGTGAACCCGGGATGTCTCTTCGGCGGTAGCGCAACAGAATACTTCGTAGGCGAATTCGATGGCAAGACTTTCAAATGTCTCGACGATCCTTATACTCCGAAGTGGCTCGACTATGGCAAGGATCATTATGCCACAGTATGTTTCTCAAACACCGGCGACCGCGTAATAGCCCTGCCGTGGATGAGCAACTGGCAGTATGCCAACGTCACTCCAATCAAACAGTACAGGGGTGCCAACGCTCTGCCGCGCGAACTTTCGCTCTACACCAAGGACGGACGCTACTATGTCGCAGCCGACGTTGCTCCTGAAATAAAGGCACTTCGTAAGGACACCAAGACTCTGGCCGACATGAATGTAAGCGGCGAGGAGAACAAGGCTGCTGTGGCTGCAGGATGTGACGGAGCATTTGAAATTGAGGCAGACATCACTCCGGGCGAGGCATCCATTGCTGGACTGGAGTTTTATAATGACAAGGGTGAGAAAACACTCATATATCTCGACATGAAGAACAAGCGCATCGTGACCGACCGTACACAGAGCGGACTGACAGACTTCGGACTGAAGGCCGAGCCGCACGACATAGAGAAGAAAGCTGACGCAAAGCGTGCGAACGAGAACAAACAGCCGATGCGCATCGAGAATGCCGTGAACTACAAGAACGATTTCGCACTCGGTACATGGGCTCCGCTCAGTCTTTGCGAAGGCAAGACCTATCATGTGGACATCTTCGTAGACAAGTGTTCTGTAGAACTGTTTGTAGACGGCGGACGCATTGCGATGACCAATCTTGTATTCCCGACCAAGCCTTACGATTCAGTGCGTTTCTATACAGAGGGCGGAAAAGCCGGTTTCGCCAATGTAAAGGTGCATAAAATAAGCTTGTAAGTACAATATCATAACGCCTCTGTGCGTTATGATTATTGTAAAACCTAATTTTTAAAAACAATCTGATAAAAGCACAATTTGATGAGAAAACTCTGTATTATGATATCAGCTTTGCTGATGTTGGCTGTATCGGCTACAGCCGATGAGCGGAAGACCATCCGCATAAGCACTGACAACACCGACATGATATTGCAGGTGAACGATAAAGGACGCCTATATATGGTATATCTTGGTGACAAACTGCTCAATGCTTCTGATGCCGACAAACTCGAATGGAGCGTTTATACCGGTTCTGACGGCAGCGTGAGCCAGAGAGGTCACGAAGCATACATGGCTTCAGGTGGCGAAGATTTCTTCGAGCCGGCACTGGCTGTGACACATGCCGACGGAGACATGACAACCTATCTTTATTACAAGGACTCGCAGACACATGCCATCGACGGTGGAACAGAGACAGTGATACGTCTTGCCGACAAGAAATATCCGCTTGAGGTGACTCTGCACTATGCCGCATACGAACATCAGAACGTCATCAAGGCATGGAGTGAGATTACACACAACGAGAAATCGGACATCACCCTGTGGAGATATGCAAGCACCATGCTCTACTTCAACGAACCGGCGTACTATCTCACCAATTATCACAGTGAATGGGCACGCGAGGCACAGCCTACAACTCAGAAGCTCACATACGGCAAGAAGACCATCGACACCAAGCTGGGCACTCGTGCTGCAATGTATATGCAGCCTTACTTCGAACTGGGTATTGGCGCTCCGGCACAGGAAGGCACAGGCCGCGCCATGCTTGGAACAATAGGATGGACAGGCAACTTCAGTTGCACATTCGAGGTGGATAATGTTGGCGGACTGCGCGTCATACCTGGAATCAATCCTTATGCATCCGACTACAAGCTGAAGGCAGGCGACAAGTTCGTAACTCCTGAATTCATATTCACCTTCAGCAACAACGGTACGGGCGAGGCAAGCCGCAATCTGCACGACTGGGCACGACTCTATCAGCTCAAGGACGGCAAGGGCGACCGCATGACTCTGCTCAACAACTGGGAGAGCACCGGCTTCGACTTCAATCAGGAAAAACTGGCCGGAGTAATGGAAGACGCTGCCAAATTGGGTGTTGACATGTTCCTGCTCGACGACGGATGGTTTGCCAACAAGTATCCGCGCAACAACGACACTGCCGGACTTGGCGACTGGGAGCCCAACGAAGCAAAGCTGCCTCAGGGCGTTGCCGGTCTGACAGCTGCTGCAAAGAAGGCCGGAGTGAAGTTCGGCATCTGGATAGAGCCGGAGATGATCAATCCTAAGAGTCGTCTGTTCGAAGAACATCCTGATTGGGTGATAATGCAGTCGGAACGCGACACTTATTATTATCGCAACCAGCTTGTGCTCGACCTTGCCAATCCTAAGGTGCAGGACTATGTGTTCGGCGTTGCAGACAAGATACTGACCGACAATCCTAACGTTGCATATTTCAAGTGGGACTGCAACAGCCCCATCACAAACATACGCTCGCCTTATCTGAAGAAGAAGCAGAGCAATCTGTATGTTGACTACGTGCGCGGCCTTTACAATGTTCTCAAAAGACTTAAGGCAAAGTATCCGGACGTTCCGATGATGCTCTGTTCAGGTGGTGGAGCACGTTGCGACTATGAGGCTTTGAAATATTTCACCGAGTACTGGTGCAGCGACAATACCGATCCGTATGAGCGTATCTACATACAGTGGAGCATGTCGAAGTTCTTCCCGGTGAAGGCCATGGCTGCTCATGTGACCGACTGGAACAGAGGTTCGAGCATTAAGTTCCGCATTGATGTGGCAAGTATGTGCAAACTCGGATTCGACATCGATGTACACAAACTGTCGGAATCTGACCTGAAACTCTGCCAGCAGGCCGTTGCCAACTATAACAGACTGAAACCGGTCATTCTCGACGGAGACATGTATCATCTGGTATCACCATACGAAACCAGCCATGCTGCGCTCAACTATGTGTCTAAAGACAAGAGCCGTGCTGTGCTTTTCGCTTACGATCTGCATCCGCGCTACAAAGAACCGCAGCCTAACGTAAGACTCCAAGGACTTGACCCGATGCGCGTGTACAACGTGACGGAGATAAATCTGCCCGACGGCCATAAGGCTGAAACAAAGAGTTACACCGGCGACTATCTCATGAAGATAGGACTGTCTGTGCTGAGCGCATCCGACGGAACAAGCCATGTGTATGAACTGACAACCGCAAACTAATCACTCAAAACAACTCAAACTGTTATGAAACAAAATAAAGCCATATATATCGTCCCCGTGATGTTCTGCTTCTTCGCGATGGGATTTGTGGATCTGGTAGGTATTGCCTCCAACTATGTCAAGGAAGACCTTGCTCTCAACGACTCAACGGCCAACATTCTGCCGTCACTCGTATTCTTCTGGTTCCTCATATTCAGTGTGCCTACGGGTGTGCTGATGAACCGTATCGGTCGTAAGAACACCGTTCTGCTGTCGCTTCTGGTGACGATTGTATCGCTGATTCTGCCTCTTATCGGCGAGAGTTTCACAGTGATGCTGCTGGCCTTCTCACTTCTCGGCATCGGCAACGCGCTCATGCAGACGTCTCTCAATCCGCTCATCTCCTCAATAATCAGCGGCAAGCATCTGGCCAGCACGCTCACCTTCGGACAGTTCATCAAGGCCATTGCTTCGTTCCTTGCGCCTTATCTGGCCATGTGGGGTGCCACAGCAGCCATACCGACGTTCGGTTTCGACTGGCGTGTGCTCTTTGCCATATATCTTGTTGTAGGCATTGCGGCTACACTGTTGCTTTGGGTTACTCCGATAGACGAGGGCGAGCAGCGCGACAGCGCGTCAGGTTTCGGCGATTGTCTGCGCCTGCTGGGCAAGCCGGTTGTGCTTCTGTCGTTCATAGGCATCATGTGCCACGTCGGCATTGATGTGGGCAGCAACACCACGGCTCCGAAGATTCTGATGGAGCGTCTGGGCATGACGCTCAACGATGCGGCCTTCGCCACAAGCCTTTACTTCATCTTCCGTACCATCGGATGTCTTACAGGTTCGTTCATTCTCCGTGTGATGAACCACCGCACATTCTTCACAATCAGCATCATCATGATGGCGCTGAGTATGGCAGGTCTGGCATTCGGTACTACAGAAGCCGTGCTATACACCGCCATTGCACTCGTGGGTTACGGCAACTCCAACGTCTTCTCGCTTGTATATTCGCAGGCTCTGCTCTCTGTTCCCGACCGTCAGAACGAAGTATCAGGACTTATGATCATGGGTCTTTTCGGCGGAACAGTGTTCCCGTTGTTCATGGGCTTTGCCTCCGACGCTGCCGGACAGATGGGAGCTGTGGCTGTAATGGCTGTCGGAGTTGTATATCTTTTAACATTCATCAAGAACATCAAGCACTGATATAATAATGAAAAATATAGTTGTTGGACTTGGAGAAGCACTGTGGGACGTGCTTCCCGAAGGAAGAAAATTAGGAGGAGCGCCGGCCAATTTCGCCTATCACGCCGGACAGTTCGGTATTGACACTGTGGCTGTGAGCGCATTGGGCGAGGACGCTCTGGGCGACGAGACATGTGGAGAACTCAACAATAAGGAGCTGCATCATGTCATGCCGCGTGTGCCTTATCCTACGGGCACTGTGCAGGTGACGCTCGATAAGGCCGGAGTGCCTGCATACGACATAAAGGAAGGCGTGGCATGGGACAACATTCCTTTCACACCGGAGTTGGAGGAGCTTGCACACAACTGCCGTGCGGTATGCTTCGGGTCGCTCGCACAGCGCAACAAGGTGTCGCGTGAGACCATACGCCGCTTCGTCAAGGCCACACCTAAGGACTGCATGCGCATATTCGACATCAATCTGCGTCAGAACTTCTACACCAAGGAAGTGATACAGGAGTCGCTCAAACTGTGCAATGTACTGAAGATAAACGACGAGGAACTGGTGACCATCGGCCGCATGTTCGGCTATCCCGGACTCGACATGAGCAATAAGTGCTGGCTGCTTCTCGGCAAGTACAACCTCGATGTGCTTGTGCTCACCTGCGGCATCAACGGCAGCTATGTGTTCACTCCGGGCGAGATGTCGTTCCAGACAACTCCGAAAGTGAAGGTGGCCGACACTGTGGGAGCAGGCGATTCGTTCACCGGTTCGTTCTGTGCGGCTCTTATCAGCGGCATGCCGATAGCCGAGGCACACAAGCTGGCTGTTGACGTTTCGGCATACGTATGCACTCAGAACGGTGCCATGCCGGAGTTGCCTGCCGAACTTACGTCGAAGGTTAGACTGCTGTCGCAGGAATAAACGGTTGATTATATAAAAAAATAGCAGATATTAAAGTAACGGATTTTCATGTTCTGCGCAAGATGGATTTCACTGTGCAGGCATGATTATGAAACGAATAAAAGTTGCCGTCTTTAATATCTGCTTTATTGTGTCCTGTCGGGTCTGCATTAATTCTGTGGGATAGGCCTTTATGGTAAGACCGCGGCTTCAGTCCCGGACAGGCGTTATGGCTTTCTGCCGGAGGTAAAAACGTCTGGTCTTTTTCCACCCTCCGCACCTGTGATTTTTCGTCTGAGTTTTCTGTTCTACCCCGAAAAATTAGCGAGTATTTGCGCGCAGACTCTCCTTCGGACGCAAATACGCGAGAAATGAGAGCTTTGTGCAATGTGTTGAATATCAGCTATTTGCCTTTAATGTGGATTTTTATATCGTGCAAAATGCACTCTTTCAGCACGTGATATGCCCCATATCAGGGCCTGAAACGCACTATATCGTACCATGAAACGGGCGTAAACAGAGGCTGAAACGGGCCATATCAGAACGTCGGATGCACCATTCCTCATTCCACTGCAGGTTATATAGAAAGTCAGTACGGACGAAAAGGGCTTTGATAACGCGGTATTTAACATTTCTTTACATCTCTTTTGCGATTTTATTTTGTCAAAAAAAGTCAAGAAAATCCGCGGACCCGTCGTCTGAGTTTTCTATAAAAGTGCTGACATGAGGCGTGAGGAAAAACACGGGATGTATGCGTCTGTCAGTTTAGGATGATTCGTCGGTTGTGGCAACCCGGATTTATCATTGCTTGAGAAAACGCGCTGTCACGGTTCATATCATCCCGTGTTGTCCGGAATTTTTCAGGCATTATACGGTGCTTCATGAATTAAAAATCATTCACCACCGTATTTCTGCCTAACCGTCTTATTTCTTGAAAACCTTTTTTATCGCTTCGAGAAATCCGTATTTGAAGTGGGTGTCCGGTTCGAGATAACTGCCCTCGGCCCATTCGTTCCATGCATTGATTGTCACAAGAGGCACCTGTCCCGGATGTTTGTCCACGAAGTCCTTGGCCACACGCAGGAAGTTCTCAAACTTCTCCGGCGTTACGCCCGTCACGGCCGGCTGAGGATTGGTGCCCGGAAAGCGCGGATTGTTGTCCCAGTCTATCGATACGTGCGGGAAGTACGGCACGGAGAAACTGTTGCTGAAGTCGTCGTACTTGGCAGTGGCCTGCTCGCCCCACGACTGATAGTCCTGATTGGCCGGCACGAAGTGGCACCACTGGTAGTTTGTCAGACTTTCAAATCCGAGATACTTCACCGTGTTGTCCTGCGTCTCAGTCTTGTCGCCGGGCACTCCTGAGAGTGTTGTCGGCAGCGCACCCCACAGTATTGCCTGCAGATGCACGCCCTTGAGTCCGGCCTTTACGCATTTGGCGCGGAACCGGTCGAGCGCCTTCTTGGCATTCTCCATGCCTCCCATTCCGTTCACGAATGTGCCCACCTCATAAATGGCAAACACCGGTTTGCCGTCTATCGTGTAGTAGTTGGGACGGGAGAAATAGTCTTTTATGATGTGGCCGGTGAAGCGGTCGAATTCCTCTGCGCTTGTCTCGCCTTTCCAGTAAATCTTGTTCTTGTCCGGTTCTTCGGGATTTATGTAGGCCGTGTGCGTGTGGTTGGCCCACATCAGGTAGAACTTCATCTTGCGGTTGTTCTTGGCTTTCAGGAAGCCGTCGTTGAGAACGCTCTCAAGGAAAGGCCGTCCCTCATACCAGTACCAGTCGAAGATGAACGTGTTGACGCCGTATTTCAGCGCCGTCTTTATTATTTTCTCCTGTGTCTTCGGGCTTGCTTCGTCCAGATATCCCCACAGCGGCACTCTTGGCTGGCGGTGTCCTTCATACTTGGGTTTGGCTTTGTACACGGCCTCCCATTCGCCCTTGCCGTCGTGGAAGATGTTCATTTCGTTCTGAAAGCGCGGCTCGTTGTGATAGGCGGGCCACACATACGCCGCAATGTCATATTTGCCGTTCTGGCCATAAGCACCGAGTGCGACGGTGAGCAGCAGTGCGAGCAGATGTTTTTTCATATTGTCTGTTGTTTGGTTTTGTGTTTTATTGATGATTTGAAACGGATTGTTCGTCTCTTCTACGTGTGCGGCATTCCTTCGTATCGGTTATATTCGGGAATGCCGCATCATGTAACAGTGTAGCGTATGTCAGCGTACGATGACCATGCGGCCCGATCTGATGTATACGCCCGGCCTTTTGGCTTCTTTCACTTCGATGCCCTGTATGGTGTAGGTCTTTCCGTTGTCGTTCTTGTTGTTCTCAATGTCGGATATTCCTGTTGATGTTGTCGGGCCGAGATATGTCAGTCTGAAGTTGTCCACCACAATCCAGTCGTTGGTCATGGCGTTCTGTCTGAATATGCCGATGGTGAGCAGTCCGTCGCTTCCTACCTCCACTTCTGTTGATGTCTTGTAGAGTCCGTTCTGGAAATAGTTGGTTGCGGCAGTTCCGCTTGCAGGCAGTTCGCCGGCAGCAGTTGTCTCGCCGTATCCCGGAGCCATGCCTGCTCCTTCGGTGATGTCGGGCAGTGGTGTTTCAGCTTCATTGGCGTAGAGTATGGCTTCGCGCACCGGTTTCTCGCCGGCCTTGTACATTCTTTCCACGTTCTTTGTGTCGCCGTTGCGATAGAATCCCTGCACCGACACGATGTATTTTCCTGCGGGCAGTCCTTTTACGTCCTGTGTCAGTTCGAATGCGTTGCCCGATCCTTCCACAGCGAATGCGAAGTCCTCCTGTCGTGTGCCGCGTCCTTCTATTGTGCCTGAGTTGTGTGCCCAGGCGCCGTTCTCCTTGTCCCATGTGTTGTTGCCGTATTCGCGCTGGCTGAATCCCGGCATTTTCACGAGATAAGTGGCGTCAACAGGATTTTCCGGCGACGCATTCTTGAGCAGTGCGTCACGGTCGGCCTTGCTCACAAGAATCCATTGCGCGTCGGCCGACTGCAGGTCGGTTTCGCTTGTTCCTACTGTTGCATAGAAGGCCACGCCCGCTCCTGCGTCTGTCACGGCATAAGGATTGAAAGCCAGTCCCTCACTTGTTGCCGTGCGTTTCACTATGTTATAGACACATTCGGCGCCCTCAACAGCCTTGAACACCCATGTGTTCTGGTCGGGTGTGTCGCAATAGCCGTTATAGTTGAGCCAGTCGCCGTTTCCATTGTCCAGTCCCGTCTTTATTTTAAATGTGTTGCCTGTTTTGACAAGTGTCATAGGTATGCCCGGGAATCCGAGTGCCGCATGTGCGCCCCAGTCAGATCCGCCGCAGAAGAACTGCTTCTGTCCTACGTTGTACAGATAGAACTCGCCGTTGGCCGGCACGTTGCCTGTAAACATGTTTTCGTGTTTGTCGGCCGCATTTGATTTGCGTTCAAATCTGAGTGTCTGCAGAGCCTGTGCCGTTTCTTCTGCTGTTGTGGCTTCCTTTACGGCCTTCTGTGCATCGGTTATGGCTTCGGCATAGCTCTGTCCGGCATCTTCGCTGAGTGCAATGTCGATTGTCTGCTTCAGAATGTTCACTGTTGAGGCCGATTTTTTTATAACCGATATCATGGCGTTCAGTTCCTCTGTCATGCTTATTACGGCGTCCACATCTTCCGATGTTGTCAGTTTTTTGGCTCTCTCGATGCATTCGCTCAGAGCAGTGTTCATGGCGTCGGTTCCAGCCGATGTGTATTCGCCTGCCTCTTCAATAGCTTTCTGCAGCGCGGCTGTTATTTCGGTCATGTCGATGTCTTTGCCGAGATAAACTATTTTCCAGTTGTCGAACACGGTCCAGTCGGCTTCCACACCGTCGTTCGAAGGTTTGGAAAGACCGATGCGCAGCTCTCCGCCTGTGACAGGCACGGTGAGTGGTTCGTTCTGATAGCCGCCTTCGAAGAATATGGCTGACGCGCAGTCGAGGTCGTTCGGCGTCCATTTGCCTGCTGCCTGATAATAATAGTACGGTGTCTCCACATCAGATCCTCCGTCGATGACACATTGCAGCGGTTTCTTCACATGGTTGGCGAAATACATGGTGCGCATTGTCTCAGTGCCGTTCTCATGTTTTTCGATGAATCCGCTGCCGTCACGGTAATAGCCCTGCACGCTTACAAGATACGTTCCGTCAGGTATTCCGCTGATGGTCTGCTGCATGTCGATGCTTGTCGAGTTCCAGCTTTCGTGTGCGCGGTTGCACATCACACGTCCGTCACCGCCCACTACGTTGTTTCCACCTTCGAAGCGTGCGTTCCATGCACTGTATCGTTCGTCGTTGAATGCGAAGTTAGGGTCCTGTACAAGCCATGTCACGTCAACAGGATTCTGCGGTGTTGCCTCGGCCATTGCCGCTATGCGTTCCTCTCTTGTGACGAGTTGCCATGTGTTGTTTGTCGTGGCATCCTGGCTGATATATCCGTCGTCGCCCATACCTATCTTGCCGTAGTCAGACTCGATGGTGTATGCATTGCTTATTTCGGAGCCTTCCACGGGAGTTATCCTCCATATTGTGACGGCCTCGCCTGTGTCTATATACAGACCGTTTCCGTTGATGCTGTGGTTTCCGTTGAACTTAGGGTTGAGTCTGTATCCACCGCCTTCTGCCGTAATACTCACCTCAAAACCGCGTGTGTCCAGCTCGGCTCTTGTTGTCCATTGGTCGGTGCGCCGGTCGTTGTTCTGTAGCCACTTGCCCGACTCCACGTTGTAGAGGAAGAATTCACCTTCGGCAACCGGCGTTCCTTTGTACGGCGACGTGGTATTCTGTGCTCCGGCCGTTGCCGATGCCATGAGCATTATCATGTGGAATATATATCTTTTCATAAGATGATGCGTTTGGTTGTCTTATTTTGTTATTTTCTTTTTTATCACGCTTCCGTCGGCCAGTGTCACAGCGGCTATCATAATGCCCTTTGCTCCTATTTCTGTAGAGCAAGTGTTGCGGCCGGCGCTGACAGTCTTCATCAGACATCCGTCTGCTGAGTATATCTTAACGCTGTCTATCTCTCCGTTGCATGTGAATGTCAGTCGGTCGCCGTCGCTGTCCACTGTGACGTTGTAGCCGTTTTCCTCTCCGGCAATGTGTATTCCGTCGGTTACATCGTTGTCTTCAAGTCTGAACTCCATCCATGTCCACGATTCGTCATGTCTTACATCGGGTATTGACTCCGATACGAATCCGTTGTTGCATCTGTCCTGCACCTCAATGCCGGCTGCCATGCGCTGTCCTGCCGGTGCGCCCGTCTTTCCGAGAGCCTGCCATGGTATGGCTGCCTCAATAATGTAGTGGTCGTCTTCCACCTTCACCTTATAGTTTATGCCTTTCATGTCGCACTCCGTCCAGTAGCCGTCCTCGCCCTGAAGACATTCATACTTGCCGTCGGTAGAGAAGAATATGTCGAACATGCCTTTCACAGGAGCAGTGTCCGACACGTTGTCGGCGTCGATAAGCACTCTCACACCATCCTTCAGCAGTCGCGACTGTGACGAACCTGCAGTGGGAGTAGCGTCATCCACGTTTGCCACGAAGTACAGATTGTCGTTGTCATAGTTGAAGTCGGCGTAAACATTGTGTCCTAGCGAGTTTGTTCCCATCATTATCTGGTTGGCCTGTGGTGTGTGGTATTCGTCTGCTCCTATCGCTCCGTCGAGTGTCGGACGGCCGTAGTATGCTTTGAGCATACGGCGCGGATAACCTTTCACCATGTCCACATGGCGTCCGTTAGGACCCGAAACAAATCCTCCGAGGGCGCACACCTCACCGGTATCCACCACCGAAACAGAGTTAACCTCTATTGATATGCCTGACTCTACGTTGTCGGGGAAAGGTTGCGACATGGCCTTGAAGTTGCGTGCGTTCTCATCACCCACATATACATACATGTTCATCACGCCATAGTTGCCGCTTTCGTAGTACGATTGTCTTGAAAGCAGAGTTTCTCCCCACGGCAGAACACGCATGTAGGGCGCACCGCCGAACACGAGCGGACACCAGTCGTAGTCTATCACCTGTGAGCGGTAAGGACTGTTGGCTCCCACAGGAGCGTTGCTCCAGTTGTCCTCTATCGATGTTCTTACGGTCACCGGAACGAAACTTCCCATTCCCGGCCAGCCGTTGTCCTCTATTGTTACTACGATACTGTCGCCCACGATGACAGGTGTCGGCATTCCGTCTCTTGATCCCGGACGGAACGATATGCTCTGTGGCTCGCTCCATGTCTTGCCTCGGTCGAAAGAGCGCATGAGCTGTATGCACTGTTCACCGGAATTGACATACGGTGCTTCGTCCGACACATAGAGGTGCACTTCGCCCGACGGCAGTTCGAGTATGGCCGGTTCCCAGCATCCGTTCTCGAATGTTGTCTCTCCGTCATATACGAATATTTCGTCGCCCCATGTCTCTCCGTTGTCCTCACTTATGTGCAAACGCACTCCGAAACGTCCGCCGGCCACAGAGGGAAATCCTATGTTATATGTTATGATTATCTTCCCGTCGCTCAGCTGGTAAAGGTCGGCGTCGTAGTAGTTGAATCCTTCCGGATGATGGAACACCGTTTTCTGCGGCGACCATGTCTTGCCGTTGTCCTCGCTGATGCTTATCACTATGTCCCAGTTCACTTCAGTCACGGCGAGCAGTCGTCCGTCCTGCAGCTGTATGAGGCGCGCATACCACCCTCCGTCGAAAATTGTCTGCTGACTGCGCATATCCCAGAATATGCGTGAACCCTTGTAAGGTTCTTTTCTTTCGGAATACATGTTGAGCACACATAACCCGAAAATAAAAAACAAGTAAAGTCTCTTCATGTTGTGACGTTATAGATTGATGTTATAATAGAATTATGCTGATGTCTTGAAAAGATAGTCTTGCTGTCCTTGCAGTGTGTGGCTTTTGCCGTTCAGGTTTCTTCGTAAGGTTTATGGTGGTCAGCCTCATGCTCCGGCCACAGGCAGGACTTTGGCACAGGTGTGTATGCAAAAATAGATTTATTATTTAACGTAACAGAGGTTTGCTGTTGAAAAAGCTGTCGCCCGGCGGCCGTTAGTATCAGAAAATACTGATACATGAGCAAAAACAACATACGCCAGTACAGATAAGGCGGAAAGCCCGATGCGCATGTCGTTACGGACTTTCCGCCTTGCCTTATGTGTCGTGGCGGCATATGTAATGTTGTGTTGTGGCTTCCGTCAGATACCCATCAGCGGTATGATTGAGGGCGTAATGAGTGCCGTGAATATGCCGTTGAGCGTCAGACCGAGGCTGGCGTATGCTCCGTGTAGCTTGCTCACGTCCATCGATGTGGCCGTACCCAGAGCGTGGGCTGCGGTTCCCATCGACAGTCCCTGGGCCATTGGTGTGCGTACATGGGCAAAACCCATGGTGCGGTAACCGGCCACAGCGCACATCAGACCTACGCATACCACCACTGCGGCCGTGAGCGATGGTATGCCGCCTACGGCCTTGGTTATTTCCATTGCAATAGGTGTGGTGACAGATTTCGGTGCGAGCGACAGTACAACTTCGCGCGATGCACCCAGCAGACGTGCTATAAGCACTACAGACACTATGCCGACAATGCAGCCCGCAAGCTCGGACACTAGTATGGGCATGAACTGTTTTTTGATTGTCTCAAGCTGCTGATAGAGCGGTACACCCTGTGCCACGACAGCCGGACGCAGCCAGAACTCAATCATGCGGCCGCCTTCGTTGTAGGTGTCGTAGCTTATGTCGGTGACGTTGAGAAATATTATCACGGTGGCGATGGCCACAAGTATCGGATTCATTATGGCCCAGCCGGTGCGGCGGCGCAGCAGCTTGCCGAGGAAGTAGGAACCGAAGGTGAGTGCTATGAGGAAGTACTCGTTCTGGAAATATGTCATCTTTCACCTCCTTTGCATCTGCGTACAACCTTGCCGTAAAGCTCATGTGCCCAGCCCGTGGTGAACAGTACAAGCACCGTCGACACCACCGAGGCTATGACGATGGGCCACAGCTGTGCCTTTATTATGTCGAAATAGACCATTATGGCCACTCCGGGCGGAACGAAGAAGAAACCGATGTTGGCCACGAGGAAGTCCGACAGACCCTGCACCCATTCGAGGCGCACAACGCGGAGTTTCAGAAACAGTGTGAGAAGGAGCATGCCAAGAATGCTCGATGGCAGCGGGACGTGCGTGAAATGGATAATAAGTTCGCCCAGCGCCAGACAGCCAAACAGTATGGCCAGTTGACGGATCATCATAACTGAAAAATCTTTTTACCTTTTTTTGTTTTCTTTAAGAGACTGCAAAATTACGAAATAACGGCGTAACAGAGCACAATATCGTTGTAAAATCAGAGGCGCGTATGCCTTATTTTTCGGTAGAACACTGTTGCGATGTCTGCTTTTTGTCGCAAAGCCTGTGGTGTGGTGTCTCCGTATCATGCATGTTGTGCGGTCATGTTTATGTTTATCATATACTTTTGCGATAGTAGGTTTTTGTCGTGGTGTATCATTTTCTTCTTGATAATAGGTTGTCGTTGGATAATTCTCCGTAACTTTGGCTTCCGTAAGCGCGGCACAAACCGGACGGCGGCCATAGAGTCCGCACAGGCGTTGAGACATAGTCTCGCGCATCGGTCACGCGCTGCACAGTGATACTAACCGATAAAACCTGTATATAAATTATGATAAAATACATAAGACCGGCTCTTCTCCTGTCTGCCATGCTGGCCTGTACGGCACTGCCGTCTTCGGCACAGGGAACGGTAGAAGACTATAACCGGGCTTACAGCCTGCGCGAGAAATACAGCCAGAGCCACGTGCTTTATGCTGACGTTGAGCCACACTGGATTGAAAACACCGACTCATTCTGGTATATAAGAAACACGGAGCGCGGCCGCGAGTATGCGCTCGTCGATGCACGCGGAGCACGCCGCACCGACCTCTTCAACCATGAGCAGCTGGCCGAACGGCTGTCGGCCATGAGCGGAAAGAAGGTTGAGCCCTACCGCATATATATTAATAAGGTGCGCACGGACAGGACTGCGGAGAACCTGCGATTTGAGTTCGACGGCCGTAGATGGGCTTACAACACGAAGGAAAACACGCTCACGAAGGAAGGCAACGTGCATGCTCCCGCACCGCACCGCCACTGGATGGAGGTGGACGACGAGAAATCGGGCGGCCCCGTAACCTCGCCCGACGGCAGATATGTGGCTTTTGTGAGAGACGACAACGTGTGGGTGCGCAACTCGTCGGGCGGAGGTGAGCGTCAGTTGAGCATCGACGGAACTCAGGGAAACTACTATTCCACATACATACAATGGTCGCCCGACTCGCGGCGTGTGATGGCGTGCAGAATACGTCCTGCCGCAAAGCGCTATGTCTATTACGTGGAGTCGTCGCCCGCCGACCAGCTACAGCCCGTGCTCCACAAGCAGGAGTATGCCAAGCCGGGCGACGAACTGCGCTTCAAGGTGCCCTGCATATTCGAGGTGGAGACGGGCCGCGCGCTCATACCTTCCACCGAACTGTTCGCCAACCAGTACGATCTGCACAGCATGAGATGGAACGCCGACAGCAAGGGACTGACCTTCGAGTATAACGAACGCGGCCATAAGGTGTACCGTCTGCTGGAGATGTCGGCCACGGACGGCAGCGTGCGCACCCTCATTGAGGAGAAAGAGGAGAAGTATGTGAACTATCCCCGCATATTCCGACACCTGCTCGCCGACGGCCGACGCATAATCTGGAGCAGCGAGCGCGACAACTACAACCACCTCTACATGTACGACCGCGCCACGGGAAAACCTATACGGCAGATAACGAAAGGCCGCTGGTATGTGCGCGGAGTGCAGCATGTGGACGAGCAGAACGGGGTGATATACTTCTCGGCAAACGGAGTGAACAAGGACGAAGACCCTTACTTCATACACTACTACCGCATAAACTTCGACGGCTCCGGCATGAAGGAGCTGACGCCGGAGGAGGGAATGCACCGCTGCTGGTATTCGTCTGACCACAAGTATATGGTCGATGTCTATAGCACGCCGCAGCAGGCACCCGTGGCACTGGTGCGCAGTGCCGACACGGGCAAGACCGTCATGCCGCTGGAGAAGGCCGACATCTCGGCGCTGCTTGCCAACGGATGGACCGCGCCGGAGACCTTCAAGGCCAAGGGACGCGACGGCAAGACCGACATCTGGGGCATAATATACCGCCCGTCTGACTTCGACCCGCAGAAGAAATATCCCGTCGTGGAATACATATACTCAGGTCCGGGCGACCAGTATGTGCCCAAGACCTTCGCTTCATACAACTGGTGGATGACCTCGCTCGCCGAACTGGGATTCATCGTGGTGCAGGTTGACGGCATGACGACGTCGTTCCGCTCGAAGGAGTTTGAGGAAGTGTGCTACAAGAACCTGAAGGATGCGGGCCTGCCCGACCACATGGCGTGGATAAAGGCGGCTGCCGAACGCTATCCGAGCATGGACACCACGCGCGTCGGAATATTCGGAAGCTCGGCCGGCGGACAGGAGGCCATGGCCGCCGTACTGTTCCATCCGGAGTTCTACAAGGCTGCCTACTCGGCGTGCGGATGCCACGACAACAGGATGGACAAGATATGGTGGAATGAGCTGTGGATGGGTTATCCGGTGGATGAGGCTTACAGCCGCAACTCGAACGTGGACAATGCCCATCTGCTCACGCGCCCGCTGATGCTCGTTGTGGGCGAGATGGACGACAACGTGGACCCTGCATCCACCATGCAGGTGGCTGACGCGCTGATAAAGGCTGGCAAGGATTTCGAGCTGGTGGTATTGCCCGGAGTTCGCCATACCATGGGTGAGAACTTCGGCGAACACAAGCGCTACGACTTCTTCGTGCGCCATCTCATGGGCGTGGAGCCGCCGTCGTGGGACAAGATAGGGAAGAAATGAATCCGCTCCGACGGCTGTCGATACGGGCCGGTATGCTCTCACGTGGCATGCCGGCCCGTATCATGTATATGCGTGTGTGGAATGTCGGAAATGAATAAATATACACTCTCGTGGTAAAAAGATTTTACAGAAAAATAGCGGAACGGGAAACGGATAGACGTTAAGAAGTCCGATAATGAGTGGCGGCCGGTGCTTTGCGGCGCGTTTCCGGTTCGGTAGAATTGAGACGGTGACAGGTTGTAAAAATAAACTGCGGCATATACCGCGTATCTGCGTTGTCGCTTTCAACCGAAAGCAGGGCAAAAGAGTGCAGTTACAGATTTTCAGTATCCTGCGGTTTTCCCGCTTGAGTTTTCTGTTCTACCCCAAAAAATTTTCGCGAATTTGCGCGTGGACTCTCCGTCGGACGTAAATTCGCGAAAAATAAGAGCTTTGCGCAATATACTGAACATCAACTATTTATCTTTAAGAAAGATTTTCCGGCAGTGCAAAATGCACCGTTTCAGCATGCGATAGAGTACATATCAGGGCCTGAAATACGCAATATCACACCATGATATGGGCGAAACCGGAGGCTGAAACGGGCATAAACGGAGCGCAAGACGAATTATCCGGGATGCCCATAGAGGGTATGCGGTAAGGCAGTAAGATGCGAATCGGCCTCTTTGACTGCGTATTTAACATTTGTTTACACCTCTTTCGCGATTTTCTTTTGTCAAAAAAAAGTCAAGAAAAACTGTAAGTACGCCGCCCGGGTTTTCTTTAAAAAACGCTTATATGAGACGCGGGCAGACGCACGGGCAGCATGCATCCTTGTTGAGGTGAGCGGTTCCGGTTGTTTGTGCAATGCGCTTACGCCGTTGTGGCGGTCCGCTGCGGAGTGCGTGGCGCGGCATGTTGCGGTATGCGTCCTTTGGGGCGCGGAGTGTCGGGTGGGCAGAATGTGCGGTGCAGGTCAGTCGGCCTGTTCTATCACTCCGTTGCCGGGCAGGTGCATGCCGGCCATGACGAGGTGTTTGTTCTTGACGTATTCTATGAATTTCACCCTCGACTCCACGGCCTTCTTGCGGTCCATGTCGTAGGCGGCGCAGATGTTCGGATTCTGTATCTGCAGCGCGTAGCCGTGCATGAGGTCGCCTATGATGAGCAGACGTCCTGTCTGATAGATGGTGTGCCCCGGAGTGTGGCCCGGCGCCGGCAGAGCCTTCACGCCCAGTGGCAGTGCGTCGTCGTAGCCGAAACGGTGGAGCCGTCCGGCGTAGGCCTGCATTACGGATGCGGCGTTCTCGGCAGTGGCACGCTGCTCTTTCTTCACTCTTCTGGCGTTGGTTATCCAATAGTCATATTCGGCTTCGGGCACATAGAGCTGCGACTTGGTGAATACGGGTTTGCCTTCGTGCATCAGTCCGCCTGTGTGGTCGCCGTGGAAGTGGGTGAGCATGATGTAGTCTATGTCGTCGGGCTTTATGTCCATTGAGTCGAGCAGAGCCATGAGACGTCCGCCACGGTCGGCCCCGTTGCCTGTGTCGAACAGCATCTGCTTGCCGTTCTTCTCGATGAGGAAACAGCTGACTGATGCAGCCACGCTGCCTTCGGGCGAGAGTATGTTGATGCTGTCGGAGTCTTTCTTGCCGTAGAACAGACTGTTGGGCATGCGTTTCTCATCGGCGTTGTCCTGGAAGGAAGTGAGGCTGACGGAGTCTATCGTCATCATCGTGATGCCGTGGGGCAGTATGCCTGAGTCGGCGGTCACTTTTTTGGCATTGTTGTCGCATGAGGCGAAGGCCATCATCGCCGCGGCGGTGAGAATGAGGCTTGCTGATCTGAATTTTTTCATAGCTTTGAGTTTGTTGGATGTTGGAAGACTTCCATGCCTTGCAGCCGTCAGGTCCGTGTGATGGGCGGGGCGGCCTGTATGCCGGATTGGCGGCATGCCTGTGCACAAAGACAAAAATAAGCAAAATGAGCAATACACGGAAATATTTCGGACATTATTTTCATACTTCCGCGTTTTGCGTGTATCGTGGCCGGAGGGATGGCTTTGCGCGTGGATGAAGCGACTGGGAGGAGTGGGGAGCATAGCAAGATGTGATGAGAAAAGGGCGGCGGAGTGCGGAAAAAATCGCAACAAGTGGGTATTTCAGAACTTCTGTCCATGCATTAATTTTGCAGTGGTCACCTCGCCGCGCGGCGCACACCGTGGCAGACAATACCCGTGTGGGGCAGAACGGACAGAGCGGGTGACGGATTGTTTTTAGTTAAAATGTTCAAGAAAAGAATGAAGAAGACAGGCATTTTTTACGGTTCGAGCACAGGGACGTGCGAGGATGTGGCCGGACGCATAGCCGTGCGGCTGGGTGTGGACAGTGCAGACGTGCACAACGTGGCCGACATGACGGCCGGAATGATTGAGGATTACGACGTGCTGTTGCTCGGCAGCAGCACATGGGGTTGCGGCGATCTGCAGGACGACTGGTATGACGCTCTGAAGCTGTTGCAGCAGACCGGACTGAAGGGCAAGACTGTAGCACTGTTCGGATGTGGCGACTCGGAGTCGTACGGCGACACGTTCTGCGATGCTGTGGGCGTGATATACGATGGACTGAAGGACAGTGGATGCACGTTTGCGGGCGGCGGTGTGGCTGTGGACGACTATTCGTTCGATTCGTCGTCGGCCGTTGTGGACGGATGCTTTGTGGGACTGCCCATCGACGAGGTGAACGAGAGCGACAGGACCGACGCGCGCATAGAGGCTTGGGCGGAGACTGTGAGGCCGGCAATGGAGTGAGGCCGGCGGCTCGGCTCTGCGATGACGTGGCCGTAAGGAGAGACAGGGAAATAGAAGAAAAACATAAGTAAAGGAGAAGAAAGACATGACTACGCAGTTATCCGAAATACATTCCACCGAACTGAAGGTGTTCATGAATCATATATACGAATTCAAGAAGGGCGTGAGAAGGATGGTGCTCTACACGGTGAACCGCAAGTATGAGGCGCTGGCCGTGGACCGTCTGCGAAGACAGAACATCGACTTCATGGTGCAGCCGGTGGACAGCAGGAAGGTGAACCTGTTTTTCGGCAGGAGTGAGTGCATACATGCCATACGCCGGATGGTGACCCGACCGCTCAACCAGTTGACCCCGGAAGAGGATTTTATACTGGGTGCCATGCTCGGCTACGACATCTGTGCGCAGTGTGAGCGCTACTGTCTGCGCAAGTCGAGAGGCACAAGCTGAACGTGCCGGAGGGGCCGGAACGAGGCTTTCTCCCATTCTTCAGGACATAAAAAAGAGACATATCCCGGCAGACGGGATATGTCTCTTTCTGTTATATGCGGGAGCGGACCGCTGGGTTTTGAGGCCTTGGCCCGCCCGGATGTACGTTGTGAACTGTTATTTCACGATGAGCTTGCGTACCGCATTGCCGCACTTGACAATGTATGCGCCCGGTTCAACCGATACGGATGTGCTGCCGCTCACTGCGTTGAGCTGCCTTACGGTGCGTCCGGACATGTCGAAGACGGTGAGTGTGCAGGTCTTGTCGGTTGTGACATTTATCTGGCCGGCAGCTGCGGTGATGGTTGTTGTGGCAGTTGTGCCGGCGTTGTCGATGCCGGTGTCCTGTCCTACATACATTATTTCAGACTCGCTTGACACAACATCGCCCTCAGTGCCGTTGCTTGCAGCCATCACATAGTAATAGAACTGCTCGCCCTCACGCTTCTCGGGTGTTGCCACATAGATGCTGTTGTTGTATGCTATGTCGTCGCTGTAGATGCGTGTCAGCGTTGTGCCGGCCTCTATATCCTGTGTTATCTTCACGCCGTCGATGAACACCATGCCTGTTGTTCCGTATTTGTCGTTAGGATCGCTGAAGCCGATGGAAATATAATAACAGTTGCTTGCGTCGAGGGTGAACTCGTAGTCGGTCATTTCATTGCTCAGATTGACATACTTCCATTTGCCGACAACTTCGCCGATTATCGGATCGACAAGTGCTACTCCGAGTTGGGTGCCGTTTGTGCAGTTGACCATCTGTGCGCTTATCTTGACCTTGACGTTGCTCGGTGTGGCGATGTTAATCTGATATATCGGGCTGTAGAGCATTGAGTAATAGTTCATGGCTGCGTAGTAGTTCTTGAGACCTATCATGCCATTGGCGAGCAGAGTGGTTACGCCGTACCAGTCGGGATACTTGGTGTATTCGTTGAGCGCGCCTTCCATCTCGTTATATACAGGCGAACTGATGGTGCCTTCGGTCACTTTGTCGAAGGTCTCGTCGTCGAGAACGAATGTGCCTGAAGACGGAATCTTATAGTCGGAGAGTGTCACTACCTCGTAGTAGGATGCGTCGCTCACGCTGCTCCAGTTGGCTCTGAAGCCCTCGTCGCTGATTTCTGTAGCCAGTGCCACGACAGGTGCGTCGATGGCATCGACGGTGTTCTTGGCCGGTATGATGTCAGACTCGTCGGAGATTAGTGTGCCGTCGTTGGCCTGTACAGAGTAATAGTACAGACATCCTGACTGCAGACCGCTTAATGTCTCGCTTGTGGCTGTAGTCTCGAAGTCTTTCTTGACGTACTGCGGTTTGTTGTCAACGAAGTAGAAAACGTCGAGCAGATAGGATGTCGCTGTCTCTACGGCCTGCCAGTTGGCGGTGAATCCGGTCTCGGTGATGTCTGTGGCCGGCAGAGCTATCGGAGCGCTCGGCTTCTGTGGTTCTACTTCTGTTCCGTCAACCTGTGTTATCTCGATGTCGTCGACGAATACGGGTGCGTCGGCGAAGAACTGTATGGCTGTCTGGCTTTTGCCGTATCCTTCAAAAGGAATGGTCACTGTCTTCCATGATTCATCGCAACTTACATAACCTCCAAAAGGTTGGCTTTCGCCGTAACTTTGTCCTACAACATAGAATTTTATTGAACCGGACTGTGATCTGAACGATACTGTGACGTTGAAGTTTCCGTTGTCGGCTGAAAGGTCGATTACCGGAGTCATGAGCACTGAGTTTATTTCGTCGGCCATGAAACAGCATCCTCCGGCCTGGAATACTTTGATACCGCTCCATCCGTAGGTGTTGATGTAGTCGTGCATGATGATTCCTTCGCTTGTGAGGATGTTTGTCATATCAGGTTCTTCCTCAGAACCTGCAGTGAACTTGCTGAAGTCTTCGCCCAGAACGAGTTTTTCTTCAGATGCAGCTACAACGGGTGCCTGCATGCGGGTTACTGTTCTCAGTGCAACGTCGTTGGCTTTTACGCGGTTCTTGCTTATCTTGTTGTGGCTTACGGCATGAGTTTTGGCCGGACGGAGTGCCTGCCATACGCGTTCGCCGTCGTTGGCTGCATGGCTGCACGGGACTGAAACAAACAGTCCCAAAAGCAGTGCGGGTAATGTCTTGATTATATTTTCTGATTTCATTTCTTTTTGTTTGATTGTTATTTAAGAGTTATTTTCTTTACGAACGATCCGCTTTCGCTGTCGATCTTTACTACATAAAGTCCTTTACCGGGAACAGTCATGGTGACGTTTCCACCGATTGTCTGTCTGTCGGCAACCATTGAGCCGTCGGCAGCATAGATGTATATGTGGGCTTTCACGCCTGACTTGACTGTTATGGTCTGTCCGGCTGTCTCGATGGAAATGCCGTTGCTCACGGTGTTGTCGATGCCAGTGGCAAGAACATATATTGTGCGTTCTACCGGTGCAGATTCGTTGTTGCCTTCGTAAAGACATACCACGCCGTATTTGTTTACGCCCTTCTGTGCGGTGGCGTCGATGAATGTACGTGTGGATGTGAATCCGATAAGCTCATTGTTGCGATATACATTGAAGCCGATAGGATATTCGGCGTCGGTGAGCGGATTGTAGTCTTCGTCGAATTCAGGCTGTTCGCCCGGAGTGAATGTGTCTTTTGCAGATGACGGTTCGAGGACAGCCTTCATCAGCGGATTGAACTGTATGAGGTCGCTGCGCCATTCTCCGTCGGAAAGTACAAGGTTGCCGAGGCCCGGAGTGTAGGTGACGCCGTCGCAGATGAGACGGAATCTGCCGTCGGAAGTCTTGCCGTAGACACCTATCATGTAGTCGTAGCCGGGTTCGATGACGGTTGGTGTGTCAAAGTTCTTGACGCACCATGTACCTGAACCGTATTCGGTGATGTCGCGTTCGTTGACAATTTCCATATCGTCGGTTCCGGCTGCGGCACGCCATACTCTTATCTTGTAGCTTGTGGTGCGCTGTGCCGAGAACGGGAAGAAGCCGATGCCTTTGATGGTGTAGCCGTTGTAGGCACGGAGATCTTTCTCGTTGAAACGCTGTGCGAAATCGGTTTCGTTGGAATATATGTACTGATATATCACATCTTTATAGTTCAGGTCTGAACGTGAAAGTTCGGTGTTCATCTTCCATGTCACCTCTACTCCGTTGCTGTTCTCTACAGTTGAGAGTGAGTTAATGCGGTTTTCAGGAAGTCTTACAGTGGCTTTTACGAACGGTGATACCAGTCCGTTGTTGTAAACAACATCGACTTTGTATTCAACGATGATACTTCCGGGGTTGTTGTCAACATAAGTGAGCTCTTGGGTTGAATTGATAAGAATATCGTCTCTGAATATGCGGTATTCCTTGATACCCTCTGTTGCGGGAGCTTCCCACTCGAGTTTCACAACGCCGCGTTTGGCACTGGCTTTGAAGTTCTTCACTGTTTCGGGAGCTTCTTCGGACACGAAATCGAATGAAATCTTGCCGTCAGTCTCGCTTATGTTGCTTAAAGAGAAGTATGAGTATTTGCCGTCGTTGGAATGTGTTGACGGAAGAGTGATGTCAGACCATGATGTCTTGCCGGTTGAGCCGGGGAAAGGTGCTTCGTCGGAATTGATGTTTCCGTAGGATGCCGGGCTTTCGTACGGATCGCTGGTGGCAGATGCACACACGGTGTAGAGTCCCTGCAGGTAGTTGCAGTTCACGGTGTTCATGTCTGCTGTGGCGCTTATTCTGTTCTCATCTACATGATATACGATGAGTCCGTGGCCGGGAAGTTTCTTGTCGAACTTCTGTATCTGTCGGTTCTCAAGCACGAAGTAATCGCCTTCGCGTTGTGTCTTCACAACATATCCTACGGGTTCGTCGGTTGCGGCAGGCATGTCTGTTATGGTTGGAAGCGTCGAGATACTTTGGTGTGGCCCATCCGAACTGCATCTTCTGCCACATGTTGAGGCTTGAAGGACTGTCGCCGGGCAGTTTGTATTCATTCCATATACCGTCGGCCATGAGGTCCCATACGCCTGTTCCGTCGAAGTAGCCGCTGGTTTCGTAGTCGGTGTCGTAGTAGTCGGGGGCACCGAGATTGTGTCCGAACTCATGGCACAGAACTCCGACTGTTGTCATCTGAGTGCCGTAGTCAGGGCTGCTTATCAGAATTTCGGGCTGTATGGTGTATTTCTTAACGCGTACATCACCATACATCTGATCGAGAAGCTCACCGCTGTGTGACCAAATGTCAGAAGTGCTTCCGCTTACTTCCTGTCCCATACCCTGGTGGATGATGGACAGTCCGTCGAGTTCGCCGTCGCCGTCGTTGTCAAACTGATGGATGTCGATGCTCGGATCAACGAGTGCGAGAGCATCGCGTATGAGATCAGTCATATCCTCGGTGTTGTAAAGCGACTTCTGTCTCGGCAGTTGCAGCCATCCTACAACGGTTGTTTCGATGTCGAGTTGTCCGTAGGATGTCTCAAGATAATAATCGCGGAAGCTGCCTGTTCCGTTGTAGTTCTCGGCGTTCATGAGATCGCGGAACTTGTCGGCGTCAAACAGAGGTTTGGTATCGGCAAAGTTGACGAGCAGCATCAGCAGCTTGCGCTTGCCGGTAAGAGGGAATGTACCGTTGATCTGCAGTGCCTTCTTTGGTCCTGTAGTATTCAGCGCCACGTCGTTTGCCTTTATCATATCGCTGCGTTTCAGCAGACGTGCCTTTGCCGGAGCCTGCTTGTCGTCGCCTGTATATGTAGTTCCTGCTACGATTGTTCCTTTGTCATTCTTTGTTGCGTAGCAAAGATAGCCCTTATCCGATTTCTTCAATACATATCCGCCTGTCGACTCAAGCCAATGGTTGTATTCATCACCCATTATGCGATAAACGACAGTTGTGCCGTCAGGCTGTGTGTATTTAACAGGTTTCGGATATGCCGGCACATGTAGGCCGGCATATCCGAAATAGAGATAAGGCATAATGAAATTAAAAGAATTCTAAGAAATTTCATGCCTTTTTATTATTTAACGTGAGTTCGACGAATTCAAAACAAAGCAAGCTGTGTGTCAAATGTACG
>ERZ780167.226-NODE-226-length-59902-cov-9.696042_pt1 | contig 59902 bp, 56 predicted proteins | sample MGYA00510982_ERZ780167 | MGnify/ENA primary metagenome ERZ780167 (study PRJEB29588, sample SAMEA2146107) | human gut metagenome | biome: human gut; feature: human-associated habitat; material: faeces | place: Denmark | collected 2008/2010 ... | reverse complement strand
ATATTTTCAAACTCGGTCTGTTCCACTATTTTCCGGTTATGTTTCTTCGTTTCTGTTCTTTTCTCTCCTTCCCATCATCTTATGATGTCGGGAGCGCCGTCAAAGAATCATCGTCCCCGAAGGGCCTTTTTTCTTCCGGCTTTCAATATACAGACACATAAGGTGCCGACTTCTAAACACGTTTAACCTACTTTAACATTATGACCTATTCATACCTTGTTCACATCCGTTTTTCACCATTCCACGACCGCTTCTGGAAAGCCGGAGCCGCAACGGCCGGCAGCGGTTATTCATGACAAATGTCGCGCGAGACAGCAACCGTAAACGGATGGAACACCGGTCGCGCATATACCATAATATATAACGCTCGCGCCAATGCGCCATCCGGCGCTCTACATAGTGCCATTTTGTCACACCGTCTGTCAGCCTCCGCTACCCGTCCGGCGTTTGGCATACCATTTGTTATTATGATAGCGAACGTAAGTTCAAAGATAACATTAATTCAGAATAATAACAAATAAAATATAAAATTATGGGAAAGATTATTGGAATCGACTTAGGTACTACAAACTCTTGCGTTGCCGTATTTGAAGGCAACGAACCTGTAGTAATAGCAAACAGCGAAGGCAAGCGTACCACTCCTTCAGTTGTAGGATTCGTAAAAGACGGTGAGCGCAAGGTGGGCGATCCGGCAAAGCGTCAGGCAATCACCAACCCAAAGAACACCGTTTACTCTATAAAACGTTTCATGGGTGAGACTTACGCACAGAGCCAGAAAGAGGCAGAGCGTGTTCCGTTCAGCGTTGTTAACGAAGGTGGTTATCCACGTGTCGACATCGAAGGACGTAAATATACTCCGCAGGAAATCTCGGCCATGATACTTCAGAAGATGAAGAAGACCGCAGAGGACTATCTGGGTCAGGAAGTTACGGACGCCGTAATCACAGTGCCGGCATACTTCTCAGACTCTCAGCGTCAGGCAACCAAGGAAGCCGGACAGATTGCAGGCCTCAATGTTCGCCGTATCGTGAACGAGCCTACAGCAGCAGCCCTGGCTTACGGTGTAGACAAAGCCAATAAGGACATGAAGATTGCCGTATTCGACCTCGGTGGAGGTACATTCGATATCTCAATCCTTGAGTTCGGTGGCGGTGTGTTCGAGGTTCTTTCTACCAACGGTGACACTCACCTGGGTGGTGACGACTTCGACCAGGTTATTATCGACTGGCTCGTAAACAGCTTCAAGGCTGACGAAGGCATCGACCTGAGCAAGGACCCGATGGCTATGCAGCGTCTGAAAGAGGCAGCAGAGAAAGCTAAGATAGAACTGTCAAGCACAACATCTACAGAAATCAACCTGCCGTACATCTCAGCTGAGGGCGGTGTGCCAAAGCACCTCGTTAAGACTCTGACACGTTCACAGTTCGAACAGTTGGCTCACGACCTGATACAGGCATGCCTCGTTCCGTGCCAGAACGCAATGAGAGATGCTAAACTCTCTACATCGCAGATAGACGAAGTAATCCTCGTGGGTGGTTCAAGCCGTATACCGGCCGTTCAGACTCTCGTTAAGAACTACTTCGGCAAGGAACCTTCAAAAGGCGTTAACCCGGATGAGGTTGTAGCTGTAGGTGCATCAATCCAGGGTGCCATCCTCAACAAGGAAGGCGGCGTAGGCGACATCGTGCTGCTCGACGTAACTCCTCTGACACTCGGTATCGAGACAATGGGTGGCGTTATGACAAAACTTATCGAGGCCAACACCACTATACCTTGCAAGAAGAGCGAGACATTCTCTACCGCTGTGGACAACCAGACAGCCGTAACTATCCACGTGCTGCAGGGTGAGCGTCCGATGGCCGCACAGAACAAGAGTATCGGTCAGTTCAACCTTGAAGGCATAGCTCCGGCACGCCGCGGTGTTCCGCAGATTGAGGTGACATTCGATATCGACGCCAACGGTATCCTGAACGTAAGCGCCAAGGATAAGGCTACAGGTAAGGAGCAGGCAATCCGCATCGAGGCTTCGTCTGGTCTGAGCAAGGAAGAAATCGACCGCATGAAGGCAGAGGCTGAGCAGAACGCCGAGGCCGACAAGAAAGAGCGTGAACGCGTGGACAAGATGAACCAGGCAGACTCTATGATATTCACCACAGAGAACTTCCTGAAGGACAACGGCGACAAGATCCCGGCTGACAAGAAACCGGCAATCGAGTCTGCACTCCAGCAGCTGAAAGACGCTCACAAGAGTGGCGACGTGGCAGCAATCGACAACGCCATCAACAATCTGAACACCGTAATGCAGGGCGCAAGCGCACAGATGTATCAGGGCGCACAGCCGGGTGCTGACGCACAGGCAGGCCAGCAGGCTCAGAACAACGGCGCAAAGGCTGACGACAATATCCAGGACGCCGATTTTGAGGAAGTCAAATGATTCCGATAAGTAAATACATACTAAATCGCAAGCAAAAGCGTGCAGCTCAATGAGTTGCACGCTTTTTGCGTTTATGGGGTTCTTGGTTTCTATGCCTTTTTTACGCCCTTTTTTATCTCTTATTTGCGACATATTTGCGACAAGACAAAAAAGTAGATAATGTGGGACAAAATCCTACTAATCTCGACTAATACATACTTAAAAGTAGAAAATATGCCAACAATCGGATTTGAAATCAAAAGGAAGTGTAAGGTCTGCGGCAAAGTCTTTGTCGCAAAGACTCTCGACAGCTACTACTGTTCGCGCAAGTGCAGCAATGTAGCGTGGAAGCGTAAAAGGGATGAGAAGCTAAAGAACGCAAGGCTGGAAGCTATTGCCCAACTGGTTCCTGACATCAGAGAGTACATATCGGTCAAAGAAGCCGTTGCCATGTTCGGCGTAGAGCGTAGCACGCTGTATCGGCTTATTAAAGAGGGACGAGTTCCGGCTATCAACATTGGCGAGAGACTGACGCGCATCAAGCGTTCCGACATGGAACGGCTGTTCTTAAGTAGGCCTGAGAGTGCGGTTGAAAAAGAGAAGCCTGCTCCCAAACTCTACAGCATGGAGCCGGAGGACTGCTATACCATCACTGAAGTCTGTGAGAAATATCACATCAATGACAGTTCCGTATGGGCTCATGTGCGGAAATACTCCATCCCTTCCCGACAAATAGGGAATTATGTGTATGTACCCAAACAAGAAATAGATAACCTTTATAAATCAGAGATAGAATGAAGAAAGCATTGCCTAACACCAAAGTGACCGTCAAGCTCAGAAGGTCAAGATACAAGGAAGAGTGGTATTTGATTATCGAATCATATCCAGTGTACAAACGTGGCTCAAACAGGGCAAGCCGAGTTGTAGAGTCAATCAACCGGACTATATCCACACCCATTTGGGATAAGTCATCCATCGCACGAATTCTGCCGGATGGCAGTTTCAACTACAAGCCGAAGAGGGATTTGAACGGAATTATTCAATGCCGTTCCACAATCGACCAGGAAGCTTGTATCTATGCCGATAATGTCCGGAAGTTGCGTCAGCATGAGTATGATAGTGCCATTCTCTATACAGATAAGGAGAATGAACTTGCAGCGCAGAATGAACGTAGTGAACAGGACTTCATCAAATACTTCAACGGCATCATCAGCAAACGCCATCCCAACAGTTCAAATTCGATTATCGTCAATTGGATGCGTGTGGGCGAGTTGCTGAAAATCTATTCGCAAGGGAATCCCATTCCGTTCAAATCCATCTCCGTAAAATTGCTTGAGGACATCAAGATGTTCCTGCTCCGTGCCCCAATGGGAGGTAACAAGAAAGGCACAATCTCACAGAATACGGCATCCACTTATTTCTCTATCGTCAAGGCCGGACTGAAACAAGCATTCATTGATGAATACCTAACCGTTGACATCAGTGCAAAGGTGAAAGGTATCAGTTCGATTGAAAAGCCTCGTGTTGCTCTTACTATGAATGAGGTACAGATGTTGGTTGACACGCCTTGTAAAGATGATGTTCTGAAACGTGCGTTCCTATTCTCAATCCTGACCGGCTTACGCCACAGTGACATAAAGCCGTTAAAGTGGAAACAGATTCAGCAGACAAGCAAAGGAACGTGGCAGGCCGTGGTTGTACAGCAAAAGACAAAGAAGCTCGATTGTAAGCCCGTTACTGCACAGGCGTTGCAACTGTGTGGTGAACGCCCAGATGATGATGAACGCCTGGTGTTCGAGGGTCTGACAGATATTTCTTGGATATCCCATCCATTGAAAGAATGGATAGAGGCATCAGGCATAAAGAAGCACGTAACTTTTCATTGCGGACGTCATAGTTTCGCCTCGTTGCTCCTTGAAAACGGCGTAGATATTTATACGATAAAGTCTTTAATGGGACATACCAATGTCAAAACAACTCAAATTTATACTCATATTGTGGATGCAGCAAAGGAGAAAGCTGCCAATACATTACATATAGATAACCTGCCCGTATAAGGTCGCGGTGCTAATTTCCACCATTGAGCATCAGTTACTTATGTAAAGGAATTCTCTATTTACCACCCATTTGCCCCTCATGAAGCACCATGCTTTTTGAGGGGTTTTCTTTGTTATATCCCCGAAGTCCTATTGTTTTTCTAATTCCGCTCATGTTTTTATTCCATCAGTTACCTTTCATAAGAGCAGGTGTCTTAATGAAACTTAAATCTGCATGTGGTAACAAAGGGGCAGAGTGGTGATTGTCCGGCACCTATTTAGCACCCGTAAGCATCCATATAGTTTTGCGGCATAAACTTAAAAACGTGAGAATATGAGTTATACCGTAAGTTCATTGGAGGAAATGCCAAATGCATTGTCCTACCTGATTAAGACTGTTGAAGAATTGCAGTCCACCGTAAAAGCATTGCAGCATAAGCAGGCAAGTGATTCACCTAAATGGATGGATATAGATGAGCTTTGTGCCTATCTGCCGTCACATCCAGCCAAGCAAACGGTTTATGGATGGGTATCGGCCAAACAGATACCTGTACATAAGATAAATAAAGCATTGGCTTTTTTACAATCGGAAATAGATGATTGGTTAAAGAGTAAAGTCCACAAGACACAGGATGACCTCATGTTGGAAGCTGAACAATTTGTCAAATCCAAGAAGATTATCAGATAACATGGAAGAGACGGACTATTGTTTTTCATTTTTTCGCAAGCCCATTCAGAACATTGAGCCGTTAAGAGCAATAGGCGTTGTGGATGTGTACCGATATGTGGTTGGCCATTATGCCCAGCCACAAACGGAAGCTCTGCGCTCGATGACTTCTCCTACGGATGTCAAAAAATATAAGGCTTCTCACTTTGACTATTGCACTTTCTCCGGTCTTTTCCGCAAGCGGAATGAAAAGGAACTGATAACGCACTCAGGACTGATGTGTCTGGATTTTGACCATGTAGAGAATATGGAGGAAGTGAAGCAGCAGATTCTCAATCATGAATATTTTGATACGGAACTGCTGTTCACCAGCCCTTCAGGGAATGGATTGAAGTGGATTATACCTGTAGATTTGAAAGGATGGGAACATTCACGCTTTTTCAAGGCTGTTGCCAACTGCATCCGTGCTACCGGGTTGCCAAAGGTGGATATGTCGGGGAGCGATGTGGCGCGCGCCTGTTTCCTGCCTTACGACCCACAAGCATATATAAACCCTAAATACAACGAGTATGTCAAAGAAAATATTTTCCGCCCAAGATTGGGAGAATGTCCCTTTTGAGAATAGTGTTCCAACATCTCCTAAATTACTTCCGGCTCCAAATTCCACCTTTAATAATAAAGAGGAAGAAATAGAACGTATCATTTGCGAAATAGAACAACGTGCCGTTGACATCGCACCTGAATACAAGGATTGGGTGGAATTGGGCTTTGCCTTGATTGACGGATTCGGTGAAAACGGAAGAGAATATTACCATCGTATCAGCCGCTTCCATCTAGACTATCAAAGGGAAGAAACAGATAAGCAATATACCCGTTGCCTGCAAGCCAAAGGACAAGGTATAACAATTCGTTCGTTTTTTCATTTGGCTGGTCAGGCAGGTATTCCGCTAAATTCAGTAGGGGAACAGGATTTATCCATTTTACCAAATAACCAAAATGGCAAAACGGGCAAATGGATAAAATCGGCAGATGAGCTTCCTGCATTTCCCGAATGTGTGTTCGAGCAACTGCCGCCTTTTTTATGTGAAGTTGTCGGTAACTCCATTTCGGAGGACGACCGCGATACCATTCTGATAGGAGCGATAGTATGTCTGTCGGTTTGCTTCCATAATGTCTGTGGTGTGTATGACGAGCGTATTGTTTATCCCAATCTTTACTTGTTTGTCGTGGCTGATGCCGGAATGGGCAAAGGAGCGTTGACTTTATGCCGTGAGTTGGTGGCTCCCATTAACCGTAATCTGCATGAGCTTTCGCAACGAATGGAGCAGGAATACAAGGAAGCGATGAACACCTATATCAAAAGCAAGAAGTCGGACGGTGCAGCTATGCCGACTGAGCCGCCTATGCGTATGCTTATCATCCCGGCCAATAGCAGCGCAAGTTCCTTGTTGAAGATATTGGGCGATAATGACGGTGTCGGGCTGTTATTCGAATCTGAAGGTGACACGTTAAGCCAAACATTGAAGTCGGATTACGGCAACTATTCCGATGTGCTGCGCAAGGCGTTCCACCATGAGCTGGTCAGTCTGAGCCGACGCAAGGATAGGGAGTATTGCGAAGTCAGCAATCCGAGGGTGTCTGTAGCGTTGGCCGGAACGCCCGAACAGGTAAGGCGGTTGATACCCGATGCGGAGAACGGACTGATGAGCCGATTCTGTTTTTACATCATCCGTTTTAAGCGTGGTATCAGAAATGTGTTTGCCACAAGTGATATTTCCCAATCCAAAAATACCATGTTCCGTATATTGGGCGACCGTTTCTGTCATCTGCATGAAGAGTTCGTGAATCATGGCAGCTATGCATTTCCCCTTCCCTCTGCTTTGCAGGAACAGTTCATAGAATATCTTAGCCGTGTGAATGAAGAATGTTGTGACGAAGTGGACAACCGGATGCAGGGCATAGTCAGACGGATGGGACTGATTGCTTACCGCATCATGATGGTGCTGACCGCTGTCCGCCATTTGGAGAACGTGTACAATGTGCAAGCGGATTCTAATGGTATTATCCAACTGGTTTGCCAAGAGTCCGACTATTTTGTTGCCATGAATATTTGCGATACATTGCTCTATCATGCTGTCTTTATCTATCGGAATCTGTCAGGAAATCAGAACAAACAGACTTCTTCCGCTTTACAGGAAACAGGTGTTGCCACACGGAGGAACACCCTTTATAATATATTGCCTGAAACCTTCACGAAGAAGGATTACGATGCGGCTGTTTTAGCTTTGGGTGAGAACGGCAGTACGGCTGCCAAGTGGATAGAAGCCTTCATCAGAAGCGGCAAATTGCGTCGGATTGAACAAGGTAAATATCGGAAGATTTTTTGAGTGGTGGCCAGTTTGTGTTTTAGTGTCACTAAAACCTATGAGGCAAGCGGCACAACTGCCCACTCAAAATACTCAAAAAATCAATATCAACAAACAGTATGAATACAGAAAATAAAAAGCCCGGAGGTCGCCCGAAGCTGGCGAGTTACCAGAAGCGCACGAGATGTTTCCGCATCATGTTCAATGAGAGCGACTACATTTATATTCAGTCAAAGGCGGAACAAGCCGGACTGTCTGTCAATGAATTTTGCCATCAGGCGGCGATGGGTTGTGAGGTAAACCAACGTATCAGCCCGGAAATGGCTTCTGCCATCCGTGACTTGTCCGGCATAGCCAATAATGTCAATCAGATTGCACATCAGATGCACATTCATGGATTGGAAGTAGTCAAGCAACATTGTATTACCATCATTACTGAAATCAGCAGAATTATTGCACAGATAAAAAACGACAGCCATGATAGCGAACATTAAAACGAGAGTGGACTTCGGAGGCATCGTGAACTATGCCAATGACCAAAAGAACAAGAAGAAGAGTGCTACGCTGTTGGCACATGAGGGCGTTTGCATTGTCAGTAATAAGACTATTGCGGACTCTTTCCAGATACAGGCATCCATGCGCCCGAAAGTGAAAAGTCCCGTCAAGCACGTTTCTTTGGCCTTCTCACCGCAAGATGCGGCTTGTTTCCCCAACGATGAAAAAGGGGATGCGCTCATGGTGGAGATTGCCCGGAAATGGATGGAACGGATGGGGATTCGAAACACACAATATATCATAGCCCGTCACCATGACACCAAGCATCCCCATTGCCATTTGGTGTTTAATCGGATAGATAATGACGGTAACCTCATTTCCGATAGTAACGAAAGAATACGCAGCACGAAAGTATGCCGTGCGCTGACGGAAGAATATGGCCTTTACCTTGCACCGAAGAACAGTAAGGCGAGAAATAAAAACAGGTTGCGGCCTCACCAATTACGGAAACTCAATCTCCGTTCCGCAACTTTGGATGCATTGGCAGAATCCCATTCATGGAAAGACTTTCTGTCTGCATTGAAAGTTCGGAATATAGACATCCGTTTTAACCGAAGTCAAGCGTCAGACAAAGTGCATGGTGTTTCTTTCAGTCAATGCGGTATCAGTTTGGCAGGTTCCACGCTTGACCGTGACTTAAGTTTTAACAGCCTTTGCACGACATTGGGTAGCTTAACGGAGGAACTGTTGCTTCAACCTCATCAAGCAATCACTTCCAGTGCTGCTGGAGGAACAAGCAACAGCCTTGGATGGCGTGATGAAAAAGACAAGAACAGCCCAAAGAATGAACCTTTTTATAAACCCTTTAAACGTGGAAGATGATGAAAGAAGATGTTATAGCTGCAAATCTCGCAAATTTGCGTCAAAGTGTGAATGAATTAAAAGAAGCCGTCAATAAACTGAATGATGGTTCTCAAAATCATGAGCAGACTACCCAATCAGCCGTTAACGAACAGACTATTTGCAATAGCGTTGAAAAAAGTTTCTATAACTGTTGGAACGATGCTTTGTCAATATTAAAGAAATCCGTGAGAAAAGAACAACCGGATAAGATCCCTTTCTCTATATGGATTCCCAAACTGATAGACTTGCTTAAACGGAAGTTCAACCTGATAGACTATCTCTATATTCATGTTTGCGATTACAACACGAATCGCTTGAAGATAGAAGCTAATACGGATAGAATCCTTGAACGGCAGGATGAGATACTTGCCAGAGTCAATGAACTGAGGTGTCCGCTGACCATCATTCCTCCCAATGTCAACGGCCTGTTCTTGCGTGGTTATCACCTCAAACTCCGTTATGTGATAGTTGTTGTCATTGCCATTCTCTCATGGGCTGTAGCTGCTTCCATCAGCAGTATGAAGTATAAGGAAGAATCATTTGCGCATTATTCCATGTATCGGGCGGTAAAGGAGCAACATCAGTATCTGATGGAAAGAACTAGCACAAAAGTGAAAAGAAATACGGAATAATCTGAAAATTCTATGGATGTTTTGCTTTCCCGTATGAAGGTTGGGGCTCTGCGGCCATAAGATTATTGTCGCTTTCAGCTATTTCGTATGTTTTGACTTTACGGTCTTCAAGGTAAATGTGATTTAAGGTGTATGCCAATGATTCCAATGTCTGCATCCGGATTTTAGGCTTCAGCAGACATTCCCATATAGTGATGCAATGCCAACCCATAGCAGCGAGTTGGCATTGTTCCTTTTTATCACGTTCCTTATTCCGTTCAATTTTCTTTTGCCAAAAGTCGATGTTAGTCTTAGGCAGGCGGAAGTATTTGCAATTCTCATGACCATGCCAAAAACAGCCGTTCACAAAGATGACCGTGCGGTATTTACGCAGTACCAAATCAGGATGACCAGGCAGACGTGGATGGTTTAGCCGATAGCGGAAGCCTCGGCTGAAAAGGAATTTTCGTACCAATATTTCAGGTTTGGTATTCTTCCCATGTATAGCTGCCATATTGCGATGGCGCTGCTCTTTATTTAGCACATCAGTCATTCTGTTTATTTAAGTTTGTCTTTACAGTTCTTATATAATTGGATTAAATGATATAGTGACATATCTATGAGAGGTTCAAACATAAAGCTGTTTAAATGAATTAGTTCAGGAGTCATCATGTTAACACGTTCTATAATACTATAATTAGTGTCTTTCGGACAAGTTTTCTTGAATTTCCCTGTCCATTTTCCTGTTTGATTACCTGTTACAAATAAATCTTCTTCACTTTTACCTGCAGCTATCATTTTGTCGTGCATATAATTTTCAGCCAGGTGTCTTATAGCGATAGATAGACATACTTTATTTTCGATTAGCACTTCATTGGGATTGACCTCAGTTGAGATGCTATCAGCAGTTTGCATTATTAAATCGTAAATTTTATCGGTCGTTTTAGGGTGTTTCATGCCTTTCCCATGTGTATAATTTACCATGATATCTACCAATTGTGTGACTGTTATATTTCTTGTGTTTGTTTTTTGATGAAGGCATTCAGTTAATGTTATGTAATCGTCATCATCTTCCCCTTTAGTATATTCTATCAAATTTCTAACAAAAGGAATCATGCTAATAAATATTTTATTGTTGTCATCATGATTGATAAAAGCATTAGCGTATACGTTGCCTTTATATTGTCCTTGATTGATGATGACCTTTCCATTTGCTAAACGCTCCGCCATCCACATATTGGATTGGGGTAGACTTAGACGAGAAGACAATGTTCTATAGAAATCATAATTATGTGTCAATACAAGCATATAGAACTTATTGCTGCTGTCAACAGCAATATCCTTGATATATTCAACTATGGCGTATTTATTCTGATAGTCAAATGAGTCAGCAATATCATCCATAATTATAATCGAGTCATGCCCCATCGTCTTGCGTGCTTCCATTTCAAAAAGAAATTGCAAGATAATAAAAGCCCGTTTTTCACCACGACTAAGGATCTTTTCTAACACATCTTTTCCTACAGCTGTCTCTGCATTCGATGGCTCAACATAAGAAAATTGCAATTTCGCTGCTTCTTGTTTAAGTATGATATCTTTCTGATTAGTTATATCTACTTTTATTGGCACATGAAATCGAGTATTATAAAGGTCAATAATTTGTTTCCATCTTTCCTGCTGCGAACTCGCTTTTTCTAAAACTTCATGTAGAGCCTTTTTGTTTTCATTATAAACTTGTATATAAGCATCAAATAGAGGTCTAATTTCACTATCTGACAAATATCCTAACCAAACTTTTTTCCGAAATTCTTCATAATTAATAATTTCAGGTATCCAGTCGGGATGTTCATTTAAGACTGACTTAAAGCCTCTTAATTCAACATTTTTGTCAATGGCTTTTGTGATTTTATCAAATGCTTTCTTTAAGTCCTTATCATTTAATATGCGTTGTTGTTCATTTTCAACGAGGTCTTGTAATTCTTTCTCTGATGACAGCTCTGTATCGTCTTGAAGTACGATTTTGTGGTTAACGCCAAAAAATGAACCATCAGAAACATACTGTTGTAATTGCGTTACATGATATGTGCCAAAAGTATGACCAGCAACAGTTCGAAAAAGTTTGGAATTTTCTAAAAGCCGATTATAATTTTCGATATACACATTCAAGTTATCCTTATTGGATTCTATAAACTTTTTAACATTCTCCTTGACATCAAATATATCATTGTATCTAAACTTAAACTTTGGAAGACCTATTTTAACCATACTATTTAAATACTCAAGTATGCTGAAAATAGTATCATTATCATTTTGTTTGAAAGCACCCAATATTTCCTTTTCACAATCAGAACTTGAAGAAGCACTTTTTAGTTTACTCATTAAAGAATCTTTCTTTTCTGATAATTGCTGATATATAGAGTCATATATATCTTTTAGCTCTGAACTTGCCAGGAAATTCACAAATGATTTGGAACTATCAATATCATCATCTCCATTCACAACAAATATATTTTCTTTTGGTACATCTAAGTCATCTACTTTTAGTATAAAGCTCGATTCGTCTTTATCATGCAATTTATCACATGGTTTATCTTTGGACTGCCCTGATAAATAGCGCATGGTTTTTGCAAAAGATGTTTTCATTGATCCATTAGGAGCATAAACCAAATGTATTTGTTTTCCAGGAGTGAATTGAAATTCATGACAGAATTCCTTTATTCCGTAACAATTTTTCCAATCTATTTTTAATTTACTTATCATAACGTTAGTTAGAATATTGTATTGATCAACAAATTATTATCAAAAAAAATCTTTTGGGCGCAAAGTAATTGCAGCTAATCTATTATCAACAATTCATTTATACGATCAAATGTCGTATCAATAAAAGTGTTATAGGCCATTTTATGAGTGTCAATCATTTTATAATCAGTAAATAAGTGTTTACCGGATTGCAAATCAAAAGCCAATCGTAAATCATCTGCTGGAAAGTCATCACATTCTACTTGTTTTGCCTCCTTTGCTGTTATAGTGCGCACTCTGACAATCTCATAGACATCCCGAATCCCTTGCCCTTTAATGTAAGGTATGAAGAAGTGTAAGTTTTGTAATGCTATGGTTGTCGGGAATTGCTTGCCCGTATAATACAAGGTTGCTGTTCCGTCAAGGAAACTTTGTGTATAACCCCGGCGAACACTGTTGCCGACCAGTCCGATAAGTACACGGTTTCCTACATCTACAAAAGTACCCTTTTGCGGAATGACACGTGATATGGTTTCCTGTGATTTTGTATTTATCAGACCTTCAATGAAATGTTCCAATAACTTTCGGTTGCATTCATCTTTAGGGCGTAAAGGGAAGGCTCCGATATTTACTTCCGCAATGCTTTTGTAAAAATTGGAGACTTCCACCTCTGTTGGCTCTCCATCACCGGGAAAAAGAATATAGCCGCCAATCACTTCTTTTTTGAGCGCATCAGACGAATAGTCCTTGTAATATATGGCATCTCTGTAGCGGTGCATCTGGTTGATTGCATCGTCTGGCGGCACGTCTACACCCCTTACCTTTCCACCTATGCGGTATTTCGCATCGAAAAGGTATGTCAGCTTCATTCCTTCTTGCAAGTCGTTCTTGGTCAACCGTAAAACAATGTCCGGCTTCTGCGGAACAGTCTTAGTCACAAGTTCCTTTATGCCTGTTGAGTTGTTGTCGTTCTCCGTGCTTTTCGGATTATACACCAGCTCTGCCAGTTCCACGTTGTCTTTTTTGAACAAGATGCGTGAGTGCTCCCCTTTGCCCAACTCCCATGTAAACAGGCCGTTCATCTCCATGCGGTTGTGATGGTCTATGTCTTCATCGTTCAGATGCAGTTGCTCCTTTACGATGTGGCTCACTTCTATGAAGCACCATATCTCATACAGAGTAGCAATGTCCTTTGTCTGAAGTCTGTAAATGCCGTCATTGAGCGAATAGGCACGCCGTAGCATATTCCATGTGCGGTAAACTTGGCTGTAGCCCGAAGCTTTTTGCAAGACCAGACTTTCTTGGTTCAGCCCCTTAAAGCGTCCTATGGTTCGGAAAAACGGATTGCTTTGCAACCGTTTCAACGTGGTTGACACGGCCTGCATTTCTGATTTCATGGCCTCCGACACTCCCTTCACGCTTTCAATCTGTTTCTTCAGTGCTTCATATTTATCGGTTATTTGCGCGAGGGAGAATTTCAGGAAACGGTTTTCCGGTGTGTCGTTCGTGTGTATTTGTTCTTCCACACGATACAGATGCGCTGGTTCCAGTCGGTGTTCTGCCAGTTCGTTTTCGATGGATACAGGGATATGTCTCAGTTTATCCGCTTTTAGATAGGTCTGATGTCCATGCAACCTGCGCCGTGGGCGCTCAATGATATTCTTGCAAGCCTTGATAAATTTCTGTTGCTCTTCGGAGAATAAGCTCCACCATACGATTTCCGGTGTCTCACCATTCTTGTCAGGCGTAAATCCATGGAATGTTCTTCGCATATAGTCGAGTGACAACATACGGTATTCCCGTTCAATATCCTCAATGATGGCTTTCCAATGCTTGTGGTAATCGAGCTTGCTGCTGAGCACTTCAAACGAAAAGCTGAAACGGCGTGTTTCATTGCCGACTTTATATATCAACCGGATTTCACTGCGACCTATTTCATTGCCGTAGTTCAGGTAGCCTGCAAGAATGTGCCGATGGAAGGTAAAACGCTCATTGTCGCTTTGCAGAATGGAGCCAAACTGCGCGTTTTTTACATAATCCTTGAAGTCCACCCACACTGGGTAGTCCGTATTGTCGAAGAACACGGCTTTCGTCGGAACGCCTTGCTCTATCGGCATTTCCTTGTTAGAGCCTTTTAACAAGATGACAGATTCCACGCCATCAGACCATGAATAAGAGGACAAAAGTGCGTCTTCGCCCACATTATTCTTGGCCTTTTCCCAAGTGACATCGAATTTTGTACATTCAATGCTCAACTCGAAATCCTTATGCCGTATAGTCAACAGTTCCATCGTCAACTCCAGAAACTTGTATAGCCGGATACCAGTCGTTGTTTCATCTCATTCAATTTCTTTAAAGACACAGATTTTTCAGCAGCGAATTCATCTGAGATTTTTGTAAGTTCTTCTGTAATGACTCGTTTCAAATTGTCAAGTAAGCCATCTGTTACTTTGGTGTCATCTCCTTCAATACGTGACAGGATTTTCATGTTCGTCACCTCGTCCAACGCCCTTGCTATCACATATTCTTCCGTTAGTTCATTGCCTTCTTCATCTTTGTTATAAGGCAAATTGTTCACCACGTAAAGCAAGAACTCATTGCGCGTTCGGTAAGCCACTTTGAACGGAGTGCCTTCTAAAACAACATTGACCGCTTTCAAGTAATTTAAAGTCTTGTCACAAACTTCTTGGTTATCGGAATAAACATCCACTCCTTCTACCGCAGTTCCTATAAGTTCTTCATAGCCCAGCTTCCCAATGTGTTCATAACGCTCGGTCAATCCTGCATTCAAATCCACTTCGTTCATTTCTATGGTCATGGCTCGGTCAAGCACTTTGCGTGAGAATGAGAATGTGGTTTCATCCATGTTTACGGTGCCGATGACTATCAGATTAGCAGGTAAAGACAGACGTTTCCCTTTCTCTTCCGTCAAATATGCTTTTCGCTCTTCATCATCCGTGAAAAGTTGGTCTATAAGACTTTTGTATGCATCAGTTTGTTCAAAATCTACAATCGGGTCAGTTACGATCACTCCATAAGCATTGACCTTACGTGATTCTATCACGCTCAGGTATTCAGCAAAATATTGCTCTACAGGTGCAAGGTTCATCTCATCTAAACATAAGAAATGAGGCGTTTTGGGGTTTTGTATAGCCTTGACCAAAAATCTCAGGAACGGACCGACTACATATCTTTCACCATTTATCCGACTCACATAACCAATCAGTTCGCTGGAGTCATGCCAGTTTGGTTTCACTTGAATCATCTCGAAATTCTTAGGCTTCTGTGCTTTGAATTCTTCAGAGTCCTCATCCCAACAGGCACGAGCCAATTCACGTACAATCCGGCTCTTGCCCGTTCCGGATATACCGGCCAATAAAAGGAATGGCTTGGATTTGATGGCGGTAATGTAGGGGCGGTATGTAGAATTATTTACTTCTATATTATAGTGAGTAAATAATTTTCTAGGTTTGAAACTATCCGCAAGATCTTCTAATTTTTCAATTGTTTTAATCAGATGTTGTTCTGATAAATCTATACGTTTATCAGGGTCTATATTTTCTAAATTTGGTTGATTTGCCCATTTTATAACTTTACTCAATGTTGAAAATAAGGGCTTGGTTTGTACTGTGGAATTAGCATTAGCCACAGCATCCTCAAAATATAGAGAACCATTGTTTCTCCAAGGAGTTTCATCGTAATCTGTTATTTGTTTAAATATATCTAAGTGAGCATGAATATCTTTTAATGTCTGTATGATATTATCCAACCCGATTTGGAAATATTTAACGCCGCCACGTCTACCTGAATTACTGAAAGTAATGAATCCTCCTCTTATGCTTAATTCTGCTTTAAAATCGCTATCGTTTGACTGCGACTTTAGATATGTGAATAAATCAGTCATAATACTTTATCTTAACAGTTGTTTTGCGATTTCTTGGGCTATTTTTTTTATTACTGGCACAGCTACGCTATTTCCAAATTGGCGATATGCTTCTTTTCTTGAAACTACAATTTTATATTCTTGATTATTTGCATTGTAATTGCTATTATTAGCACTTTCAGGATTTTGCCATCCGTTGCCAATGATTCTATACCCTTGTAACCTACCAGCTTCTACTGGCGTAATACGCCGAGGATTTAACCCTTTATTTGATTGGTCTATTAATATTTCACTGCCATCTTTCCAATAACGAGCCGAGATGGTACTGCAATAAACACTATCAGAATTGAAAAGGCTGTAACCAAATCCTTTTCCATTAGCTTTGTTCCTTTCCTTTCTTCTTTGATGCCCTTCCCATAATCGGTCGCTTATTGTATAATATGCATCAATGGTATCTTCAGGCTCAAAGATGTCTGAGAGTTTGGTTTTTATAACACGACTTCCCAAATCTTTGGTTTTGTCATATATAGTATTTCCATCAGTATCTATTCCATAAGGAAATTTAAACGTGTTTGCCTTTATTAAGTCCTTATACCATGCAATAATAAATAAACGTTCTCTGTTTTGTGGTACACCAAAGTATTTAGCATTCAGAACTTCAAAACCATATGCATATCCCAACTCGTCTAAAGTAGCAAGAATTGTCTTTAATGTTTCCCCTTTCATATGAGTTTTCAAACCTTTTACATTTTCCAGAAATAACACCTTTGGAGGACAACCGATACTTATTTTTTGTTTCACAATATTTGCTATATTAAAAAATAGAGTACCTCTCGTGTCTTCAAAACCTCGCCTAAGTCCAGCTATGGAAAAAGGCTGACATGGAAATCCGCCACAACAAACATCAAAAGATGGAATTTCTGAAGGGTCTTGTTTTGTTATATCTTCATTGAAGTACTTATAGTCATTTTCAAAAAGATTTGGGGCTATATCTTTATAATTAGCCTCATATGAAATACGAGCATTTTTATCCCATTCACTTGCAAATACACATTTCATTCCAACAGAATGCATAGCTTGATGAAAACCACCTATTCCAGCAAATAAATCTATAAAGGTATATTGTCGTTTCATTTATATCATATTAATTTTTTATTGACCAAAGTAAATCTTTTACATCCACATCCAAACATTCCGCTATTTTAACAAGCGTTTCTAAATTCGGTTGCATAGTGTTGGTACACCATTTAGATACAGTTCCAGGGTCTTTCCCAAGCTGTTCTGCTAACCATTTATTGGTGCGTTTCTTTTCTGCTAAAACCACCTTCAAACGATTTATGTCTTTATTCATACTTTCTATGATATACATTTGAATGCAAAGGTAAGCATTATAATTGAAATTAAACTCCGATTATAATACTTTTCTAACAACTATATGTTGAAATACAACTTTATATTGGAATATATGTCAATGTATATTTTACTTGGACTTATTTTCTTTCTCCCTTCTCTCCTTAACCTTATCCAATCCTGGCATCTTCTTTGATACGGAAGCCTCACCAGCAGGAAAGTATGCTTTAAAAACCTGACATAAGAAACTCACAATGTCACTGCGCTTCTTGCCCATGTTGGAGAAAGCGGAGTAAACATAATACATGAGTTCTTGCTGACTGCACATTTCGTTTGGCAGGACTGTGATTGAGGGCGGAAGAATCAAGTCATGTTCTGTAAATGCGTAGGCACTGGCAAGAATGGCTTTTTGTTCCTCTTCGCTGAACATTTTGATTTTTCCGGCAAACCATTCAAGTTCCCCCTTTTGGAGTGCTTGTTGCTGCTTGCTTTGACGTTCCATTAGAATGGATACTTTCTCTTGCTCTTTTTCAGTAAGGGCTTCTTCAAGCACGCGGTTCTTACGCTTTAGGACATTGTACTTTTCCATACAAGCGATGGCAATGCAGAGATAACCTACGGTTACGGTAAGCACCAATACTGCATGAAATCGGAACTTGGACGGAAAATCCGGCAAAGCATCAATATAGTCGCAGACGACAAGAGCAACTACGAGCATAAGCGCAGCTCCGACATACATCGCCCAGACTTTGACTTTTTGGCTCGCAGGAGAAACGCCCATAAGCAAGGCTATCGCCAAAGCTGCGACCAATAAGATGGAGACCAAGATAAAGATTGTCATGTGTCACGTCCTCCCTGTCATGGTTTTACGATGATACGCCAATAGCCTGCCTTGTCAGAACCTTCATGAACGAGAATGCCTCTCTCACGCAACTCTTTGATGTTCTTTTCAACTGCCCGCTTGGACACGCCAATTTTTACAGACATTGCTTCTGCTGTTATAGAAGGGTCGGAAATAACTAAGTCTATTATTTTTTGCCCTGTCCTGCTAACTCTTTTAGATGCATCCTCTCCTTTTACGCCGAACCTTTTCTCCGAACCTTTTTCGTTTACACCGAACCTTTCAGCATTTACACCGAACCTTTTCTCCGAACTTTTTTCGTTTACACCGAACTTTCTCTCCGAAGCTCCTTCGTTTACAGGGTACTTTTTGAGGGTACTGTTTACCCTATCGGCCACCTCTTCTACGGAGATTCTACCATTCTCACCCCAATTCAAGTTATAGAAGGTGGTGAAAAAAGAGGATGCTTCAGTTTTATAGAGAGGTTCTTTGCCGGGTAAGAAGTTGGGCAGTTTCTCGGTCAGTTCGCGCATCTTGCGCAGACCGGAACCACGCTTTTCCATGTAGTCGAGTTGGGTAAACATATCGGCAATGACGGGGTTGCGGCGTATAGACGGGACATTATATATGTCACGGTCTTGAATCTGTGTGCCGTCAAGCATCGCACCGGGCGATACCAATTCCACACGGTCATCGTAGATGTCGATATGTACCTCGCCGCCCATCACCGTGTAATCCCGATGGATAAGGTGATTTACCAACCCTTCAAAGATAGCCCGGTCGGAATAGTCGGGTAAATTGAGGCGGTAGTTAGGCATCTTGACCCAACCGCTCATGGTGTAGTTCTTAATGAAGTCCATGCCATATTTCAAAAGCAAAACGAGGTTGGCTCTGTGTTCTACAGAACTGATAGCGTCATCCTTATAAAGCCCCGTCCAACGGGTACAGAATATGCGGGATTGAAACACGGTGCAATTATCCACAAATAACAGTCCGGCATTGGTAAGTTTTCCGTCAGAAGTCACCAGCCCGAACGATTCCAAATATTTGTCGTTCCATTCCTGATGCGTCTGTTCGCGGAACGTATTAGCAAGGATGATGAAAGAGTGCTTGCGTGCGTCCACTTGCGTGGGGAGTGAATCCCATGTCATGTGTGTACCTTTCAGTACCAACGAGAGAAGTTGTTGCGAATTGCATTCCACGCTTTCATTGCCAACTCTTACAAAAGCCGTGCGCGTTCCGTCTTGGTAATAATAATAAGGTGTCAAAACACCAGCCTTGACTTTCACTTCAAGCAGGGTGCGTCCTTCATGCTCAATCGGTATAAGCTGCACCTCCGGTACAGGGTCAAGCCTTGCTTTTATCATTTCGCTGATAAAGTCGGCATCTGCCTGCACGTTCTCCAACCCTACAATTTCACCTTCATCGTTTACGCCATAGAACAAGCTGCCACCATCCGTATTGGCGAAAGCCGACACGGACTTGAGCCACGACTTCACTTTCTTGCGTTCCACCATTTCCTTGAAGTCGTAAGACGTACATTCTGCTATAAGTCTGTTATCGTGTATCTGCATGATTTTCTCGTTGTTATAAGGGTGTAATACCCCAATATCGTTTACAAACATACGGAAAAAAGTCCGTTTTCCGTTCAATTAGAATGGGAAAAAACGGATTAGGGAGAAGAAATCTTCGTAAAATCCATTCCTAAATGTGATTATATGATAGATTTTCCTAAGATTTTCTATACCTTTGTATTTGTGATAATTAATAACCAAAGGAGTCGTGGCAAAGAATTTTGAAATACGGAACAGTACGGCAGAGTTTCTTACTTTTATTGCCGAGGGTAAGGAGAATGGTGTTCAAGTGTTGTATAAGGATGAAACAATTTGGGCAACACAAAAAGCAATGGCGACATTATTTGATGTAGGTGTTCCGGCCATCAGCAAACATTTGAAAAATATCTTTGAGAGTGGAGAGCTTGATAAGAATACGACTATTTCCAAAATGGAAACAGTCGTGAATAGGGGCTTCCGTGGAGAATCAAAAGAAGAAGTTGAGTTCTACAATCTTGATGCCATCATATCCGTAGGCTATCGTGTCAATTCTGTTCGTGCCACGCAATTCCGCCAATGGTGTACATACGTTCTACGTCAGTTTGCCATCCGTGGATATGTCATAGATAAAAAGCGGATGGAAAACGGCTCATTTATCAGAGAGGATTATTTTGAGCATCTGCTTGCCGAAATTCGTGAGATACGACTGAGTGAACGGCGTTTTTACCAGAAACTTACAGATATATATGCCACGGCCATAGATTATAACAAGAGTGCGCCCACAACACGGCTGTTTTACAAAAAGGTGCAGAACAAAATGCACTATGCGGTACATGGGCATACCGCTGCGGAATTGATAGTTGACCGTGCAGATGCACAGAAAGAGCACATGGGCTTGACTACATGGGAGAAGGATCCGGACGGTAAAATTGTAAAACCGGATGTAAGCGTTGCCAAGAATTATCTCAAAGAAAATGAACTGGAAGCAATGGGACGCATCGTCAACAGCTTTCTTGATATAGCGGAAGATATGGCGAAACGCCATATTCCAATGACAATGGAGGATTGGGCTAAACGTATAGATAAATTCTTGGACGTAACGGACAGGCCGATTCTTTCTGATGCCGGAAAGGTCACGGCAGAATATGCCAAAGAGTTTGCTGAAACAGAATTTGAAAAATACCGTGTCATTCAAGACCGCTTGTTTAAGTCCGACTTCGACAAACTGGATGACAAAGATTTGCCTTCACTTGATTTTACGCCAGAAAACTCTTAATCAAAAGCTATGCGATGAAGAGTTTAGAAACTTTTGAAGAAACCTTTAGTAATGCTGTTTTAGGTTATCTTTCAACATTGATATTTTCCTCGTTTTTCTTTCGTTATTTTCGGCGAAAAATCGTACTTTTGCGACATAGAGCTGTGGTTGCTTATGAATGCTTATTTTCGGGTTTGCATGATATTTGCAACACGTTCACGCAAGTCGCTGAGAGATATAACGTATTGATTTTGAGGAAGTTAAAATAAAATCAGAATAAGATATAAAATAGAAAGCGTGCCGGCAAAATGCTCGGCACGCTTTTTTATGTTAATACAAGGTACAGTATGTCTAAATACTTATATCCAGATGGTTTAATGAACAGTTATGGAATTACTATACGTACAGAGAAGTAATCAGGATGCATAATATGACAGGCTGTGTAACGCAAAAACAGATATCACATCAAAAATGAAACTGCCTGCCGCGGTTTTTGTATAAAACCGCGGCAGGCAGTCAATTACGCCTTTATTATTAAATCAAATTACCACAGACATAACAACGTAAAGTCTGAGAAAGCATCCGCTCACTGCATGAAATCCACATTCATCTCAGCAAACTTCGCTGCACCAGTGAGGAAATGGGCTGTTATCCAGAACACTGTCCATCGCTCTGAATAGCCACCACGGAGCTTGAATACATTACTCATATCACCATGCTGGGCAAAATTTGTATGAGTAACCTGTTCGCCCTGACTGCCATATTCGTCCACCAACTGGTAGCATGAACGGAACATGACTTCTGAAAGTTTCTTAAGACGTTCGTCCTTCAAGTAAACTCCCATCTTGAATATTTCCGGGGCAAACACCACACCGTAGACATCCAGATGCTGATTCTGTGGCGAAACCACTGTCCAACCTTCTGTCTTGAAGTTGAAATCGGCCAGTCTGCCAGCCGGAAGCGGAATACGCCACACCACAACATAAGAAAGACATACGTCCATCGCATGCTTAGCTCTTTGCAAATAATCAGGTTTTCGCGTAAGTTCATACAATGAGAGATATCCTTGAAAAGCAGCCCATGCACCTTCCTTGTCCTCACATGTGGCGTCAAGGGTTCCTCCCCAGTAACATCCCTTTGTAAGATCGTAATACTTCTGATAGCAGTCCTACGCTATCTTCTCAGCAGCTTTTGCGTACGATTTCTCCTTGAATAATTTTGATGCCAGTGCCAGAGGTGCAATATAAAAACACTCAGATGTGGACTTTGACACCCATTCCTTACTCAGGATTCTTCTTGTCTGAGCATCACATGCCTTGCGCAGAAATTCTTTCCACTTCTTATACTTATAGTCATGATTTTTCTGTGCCTGCCCTATCGCCTTGGCAAAACAGTACATGGCCTGACCACACGATACATGATCGCCACCATAATACTTGTTTTCCTTGAAACTGTAACCTACTGGAAAAATGCCTGTCACTGAGTCTATATGTGTTGACGATAGAAAATCCATGGAACGCTGTACCATAGACTTTACGTCCGGATCGTCAAGTATCGGTTCGAGCACCTGCAATGCGTAGCCCGGCGCGTCAGACTGTCCGGCCCATCCCATCACAATGTCTTCAGAATAATTCTTCTCATACATGTCGAAACCACATGCATGCTCATTCTCTATCCAACGTTTCTTGGCAAATTCATACTTGTCCTTGATTATGGATTTCATCGTAGGAAAGAGATCTGCATTGTAAGGTCTGTGCAAATCCAATGAGGTGTAAATAGGATGCTGGAAGGCTGTTCCACGCTCCGAAATGCCATACATATCGATGAAAAACTCCTTTTCAATAATGCGTCCCGGTTCCAGATTCAGATATGTGTCAGTATATTTCATCGGTTGGAACTGACGGGCTTTCGCAACGCCATGCAGTCTGTTATATCCTATCGGGCCCGAATACATTACAAGTTCTGTCGTGTCCTTGTTTATGTTTTCTACTCCTAAAGACCACCACTGGTCCTGCAATACCGCACCACGGACCGGACTTGGAGTAGAATGCAACGCTATTCCAAACATATTCTCCGTATCCTCCAACATGGCGAACGGCATTGGATAACGGTGTTCTTCGAATACGGCAAACTCCTTCTCTTTCTTCACATCGTATACCGGTATGATATCAGGATTGATCCGAGCACCCATCTGATTGCCGTAATACAATATGCCAGGCAGGAAAGGATACAACTCATGACCGCATACCTGCAGACGGATTGCCAACGTAACATGATACAAAGTCTCCTTACCTTGCCATTCATAACGTCTCTTACATTGTATCAATCCATTGTCAAGTGTCCTGTAACTGTCGCGCAAAAGCAGTTTACCTTCCGGAAAAACCATTTCACCCGAAAGAATGTTCCAATTACTACTTTCAGTTACAGACTGAGGATTTGCGTGTTTCCACGAACATGGCCAGTCGTTCGCCCAACCTGTAGCAACCGACCATAAACCTTCTTGCGGAGCATACACAAGATTTTTCCCGTTTATTCCGAAACAAGGTCTGTTTCCCTCTCCCAATGTCATCTGAGAAGGATAGGCACAAAGAAACATCAAAGACAAAATGCAAGAAAAAAGAAATCTCATAATTATAACACGTATTATACAATTAATATCTAATATATCTCCACACCGGAATTCATCACACACTCATTTATATCGCAGTCTATGAAACATATATCATCATACTATAATGATTAATATTTGTAATTCATATCTTCCACACATATCCATAAAGAAAGTCTGTCAACAAATTAGATGCATGATTTCATTCATTGTCTAGGTAGAGATATACAAAGATAATCATTAAACAAAAGAAACATATCACATTCCTCCATTTCTTTTATATTTCATGTTATTTCGCACGCATCAATAAAAACAGACATCTGACTTTAATTGAAAATATACATTTCTTTCATCATACACAAACGATATTTCTGCGCTCTATTATCAGGTTCATAATATGCAGTACTGTATGTCTGTGCATTACCATATATCCCATTCTATTATATAAAACCATTATTTAACATAATAAAATAGTATGCATTAGCAACTATTTCAAAATATAATATTATCTTTGCGGAAAATTTAATCGACATGACAAAAGAACTTTTAGGAACTACCGTCGGCAAACTGCGCAATAAACTTCACAGACTCATGAAGCAGAGATATGCTTCTGAAGCTGACATCAAAATGACAGTTGAGGAATTCATACTCCTCACCATGATAAAAGCGAAGACCGATCAAATACTACAGAACATCGCAATCGCAACAGGCAAGAACAAATCTGTAGTGATGAGAATGATAGACTCGCTGGAAAACAAGGAACTGGTAAAACGCACGGTAAATCCTGAAGACCGCCGTGAAAACCTTCTGAGCATCACAGACAAAGGCAACAATGTTGTGGCTCAATATCATGATATAGAAAAGAAACTTTCATACGAACTGCTGGAAGGAATCCCGGAAGAGAAAGTGAATACCTTCTTCGAGGTGATTGACCTCATTTCAAAAAGGACCAACTCTTTATGATCCTTTTTAAAAAAAATAGTTGCTATTGTAAATTATCTACATATCAAACCAATTATAATATATGAAACATATCACAAGAAGTATTTTTGTGTACTGTCTTCTGCTTTGTGCCATATCCGCATCAGCTCAATCGTCAGACCGCATAATGACTCTGAACGAACTTTTTGCGCTTGCTGACTCACAGAGCAAAAGCATCAAAATCTATGAATCGGCGGTAACAGGAGCCGACAAAGACATATCTGTCGCAAAGACGGCCCTACTCCCCAACATCGAGTTTTCGGCATCTGCCACATACAACGGTAACGCATGGGTGTCCGACCGTGACTTCTCCAATGGTCAGACTTACACGTCACCACATTTCGGCAACAGCTTCTCTCTGGAAGCATCGCAGGTGGTTTTTGCCGGTGGTGCAATACATAACAACATCAAAGCACTCGAAATAAAGAAGAAAATAGCAGAATGGGACCTTACCGAACACCGCCAGGACGTTTACTTTCTCCTAACCGGATATTATCTCGACTTATACAAGTACAGAAATCTCCTGACCGTATACGACAGAAACATGGAACAAACCAAGCAAGTGATAAAAGACATGCATGCAAGAGAGAAGGCCGGTGTGGCTCTGAACAACGATATAACACGTTATGAGGTGCAATACCAGAACCTGCAATATAAACGTACCGAACTTCTCAGTTCAATCGAAATATACAACAACAAACTTGTGACCATGCTCAATCTTCCGACCGATACGGAAATATATCCAGATACGACTCTGCTTTCAGACAAGATGCCGAAACCAGATGAAAGAGTATTCCAGAACATGGCTTTCAACAGTTCACCGCTCCTCAACAAGAACAGACTTACCCTCGACATGCTCGACAGGCAAAAGAAAGTAGTAAAAGCCGGATACATGCCACAACTGAGCATCATTGCAGGTGACAACCTCAACGGCCCGATAACATACGAAATTCCTGTCATCGACAACAACATAAACGTATGGTATGTAGGCGTGGGCCTGAAATACAATCTGGGGAATCTGTACAAAACACCAAAAATTTGTCGCGTCTGAAAAGTTCCATAGCACAGTCACAATCGGCCCTTACCACCTCACAGGAGAACGTGACACTCAACGTCAGGTCGGCCTACATACGCTATCTCGATTCCTTCAAACTGCTCAAGACACAAGAGAAAAGCCTGCAACTTGCACGCGAAAACTACGATGTCATAGCCAATCGCTACGCCAACGACCTTGTGCTCGTCACCGACCTTGTCGATGCCGACGACCTCAGACTGTCGGCGGAAGTTCAATACGTCAACGCACGCATAAACATAATATACAACTATTATAAACTTATATACACAACAGGAAATCTGAATACGACAAACAACTGATACAGATATGAACAAGAAAAACAAAAAGATATTGCGCAACGTTATCGTCATCGCAATCATTCTGAGCGGTCTTCTCTGGGTCTGCTCCAAGTTCCTGCACTTCGGCAGTGTGGGATATACCGACAACGCACAGATAAGACGTAACATCATCCCGATAAACTCCAGAGTGCAGGGATTCATACAGAAAGTCTGCTTCGACGACTTCCAGTACGTACACAAAGGCGACACACTCGTAATCATAGAAAATTCAGAATACAAACTGAAAGTAGAGCAAGCCAAGGCCGGCTACCAGAAAGCCCTTATGGAGAACACTGCCATGCAGACCGTCATATCCACAACGGCTAACAACCTCACCGTGTCTGACGCCAATATAGAAGAACTGGCGATACGAATGAAACAGGCCGAGACCGACTTTCACCGCTACAGTCAGCTGTACACACAGAAAGCTGTGACCCGTCAACAGTACGACAATGCCAAAGCCGACTATGAAGCCACAAAAGCCAAGTACGACATGCTCGTAAGACAGAAACGCAGCACCTCTCTTGTAAAAGACGAACAGACACAGCGTCTCGAGCAGAACCAGACAAACATCGACGTAGCCAAAGCCGCAAAGAATCTTGCCGAGCTCAATCTCTCATATACAGTCATTGTTGCTCCGTGCGACGGCGTGACCTCAAGAAAAGCACTGCAGGAAGGACAGTTCATACAGCCCGGACAGACTCTGCTCTCACTTGTCGAATACGACAACGTGTGGATAATAGCCAACTACAAGGAGACACAGACCGCCAACATACGCGAAGGAATGCCCGTCAGCATAACGGTGGATGCTGTGCCGGGAGTTGAATACCACGGCAAGGTGGACAAACTGTCCCATGCCACCGGAGCGCAATACTCCGTCATACCACAGGACAACTCCGCCGGAAACTTCGTGAAGATAGAACAGCGCGTACCTGTAAAGATAATATTCACGGATAAGAACAACAAGAAGGACATCAACCGCCTGCGCTCCGGAATGAACGTGGAGTGCGAGGTAAAATACTGAAGCCTATGCCAGCAGCAACACCATCACCCGAAGAAGTAGCAGCAGCAAGACGCATAATGGTATGGAAGGATTTCGTTCCTCAGCCGCTGCGTTTTCCGCTGATCATACTCATCATTGTCGTCTACATGTTCTCAGGCGGCGTGTATATGTCGGCCGTCGCCGAGATGACCGGAACGTGGGCATGGATAAACGAAGATGTCATGATGGCCGGCTACGCGTCCATGACCGGCCTTACAATGGCATTCCCGTTGCTATTCAGAATTCTGTTCCGCTTCCCCACACGCGAACTGCTTCTGTTCTCGGCAGGCCTGTTCATCGTGTGCGACTACATCTGCATGGTGTGCGACTTCCTACCACTCGTCGTGCTACTCTCCTTTGCCAGCGGCTTCTTCAAGATTGTCGGAACATTCGTATGCTGGAGCAACATTCAGCTCAAGATAACACCCAAAAGAGATTTTGCCGTGTTCTTCCCGTTCCTCTTCACATTTGTTCTCGGCAGCGTGCAACTCGTCAACATAGCCACCGGCTATAGCATATACGCCTTCGACTGGCAGGCCATGCACCGCATCACCATAGGAGCGTTCATTCTCATATTCGCCCTTGTATATTTCTGCATGCGCCACAACTTCCGACAGGGTCCGTACATTCCCTTCAAAGGCATCGACTATCTCGGCGGCATACTCTGGACACTCTGGCTGTTCTGCATCATCTTCATCTGCGTTTATGGCGAACACTACGACTGGCTCGACGGCGAACAGATACGCACCGCCATCGTCTTTGCCGTCATACTGCTCGCCATGTGTCTGCAGCGTGCCGCCACCATAAGGCATCCCTACATCAACATAAGGACCTTCTCACAGCACAACATGCTCTACATCTTCCTTCTCTTCGGATGCATGACCCTTATGTCGGCCACAGCCACATCGACACAAAACATCTTCACAAGTTCCATCCTCGGCTACGACGCCCGCCACAACGCCGACCTCAACTGGGGCATTACCGCCGGCATTGCCGTCGGTACGGGCATATTCTTCCTTGCCCTCACCAGATGGAAATGGCGCATCAAGGACATCGTTCTCACCGGCTTTGTCTCCTTCCTGCTCTATCAGGTCATGCTCTATTTTCTCATCGACGCCTCCGCCGAGAAATACATGTTCTATCTGCCGATGCTTCTCAAGGGTGCCGGTGTGAGCATTGTGTACACTTCGCTCACCTACGCCCTCGCCGGCTGCGTCACGTTCGAATATTACTTCGAGGCCATGTGCGTCATAGGTTTCATACGAACAAGCTTCGGCGGTCCGCTCAGCTCAGCCATCATGACACGTATATTCAACAACGTCAGACAGGCAAACACAGCCGACCTCGGCAGTTACATCGACCCAATGTACCACTATGCCGGCTCATTCCAGACACTATACAGCGAATTCCAACGGCAAGTACTGATGGTAAGTATAAAAGAAGTATATGGATGGGCCGTTATCATCGCCATAATCATTCTGATCGCCATATTGCTATCCGACTACAGATACCACCTGGGCGCAAGAGCCAGTCAGATGCTCCGCCTGTCACAGATATGGAAACGTGTGCACAGCAAAGCCAGATAACAACAGACATACACGCCCATACACATACAGTCATCTCTCTTTTTTAATATAATAACTACATAAAAGTAATTTTCTCATACGCGTAGAAACTGCTGCAACACGTTGTTGTTACAGCAGTTTTTATGAGAATAGTAGATACTACATATACTATATGTACAAAAATTTTTCCAACCATTCACTATTACTATTGATAAGCACACATCTCAATTATAATTATATCAAAAGTAAGATTTTCTTAAATGATTCATTATCCCAACCATCATCTGTATAAATAGGAATTATTTCACATTCTGAGAATTTCAAATCATCATATTCAATACCATACTTTCTGATATTATTCTTTATTTGTTTTAAACCTTTCACATTCTTTGTTATTATAAAAATATTCTTTCCTCTTATTTTTCCTAAAACAATTTTATCAAAATAAGATTTAAAATAATCTGCATCAGGTTGACCTAATGAATGTCCGTAGAAAATAACATTCTTACTAGTTTTTAGCTTTTGAAGTAATTTATCCTGGTATGGGTTATTTTCAGATTTTATTATATCCAAAATTTTCGGATCATTAGCAAACATGTTTTCTTCCTGAACAAAACTGTCAACACCAATTTTCACTTTAGAATAATCATCTAATATATCTATATTACCATGTATGTGTATAAATTCTATATTTGGTCGAATTATATTATTTTTTTTGAACGGATCCGTATAATTAAATGAAACTATATCCGATTGTTCTGTTATATGTGTAAGAAATTTATATGCACAACTATTCTTATCTGTTATATACCATTTTGATTTATCATCTTCAGGTTTAAAATATTCAAATATCTGACTTTTACATATCATCCAAAATTCTTGCATTTCTGTAATTCTCTCTTTTGTAAGTTTAACAAGACAATTCCTCATATATCCCTCAAAATCAAACCAATGTTCCTCAGTAATAAGATTTTTTATATAAGGCATACCATCATAACCATGAAACACATGCTGTCTTGCCGAGTAGAAATCATTATAAGATGTTTTCCATCCTAAATCCAAATCAAAACCATTACCTAATACAATTAAAGTATTTTTCATAATATTCCCTATTTAATATTACCAATAGATACTTAAAAAAACAATAAAGCCCTCACATCAGGATTCAAACAAATATATTCTTCTTTATAATAGACGGTCATTCCATTTAAATACAATATTGTTTGACAATCCGTAAAGACATTTTCAAAACATCTGTTCTTTGTACTATCATTTATATTATGTTTTATTTAAAGATACCATTGTTGCAACACTATCTATATTTAAACATTATCATATAAATTGCATTCCGTTGTCTGCTTGTTTATCTTTTAAAGATCATAATTCCTCGTCGTGCAAAAATAAACAAAATATATCATTGCACATCAATTTGAGAAAAAACAACTATATTTACTAAAGTACAATAATACAAAATTACGGAAATGGTACAAGTATATAATCCCCTACCCATCCCACGATCGTTTTTCCAAATCCGTATTAACATCCATTCATACTTACAATCTTACATTTAACATTCCTAATTCTTCAATCCAACTCTGCGCCATGCAATTTTTACACTTCGGAAAGTCCATTTCAGGCATACTGACTTACCGCAACAAGGAATAAACGATGCGCAACAGACCGTTTTTAAGGGTGCGACAAAGGCTGTTTCGTAGATGACATGGGCTTTGTGAGGATGCGATAGGTGCTTTTGGCAAGCCGGATGAATTGTGTTGCTTCACGATAGGAAAGAATAAACTAAAGCAGGAATGTCTCAAAAACATTGCTTGGAACATAGGCTACCAATACAAGATTGATTCAGAAAATTGGCTATGTTTGTAATAAATTTGTTTCACCCCTAGTTGAAGGAGACAGAGAAAGAGACAATATGAAAGACGCCTCGAAATGCAACGGGTAATTACCCAATCAAAGTAGACGAAAACATTATAGAATATATACTAATGTTGGAACCAAAAGTTACTTTGCAGCAAGAATATATAAATAACGTGAACTTGATGAAAGTTTGAACAATAAAGATTATTGTCTAAATAACTTTCAACTATAAATGTGAATACTAACAACACTTTATTTATATTGTCAATGAATCTGATGAATGATTTATGCTAATGGTTGACTTATTATTATAAACATAAAACAAAACATTACAAAACAGAGTTAAATTCGAATAAACTGACATTATAATCTGCTATGATGGCGAGCTGCTGCTACAGCGTCCATGTTCTAATGTTCAAGACAACATTTCAAAGAGTATTCGTTGTTTAATTGTACGTTGCAAAAAGTATAACGTCGCTTATATAACCTAGCATATTATATTTATACTTTTCAAACCACGTTCCATGTAGCTTTCGGATCTCCATCAAAAGCTACGTCTATAGTAAAATCATCAAAGTCATTATATCCACCGTATTTTTCGCAACTTCCCCATCCAGATTCGTCTTCCCATGAATTGTTATTATTTTCATACACACCATTATGTACATCATAAGAATTTTCATATTCTAAATTCTTTGTCATAATAACCTCCTTTTTATTTTCTTTTGAGAACATGTTTGCTGCTATCTGAACATCATAATTTTTAAGAAGAACCGCTATGCAACTTTCATATACAATTTTTTACCTGATCCTATCGGATATGGACTATCTATTTCCAAATCAAGCATAGCAAGGTATATAATTGTAAAAAAGGGTGCTAAACTATTGTCGTTTAGTTTTAAACCTAGTTCTATTAGCTTTTCCACAATTTTATTATCATAGAAACGTTGAGTATTATAATAAATCCAATCTAAAATATCTTTGCTTCTTGGTACATACCTAGGCTCTTTTGCAATACCAGACAAGACATTAAGATAATAATATTTACCTACATTAATGTCATCATTATCGGAATACCCCCAAGATCCTGTATGAAATTTAATATTTATCTTTGCAGGAGACTTCATATATCTATAATTATTTTTATAATATATTTGATAGCCGTTAATATTTAATTCTTTCTGGAACATAAGCTAATATTTTATATTAAACAAGTTCTGCAAAATTACATTACTTATAAAAGTATTGTAAGTTAAGTGATAAACTATAAATAAACACAATATATCATTGATAACAAAGTTATAAAATTATTTTATATTGCAATATAGTTGCTATAATTTTTCACATACATACAAATGTAAAAACTTTTTATCCAAGCTAAGAAAATTGTCATTATCATTGTGACGGCAATACATCAAATCTAGAAATGATTTTGATAATTGTACTATTATATTACCCCATCCATCATTGCCAGAAGTATCATACATAGCTATAAAGATCTGTATATTATATGCAAAAGTACCGTAAAATAACATAACGGGTATCGGACAGGTGCACAATCCCCCACCCGCCCCGCGCTCGTTTCTCCAAATTTTCATTAACATCCATTTACATTTATAGTTTTGCATTTAACATTCCGTTTTCTTAAATCCAGCTCTGCGCCATACGGTTTTTGCACTTCGGAATGTCCGTTTAGGGCAGACGGGCAGACCGATGAGAGAAGATGATGCTGCGAAATGGGCCGTTTCAGGGTGCAACAGGCACTGTTTCAGGGGGTGATATGCACTGAATCAGAGCATGATATGGGCTTAATCAGGGTGTGATATGGGGCATTTTGCAAGGCCGGAAATGGAACATCGGAACATAGGACGGTATAAGCAGCTGAAAAACAAGAAGTTACAGGATATCATGATTTTCGCGATTTTTCTGACAATTTTGCGTGCGGTGCGCTGCGAGACGATTTTTCAGAGATTTTCGAGGGAAATATTTAACTTTGCGGACCGGATTTTTCGTTTTTTTATACATCCGTGTTAAGTTCTGAAAATCTTTTCGAAAAAGAGTTGGCACATATGCAAAACTTAATATGTATGAGATGAATTAGTTGTAACTTTGCCTTGCTTTAAGAAAGGATAATGATGATTAAGGAAAATTCAAAAGTATTTTTATTGATTTTATTGGGCATGCTGACGGCCTTCGGCCCCTTTGTTACTGATATGTATCTGCCCAGTCTGCCTTCGATGGGCGAGTATTTCTCAACTTCTTCTTCAATGATACAGTTAGGTCTGACAACCAGTATGATAGGTCTGGCTGTGGGACAGATATTCTTCGGTCCGCTGAGCGACCGCTACGGCCGGCGCCTGCCTCTGCTGTCAGGCATGTGGCTGTTTATAGTCTCCACGCTGCTGTGTCTGTTCTCACAGACCATAGAGCAGTTCGTGGCGTTCCGTCTGTTGCAGGGCATTGCCGGCGCGGGCGGCATAGTAATATCGCGTTCGGTGGCCACCGACAAGTATTCAGGCCACGAGCTTGCTAAGATGCTTGCCGTGATAGGAGCCATCAACGGGGTGGCGCCTGTGGCTGCTCCTATTGTCGGAGGCGTGCTGACCGATGCCATAGGATGGAAGGGCATCTTCTGGGTTCTGTTCGCTTTGGGTCTGGTGTTGCTTGCCTGCTACATGCGCTTCAGAGAATCGTTGCCTGTAGAGAAACGCTCGGCTGAGAAGTGGAGCGACACATTCCGCAGCTTCGGAGTGGTGTTGCGCGACAAACGCTACGTGTGCTACGTGCTCCAGATGGCGTTTGCGCAGGGCGTATTGTTTGCCAACATAGCCTCGTCGCCGTTCATCATACAGCAGCATTACGGCTTCTCGGCTTTCACCTTCAGTCTGTTCTTCGGCATCAATGCCCTGGCGATAGGTATCGCCGCCGCGCTGTCGGTGAAGTTCCGCCGCCAGGAAAGCAGCACGCTGGCAGGTTGCTGCGGAATGGTTGTGGCCGCCGTGCTGCAATGCTGGGCACTGATGTCTGATTGCAGTTTCTGGGTGTATGAGGGTCTGATGCTCGTTCTGCTGTCCAGCATGGGCATGACGTTCACATCGAGCACGGCTCTGGCAATGGAAAGCCAGCGCGAAAATTCGGGTACGGCATCGGCACTTCTGGGTGCGCTCTGCTTTGCCGCAGGCGGAATAGTATCGCCGCTGGTGGGTCTGGGCAATATACTTTCGTCAACGGGAGTGGCCTTTCTTGTTTGTGCATGCTGCTCACTGCTGTGCATGCTGGTGGCTCTTGGACGCCGTCGCACGCGGTTGTATTTCGCCTTCAGTGCGGCACAGAGACACTGAGAAAACATAAGTGATATGTTTATAAGCCGGTGATCAGCATCCATGCGGGGCTGACCACCGGCTTATCGTATATGGCCGTGACGTAAGATTTATCATGACTGAGAAACCTTACAAACGCCGCTCCGAACCGTCCGTGTTGCACAACATTGCCACACCTCTGCGATTGTATGTGTCAGAAAACAAAAGACCTGCCGCGACGATCTCTTGTCGCGGCAGGGCTGTAAATATATTCAGATGTGGAACAAGCGTCACTTCACGGCCTCAACCGTATAGCCGGCGTCCTTCAGAAGCTGGAGCACGCCCTTTGCTCCGGGCAGGTGACCTGCGCCTACGGCAAAGAATGTAGGTTTGTCGGCCATGATGGCGGGCATCTTCTTTGCCCAGTCGGCGTTGCGATTGTCGATGAGCTGTGCCAGCTCTTCAGGTGTACTGTCGCAGGTGTTGCCAATCTTCATGTCCATGACAGCCTTCAGTTCGTTGAGGTTCTGGGCATAGAAGGCGTCTGTCATCTTCTCCATCACCTCCTCGTTGAACTCCTGGTTGTTGAGCAGACACATGAGTTGCTCCACCTGACGCTTCAGAGGCGTGCCCTTGTAGAGCAGTTCTGTCTGGAAGGCCATGGTCTCCAGTCCGCCCGTCGGTTCGTTGTTCTTCTTGGCCTGTGCCTGGAAGTACTGGTCGAAAGTGCTTGACGGGTCGAACTCGCCCATGTGTTTCTGCATGAACATGAGCACCTGCAACTGTGTGGTGAGGGCTGCCGGCGACATTGATCCCATCTGTGCTGCCACCTGCGGATTGCTCAGTCCGACACCCATCATCTGTGTGATGGCGGCGTCGAGCTTCTTGTACTGCTCTGCCGAAAGTACCGTCTTGAGTGTCTTTCCTTCGGGGAGCACCATTGCGGCCTGCATTACCTTGAGGCTGTCGGGATTGCTCATGACTTCCCACTTCAGCTCACCGTAAACCTGCTCGGTGTTGGTCAGCGCGTCCTTCACGCCAGGTATCTTCTCCACGAAGCCCACGTTAGCCAGGTGGTGTGTGCCGATGATGTAAGAAGGCGCCTTTAGGTCCTTACCAGATATCTTGTAGAGCAGCTGGGCGTTTGCGCCCGCCACTGTGAATACAGCCACGAAGGCTGCTGCGATAAATCTTTTAATCATAATATAAACTGTTTGGTTTGTACTGTGAAATCATATTACCAGATGTGGGCACGCTTCGACTTCGGCACGTACATCTTGTCGCTCTTCTTCACGTTGAAGGCGTCGTACCATGCGTCGATGTGTGGCAGTGCGGCGTTCACACGTGCCTTGTTGGGTGAGTGCGGATCGACTTTCAGCAGATAGTCGGTCATTTCGTCGCTGGTGTTGGCAGCCCATACGCGTCCCCATGCGAGGAAGAAGCGCTGCTCGGGAGTGAATCCGTCGATGACGGGCAGCTTCTTGGTCTTCATCAGATTGCTGAAGGCGCGGAAGGCGATGTTCAGACCTCCGTTGTCGCCGATGTTCTCGCCGAGAGTCAGTTTGCCGTTTATCTTCTTGCCGGGCAGCACCTCGTAGTTGCCGAAATAGTCTTCGAGCACCTTCGTGCGCTTGTCATAGTTGGCCTTGTCGGCAGCTGTCCACCAGTTGTTCTGGTTGCCTTCCTTGTCGAACTGGCATCCCTGGTCGTCGAAACCGTGGCTCATCTCGTGGCCTATCACGCCGCCGATGGCTCCGTAGTTCACAGCGTCGTCGGCCTCAGGATCGAAGAACGGCGGCTGCAGAATGGCTGCCGGGAAGCATATCTCGTTGGTAGTCGGGTTGTAGTAGGCATTGACTGTCTGCGGTGTCATGTGCCACTCGCTCTTGTCAACAGGCTTGTTCACCTTGCGGTCGATATAATCCTGTGTCATGAACTCCATCACATGGCTGATATTCTCGTACAGTGAGAGCGACGGATCTATCTGCAATCCGGAGTAGTCGCGCCACTTGTCGGGATAGCCTATCTTGATGATGAAGTTGCTCAACTTGTCCTTTGCCTGTTCCTTTGTGACCTGTTCCATCCACGATGCCTCGTCGATGCGCTCGGCAAGTGCTGCCTGCAGATTGTGAACGAGGTCGAGCATGCGCTGCTTGCTGCTCTCAGGGAAATATTTCTCCACGTAGAGTTTGCCAATGGCCTCACCCATTACATCGCTCACAATGCTCACTGCACGCTTCCAGCGCGGACGGTCCTGTTTTACGCCGGTGAGCACCTGACTGTACTTGAAGTAGGCGTTTCTGAAATCATCACTCAAAAGACTGATTGCCCCGCCTATGATCTTGGCCTCTGCATAGGTCTTCAGATCGTCGAGAGAAGTCTCCTCCAATATCTTCTCAACCTCCTTTATCGGCTCCGGCTGTCCCAGATCCACCTCGGCAAACGGAGGGAAGCCCTGTGCCAGGAAGATGTTGCCCCAGTCTATTCCGGGATAGTCGCTTATGAGCTGTGCATAACTCATCTTGTGATAGTTGGCGTTGATGTCGCGCAGCTTCACGTTGTCGTAGCTTGCCTTTGCTATGCGTGTCTCGATGGCGAGGAGCACGTCGGTCTTCTTCTGAGCCGTCTGCTCGTCGTCGCCAACAAGCTGGAACAAGGTCTTGATATATTCCTTGTAGGCATTGCGCACCTTAACGGTCTGCTCGTCGTCGTTCAGATAGTAGTCGCGCTCGCTCAGACCAATGCCGCCCTGGGATATTCCCACAATGTTCTGCGATGCATTGCGCTGGTCGGCTCCCACGCTTATGCCGAACATCATGGCGCTCGCACCCTGACGGTCGAGCTGTGCCGTGACGAGCTGATATTCCTTCTTGTTCTTTATTGCCTCTATTTTTGCAAGCACGGGCTTGAGCGGTGCGGCTCCCTCACGGTTCAGACGGACGCTGTCCATCATCAGGTTGTAGAGGTCGCCTATCTTCTGTCCGAGTGAACCCTTGGGCTGGCTTTTGGACGAATATTCCTCTATGAGTCCCTTGATGCGCTTCTGATTCTGTTCTTCCAGATCTACGAAGGCACCGTTTGTAGGATGTTCGGCATCGAGGGGATGAGTCTTCAGCCATCCTCCGGCTGCGTACTCATAGAAATCCATGCCCGGTTTCACGTCAAGATTCATGTTGGCTTTGTCGATACCCGACGACAGGTTCTGGGCGCATGCGGCCGTAGCCATCATCGAGAACGACACCAATAATGTTTTTGTCTTCATTTTTTATATTATTAATATGTACGTTTTTATATACTTTACGTCACTTATTTTCTGCAAAATTACACAAATATGCGTATAACAGCCGAATATGACCGTCAAAAATAACATATTATAAGTTTTCGCCATAGCGCTGCCACTCGGCCTCGACGTCCTTTATATCGACACCGAGCAGGCGCATGTTGCGGAACATGTCGGGCAGGATGTTCTCCATGAAGTCCTTGCGCCGGGCTTCCATAATGCGGTCGCGCGCTCCGGCAGTGACAAAATATCCCAGTCCGCGTTTGTTGTATATTATACCGTCGCGTGCCAGAAAGTCGTAGGCCTTCACGGCGGTGTTGGTATTCACTTCGAGCTTCACGGCATACTCGCGTACGCTGGGTATGCGCTCGTCGTCGGCATAAACGCCTGCGAGAATGTCGTCGCACAGACGGTCGGCCATCTGTATGTATATTGCTTTATCGTTGCTGAATGTCATATGTTCAAGAGTTTATTGTTGATAACCTGCATTCTTGTGAACAGTCGGAAGGACAGCCATGTAAATGCTACCATGCCTACAAGCATTACCGACATAGATAACCAGACGTTGAATTCGGGAAAGATCAAATAGATCAGAGCCCTGATCAGCGAATAGATGACGCATGCGAACAGCCAGCCATGACGGCGGAAGAGCGTGCCCATGAAGATGAATACCGACAGATCGAACAGGTCGCCCAGACAGTAGTAGAATATGACGAACAGGCCGGGATTGATGGATGTGCCGGCAAAAATGTCCCTTAATCCTGACTGCGACACGTAGTTGCTGAAGGTAGGACCGAGCTCGTCGAACGCTCTGACGCCACGCTGGGCAATGTCGGACAGCGTTGTCAGCAAGGTCACGGCATAGGAACCCATGTGTGACCGGCCGAATATGAGGTGCATGAAAAGCTGCTGAAGCAGGTCGGCCACCACAAACGACACTGCCGACATAAGTATTCCGCCAAGTACAACGAGCACCACACGGCAGACATACTTCTCTGCGTTAGACGCCGGCAGCATCATGTAGGCTATACGCTGTTGCCTAGTCTGCATGTTGCGGAACATCATGCTTCCGCCCATAAGAATGACAAACCAATAGGCACCAAAGAACACGAAGGAGAAACTTCTCGACATTTTGAGCAGCACGGCGCGCTGCGTTTCGGGATTGGACGCATTTGCCATGAATATGGGCTCGCTGCCTATAGACATCATTGTCATGAAAAGCGTCATCAGCAGGGTGATGATTATCGTTGTGCGTATGGCGTAACCCCGTTCCTCCACGAAGCTCCACCTGACGAGACGCATGGTTCTCGATATATTGAAATTGCTCATATTTTCCTTGTTTTTTACATGTCCGACGTGCGGATCAGATGTTTATCCATTTGTTGTTTATCACATTGGTGCGCTTGAAGAGCCTGTACGACGCCCAGTAATTCAATGCAATGAGTGCCAGTTCCATAGCAATGATGGTACATCTGTCTATTATTGTGAGCGAAACGTCGATATCATAGTTATCTATTCCATGTCCTGCGACAGCAAGGCATATCTGAATGGCCATAAGCACAAGCGATGTGAGGATGAACGGATGGCGACGGAAGAATGAACTGCCAAGGATATAGAAGCTGTGAGTCCACATAATTGTGAGCATCAGAATGATGCCGGCCATAATGCGTGAAGGCGACATATAACTTATGAATTTCATCAGATTGCCGCCTCCGAACACAGAGTCGTCACACCACATACTAATGAAACTGGTGGTGGCGTCCCACCCCATGAGCATATTGAACAGCACTCTGAAATAGTCGGCCGCAAAAAACGACACTATCAGCACAACAGGCCAGCCTATCGTAACGTAAGTCCAGCGCGAGAGATATTTCTCAAGATTCGACGCAGGATGCATCAGAAACGAGATTGCCTGCTTCTTGTGACGTGTGTTGGCAAACATGGTGCTCGCTCCGAAATAAAGACATGTGAATCCCACCATGAAGCCGGACACGCTAAAGGCCATTGCCATTGCGAGGTCATTCTCACTTCCGTTTCCGGTTGAGAAAGTAACCATACTGAGCACGAACTCCTCGCACAGGAAGAACGCGATGGTCATAATAATACCCATGCGCAGCAGATTGCCTTTTGTATTTTCAAACGTCCATAAGAGCATCTTATGGAAACGGTTCCATTCAAACGATTTCATGATCATTTTCTCCTTTCTTTTTCTTGTCGGTTCATTTAATCATTCCCTTTGTCACGGCATTGAAGAGCAGCTCCAGGTTCACCGGCGTCTCCTCATGACGGCCGCGGTGTGCCATGACGGCGTTGCCTTGGATGGAGAACTCTGAATAGATGACGTCGTCGGTGGGTTCGCCCGGACGGCGTGTCTCGAAGACGTACTTGTCGCACACGTCGCCCACGGACGAGTCGAGAGCCACTCCGTTCTCGTCGAATATCACGATGTGGTCGAGCAGCGATTCTACGTCGTGCACCTGGTGGGTGGATATTATCAGCGTGCGGTCTTCGGTCATGTTGTTGGCAACCACCTTGCGGAACTGGCTCTTCGAAGGTATGTCCAGTCCGTTTGTAGGCTCGTCCATGAGCAGCAGGCGTGTGCCGGCGGCAAGGGCGAAACTCATGTATGCCTTCTTCTTCTGGCCCATGGAGAGGGCGTTGAGCTTGAGCGACAGCGGCATCTCAAACTCTTTCAGGCAGTTGAGAAGCACCTCGCGGCTGAACCGCGGATAGAAAGGCTCGTTTATGCGGACATATTCCTCGAGCGTGGTGCGTGGCAGATCGAACTCCTCAGGCACGAGGAATATCTCCTGAAGCATCTCTGCCGTGCGGCGGCGTGCGGCGGTTCCGTCCACCATCACCGCCCCGCGCGACGGCTGGAGAAGACCGCTTATGAGATAGAGCATCGTGCTCTTGCCCATTCCGTTCTTGCCGAGCAGACCGTAGATGCGGTTTTCCTCGAATTTCAGACTGAAGTCTTCGAATACGTTTCTCTTTGTTCCCGGATAACTGAATGTTATGTTGTTTACTGTTATCATGATTTTATCTGTTTTATGTTCTGTATTTATGTTTCCTTAATAAATGAATTTCCGTGTCATTTTACCAAAGTGTTCTGGGCGATGAGATAATCGGTATGCGGCTGCATGATGAGCATGTTGTCGGCCAGTTCGTAGCTGTTTGCCTCGTCACACCATCTGTATGTGGTGACGGCGGTCACGTTTCCGAGCACCATGCGGTATTCTATCTTTTCCTCAGCCATGGCGTAAGCCGAATTGGCGGCGTCCCATCTCTGGAGCTCGAGAGTATATCCGTCGGCCTCATACATGTAGTTCAGTCTGTATGAAGGCTGCCACTGCTGTGCCTCAGCGTTCCACCTCAGGGCCTCCTTAGACACCAGACGGCTGTCTGAGTCGTAAAGGAAGCGGTACTGAAGTTTCTGGGAGAGATATTTTTCTGAATTGTCATACACGTTGATTGATGCCACCTTGCCGTTCTGCATTTCGGCATTATAGAGATAACGGCTGCTTTCTGAGCCGAGCGAATTAAGATACATTGCCATTACGGTTGCTGCTGTGATGATTGCGTCCATAGTCGTATAGTTTTTAATTTGTTGTTTATTCTTTTGTTATTTGGTTACTGTTTTAGTGTGCTACTTTAATAGTACACTGCAAAAGTATAGTATTTTATAATACGACGCAAGCTTTTCGGCGATTTTTTTATGAAAAAAGTGGAAAAAGGTATGTATTTAACGTTTGTTTACTAAAAAGAGTGTTATACAGCCATGAAATAGACATTGTTTGGACGTAAAATGCAGTTTGACGCGCCATACTGCGGAACACGGAAGCCGGAAAGCCGGCGGACGGTAAGACACTGTGCGCAGAACGGAATGACAGTCGGACATACCTGGCGGCGCAGAGCCGACACATAAAAAAACAAAAAACGGAAGCCCAGGATGTTAAATCTTTGTCGTGAAAATCCCGAAAAATCCGCGTAGAACCGTACAGGGAGTGGTTTCGCGCGAAATTTTGCAAAAACAGAGAGTTCGGATAAATCGCTGATGGACAAGCCTTTACATTTTATCGTGATTTGATATGTCCCGCACCGGTTTGCGAAAGAGCCTGTTTCAGGCCGCAATATGCACCGTTTCAAGGCACGATATGCACCATTTCAGGTCCTGATACAGCCTATATCACACCATGAAACAGTCTGTTTCGCAACGCAGTAAAGGTCGTTTCAGAAACCGGAATACGTGCGGGCACTCTGCGGTCAGGACGAAACGGGCTTTCCTGGAAGCAAATATGAAGCGGCGTCGCTCTGGATTTAGAAAAATGGAATGTTAAATCTGAAATCAGAATTGCAAACGGATGTTAAAGGAAATTTGCAAAAACGTGCGCGGCACGGGTGGAGGAAACAGTGGCGGACATGCGGACAAGAAGGTGCGTCACCCTACGGTCAGAGATTGTGATGAAGCCAACGGCCGCGGAAAAGACGCACAAGGAACAGTATGCCGCGGAACGTAAGTTCGAGTGCCATGGCCGTCCACACTCCCCGTAGACCGTATGTCGGAGCAAGCAAAGCCGCAAGCGACAGGCGCACGCACCACATGCTGAACAGATTGATGAGCGCAGGTTTCAGTGTGTCGCCGGCTCCCACACACACGCAATAGACCACTATGGAGGCAGCGAACATGGGTTCGGCGAATGCCTCGATGCGCAGACTCTGTGTACCGAGGATGCGTATTTCCTCGACAGGAGTGAGAATACCCATCATCTCGGGTGCGAAAATGAACATCACCGCACCCATGACGACCATGACGGCCATGCCGAGACCGACGGTCATGTGGGCGAAACTGCGGCACAGGTCGAGCCGCTGCGCACCCTTGGTCTGCCCGACCAACGTCGTGGCAGCGTCGCCGATACCGTAGCCCGGCATGTAACACAGGCTCTCGACTGTTATGGCGAAGGTGTTGGCTGCAATGGCAAAATTGCCCAGCGGAGCCACAATCATGGTGCTCACTATCTGCGCACCGCTCATGAGAACCGACTGCAGGGCAATGGGTGTGCCTATCTTCAGGGCGTTGCGCACATAAGACAATATCCAGCGGAAACGCTCACGGTCGAGTCTCAGAGCCAGCATCTTGCTGCGGACAATGGCAAAATAGGCCTGCAACGAGGCGGCCACAGTCACAGCGAGAGCCGTACCTACAGCTGCACCGACCACGCCCAGTCCCATGACAAATATAAATATGTAGTTGAAAACAACATCGAGCACACACATCAGCACACTCACTATGCTCGGGATACGCATGTTGCCGGAACACTTGAGCATTGCACCGCAAAGATTGGAAAGCTGGAACGCCGGCACGGCGAGCGAGAAAATGAGGAAATAGAGCGAGGCGTCGTGAGCAATGTCGTCGCCTCCGCCGAGCCAGTAAGGCAGCTGACGGTGAACGGCTACGGCCGAGAGCAACACAAGAAAACTTATGATAGCGGTGCAGATGAGTCCGTGGCGGAACACCTGACGGGCCTTGGCAAAGTCGTTGGAACCTATGAAGTGGGCGGCCTGGACCGAAAATCCGAGCGACGCGGCATTGGTGATGCTGCCCAACAGCCACGTGGTGCTCTCCACAAGACCAATGGAAGCCGAAGCCTCAGCGCCTATATGCCCCACCATCGAAGCGTCGATGAAGAACATGAGCACCGACGTCACCTGTGCGAGAATAGACGGAATACTCAGTCCTACAATAAGACTGAGTTTCTCGCTTGTACTCACCGGCCGCCCTTCGCGTATGCCGGCGAGAAGCTCGTCACTGTTTCTCAATGAAAATATACGTTTCAAACCGTGTGCAAAGGTAACTCAAAAAATCCGGTAAAACGAATATTAATTTTTTATTTATCCATTAACCCCGAAGCGGTTATTAGGATTCAATCTGTATTTTTGCTTTATATTGAGCGTGTTTTCGTTGGATCTTTTCAGACAAAGCGGGCTTTGTCAAGACAAAATACAACAAAAAGAGGCCAATAGAAAACAAAAAGACGGCTGAAAGCATGAACGCATAAAATATATAAAAACATATGCGGTATAATGACCGATTTAGGTTAATATCACACCCTATACAACATCACAGATAAGACGATGGTATAGAAAGACTGATATTTGCAATTATATTTATCAACAACCTGACAGAATGGGAAATACAATACACAAAAGAAATAACGGCAATTATCAAAAAAGTGTATAATTAGAAACGATTAATGGCAATAACAGGAAATACTTACCTGTATATTATATATACACCCTTCTTCTACCTGTTTAAGGAGAAGATAAATCAGAAAATAAAAAACTTACAGAATAACAGAACTTTAAGATATGAGAAAATCCATCAGAAATATCAGTAACTGCATTTCCAATGGATTTTCAACGTCTTCAAATCACATCATAATTGTATAAACTCAACATCATCAACTTGCAATTCCTGTTTACCGAATGTATAGAAACCGAATCCGGTATATTCCAATGGCATATAACGCACTTTCAATATCTGCATTCCATCTACTATGAATGTAATGGTCTGTCCATCGCTCAAAAGCTCCCATTCCTGATCAACTTTTTTCTTGTCTTTCCATTTTACACCTTGCTGTATAGCACCTACGACAACGCCATCTACTCTACGCTCAAACCGTACCATCTCACCATTAAAATTGAAACAATAGAAGTTTCCACCGTCTCTGTAATTGAATACCAATCCCGTAGTACGGTCGTCTGACAGTTTTTGGATATTGACATGCGATATGATTTTGAACGGTTTCTGCACATCAAGTGGCGCATAACAATGTGTCTCGAAGAATGTATTCTCACCGACCTTTGTTGCAACTCCACTCAATGCAGTAAGAGCCAATCCCAATCCTTTATTCTCTCCCTTTGAAACAATGGTCATTTTACCACCATCAATAATAGCAGTTCCACTGTTACTTTCGTAAGCACATTCTGTCCACTCAAGAGAATTGGAATCAAATGTCTCCTTAAAACTTTGTGCATTCATTTGATTCAGCGCAATAAATGCCATTCCAATAATAAATGTAAACTTTCTCATAATTTTATAATGTTTAAAGTATTAATAATGTCAAAGACTGCTGACTTTACCTATACGGGTCTGCAATTCCTCTATTAATGGTTCCAACTCCTTTGGAATACGGTCAACTTCAGTAAATTCACCATGCTTTGCAGACATACTGCCTGCAACTTCTGATGAAATCTTTATCTGAAAAGCAGCACGCTTGGGAGTAGAAATATCTCTGATGGTTACCCTATTTCTGATTTGTTTCTCGGAAAGACTGAATGTCTTATATTGCCATGGTGTCTGTAAATATCCACCATATATATCTGTAGTAGCTATCTCATCAAAATAATTTAAAAGGATTTGGTGTAACAATTTCCAGGCAGGTGAGACATCAAGTTTGTCACCGTCTATCTTATAATAAGCCGAATCCAGATCAATGGTGAAGAACTTATTAACCACGCCTGATGCGGCCGATGCACGGTAAAATCCATCTTGCTGCAAAGTAAACGAAATACTACTCCGTTTATCTCCGCCATAAAATTTTGTCAATATAGGTTTGTATTCATCACATTCACAACGTATGATCACCACCTCATTCTTTTTCTTCGGACGTGTGAATTCCGCATACCCATAACCCGCAAAAGCATTGTTTATGTATATTGCAGCTTCTTTTGGTTCTACAGTGATTTTTACAACTTTTGGTGTTACTGACGCTTTACAGACATCAAAAGACATCAACAACACAGCGATAACGAATAGAATCTTTCTTGTAATCATCTTTATTATTATTTAATTTGGGGTTTAACTTGCTGTCCTGAGGAGTAACGATAATTCTTAGGAATATTCAATTCGAACAATTCATTCTTCTTTCCTTTTACATAAAAGTTCCTTTCATATATTTCAACTCCATTATCCCGACATGAGACTGAGATATAATCTGTACCTTTTGGAACTGTATAGTTAATCAATCCACGCCCGACATATTCATCATTTACATAAATTTCTATGTCCTGTTCGCTGCATAAAAGACTTATAGGAATACTTGTTGTACATGAAAATAATAGCATGACCAGACACACAAAAACCGCATGCTTTAAACATTCTACAACCAAAACGTGTTGACTTTTCATAATAGTTACATCATGTCATAGCCCCAGTGACATTCTTTTTAATTTGTAACTTCAGCATATCAACATAAAAAACGTGGAGCCACGCTGTCACTCGTTCCACGCAGTAAAGGCTCTCGCATTGCCCGGTAAGCCGAAACGAGCAACGCCGAAAGCCCCACGTAAGTGTAACGTATAGATTATACTTCTGTATCTAAATTATAAAATGAAAATACAAAAGCTATATATATAGTACACCACCATGAGACGTTCCCGTTGCTTTGTTTTTGACTTACCGTTGGAATTTGCGAGATTCTTACTGCGTCAAAACCAAAGCGTACAGTTACGCCATTTATGTATATGCGTTCTACAACCCTGTTTCCATTTGGAATCAGATATGTATGAACTCTGCAAAAGTACGAAATTATACATAAAAAATCAAAATAACTATATGAAGATAGTTATTTTTTAACATATAATATATTTATAACTGCATCATGTCAGATAAAATCTGAAAACAAAAAATATTTTCATTATTCATCTTATATACAGTAATATTAAGAATAATAATATTATCATCATCTTATCCACACCTCACAACAACCGGGAAAGACGAAATATAATAAGAATTGAAATGCTGTTTGACAGACAATTATACACATTAAGCCACACCATAACATGGCATACATCGAGAATATGATATTATATCAGAGCGTTAAAACTTACGCACCAGAACGGTACACAACAAGGCATAAAAAAAGATGAAGTCATGCACATGACCTCACCTCCATTAAGTTTTTAAATCTTTGTTTCCTTTTAATTAAACCTCTTTCTCGTTTTCTATGCTTTCCCCTGATGCGTCGGAGGTTTTCTGTCTTTTTCTCCTCACCTCCATACCTATTGCAGCTAACGCTGCAAATAGGGTCATCTCACATGCATCAAAATCCTTCTACCATCTTTCTACACTTTCAAACTTTTACCTATTGAAATTCCTGAACAACCTTTCTTTATTAACCATTACAACTAATACCCAAATCTGTTATCCTTCAATCTTTACCTTGCCAATACCTTTTCTTCTATGTTATCCCTCAATCTAATACCTGCTAATACCTTTTCTTTCTGTGTTATCCTCAATCTAATACCTTTCGTTGTTATCCTCAATCTTGTACCTTAGACTAATACTTTTCCTAACTTAGCTAACCTTTTCTATATTATCCTTTTCAATCTTTACCTTGGTCCTCCCGAACCTCTCTTTCTTTTCACTACCTATGAAGATCTTATCTCTCTCAAATTCATCTTCTGCAATGTTCTTCCATTGTTACCTCGCGGTAGATTTCTTTTGACACTGCAAAATTACAAACGAATACAATTTTCTGCAACAGTTTTGTAGTATATGTTCTCAAAAAACGCCTTATTTTTGACTTAAATCAATTGTTGTGTGCGCACACAGCGCATTTTTCGACTAAAATACTCATTACTGTGTGCGCACACAATACGTTTTTTCAACAGAAATATCAGTCGTTGTGTGCGCACACAACGCACTTTTTCAATAAAAAAGGCGGACTTTTACGAGTCCGCCTGTATTCTTTCTGAGGCTGTATGGAAACAGCCGTTAAACAATGTCATTCCTCTATCCATCCCGTAGCCGGACGTGCTTTGGAATCCGGTACCTCAACACCGGCCCTGTAATAGCTCACAAGCGTCACGTCGAACACCAGTGTGGAATAAGCCGGAATAGAACCGCTTGCGCTCGATCCGTAACCAAGCTGGTATGGGATGTACACTTTCCAGTGGTCGCCTATGTGCATATACTGCAGCGCGGTGGTGAATCCGTCAATTATGCCGGACACAGCAAACTTTGCCGGTAAGGCTGTGGCAGGATTGAACTCACCCGTGAACGACTTGTCGAAAACGTATCCGTCGGGATATGAAGTTGACGGAAGCAGGCGTCCTTCGTAGTGTACCTTCACAGAGTCTGTGTAAAGCGGACAACCAGAACCCGTGCCGTTCTCAAGCACATTCACCACGATGTAATCGTAGGGATCCTTGGCTGTAGACTCCTCCAGCGACCACTGACGTATCACCTTCCAGCTTTTGTCACCCATGTCGGCACTCGACTTGGCCATGGCGTACAGGTTATTGAAGTACTGCTCGTTGGTTTTCTTCCAGTTGGGGAATTCCTCCTCTTCATTGTCGCTCTCACTGCACGACGACAGCAGGCCCACAGGAGCGAGCAGTGCCAGCAGATATAATATAATAAGGTGTATCTTCATATTTATTATTGCAGTTTTTTCAGCAAGCTGTGTATGCTCACCTTGTCTTCTATGATGTTACGCAGTTCGTCTATGCTGACGCGCTCCTGCTCCATGGTGTCGCGGAAACGCAGAGTGACGGTGTTGTCCTTGAGCGAATCGTAGTCCACAGTCACGCAGTAAGGCGTACCGATGGCATCCTGACGACGATAGCGTTTGCCCACGGTGTCCTTCTCGTCGTACTGGCAGTTGAAGTGGAATTTCAGGTCGTCGATGATCTTGCGCGCCATCTCGGGCAGTCCGTCTTTCTTCACGAGCGGCATGACGCAGAGCTTCACAGGAGCCAGTGCTGCCGGCAGACGGAGCACGGTGCGTGTCTCGCCGTTCTCGAGTTTCTCCTCGCAGAACGAGTGGCACATAACCGAAAGGAACATACGGTCGACACCGATTGAAGTCTCGATGACATACGGAGTGTAGCTTTCGTTGGTCTGCGGATCGAAATATTTGATAGAGCGGCCCGAGAATTTCTCATGCTGCGAGAGATCGAAGTCGGTGCGGCTGTGTATGCCTTCCACCTCCTTGAATCCGAACGGCATGTGGAATTCGATGTCGGTTGCTGCGTTGGCATAGTGAGCCAGCTTCTCATGATCGTGGAAACGATAGTTCTCTGCACCGAAGCCCAGTGCCTGATGCCACTTCATACGTGTCTGCTTCCAGTTGTTGAACCAGTCAAGCTCGGTGCCCGGCTTAACGAAGAACTGCATCTCCATCTGTTCGAACTCGCGCATACGGAAGATGAACTGACGGGCAACAATCTCGTTGCGGAATGCCTTACCTATCTGCGCTATACCGAAAGGCACCTTCATGCGGCCTGTCTTCTGTACGTTCAGATAGTTTACGAATATTCCCTGGGCAGTCTCCGGGCGCAGATATATCTTGCTTGCAGAATCGGCAGTAGAGCCCATCTCTGTTGAGAACATGAGGTTGAACTGACGTACGTCGGTCCAGTTCTTTGTTCCACTTATCGGATCTACGATGCCTTCGTCGAGTATTATCTGCTTCAGTTCCTCAAGGTTCATGGCATTCATAGCCACGCTGTAGCGCTCGTGCAGTTCGTCACGCTTCTTCTGATTCTCCAATACACGCGGATTGGTCTCGCGGAATTTGGCCTCATCGAACGCCTCGCCGAAGCGTTTGCGTGCCTTCTCCACTTCCTTGTTTATCTTCTCCTCATATTTTGCTATCTGATCCTCGATTAGCACGTCGGCACGATAGCGTTTCTTAGAATCGCGGTTGTCGATGAGCGGATCGTTGAAAGCGTCGACGTGTCCCGATGCTTTCCATATTGTGGGGTGCATGAATATGGCTGAGTCTATGCCCACGATGTTCTCGTGCAGGAGCACCATGCTCTTCCACCAGTATTCCTTGATATTGTTTTTCAGTTCTACACCATTCTGTCCATAGTCATAGACGGCGGCCAGACCGTCGTAGATGTCGCTGCTCGGGAACACAAAGCCGTATTCCTTGCAGTGTGATACGATTTTCTTAAAAACGTCTTCCTGTGCCATTGTATAAATATTAGCTGATATTTTAATTCACAAAATGCCGCCCAAGACAAGCAGAATGTTATCCCTGCGCACATTTTTTGTGTGCAAAGATAAGACAATTTGGGCAAAGCGCAAAACATTTTCACACACATTATAATTACGGGCGCGACATGCAGTGAGCAGCTCAGTGCCAGGCCGACACCGCCGTCACCGACAGTCGTACTGACAAGAATGCATAAATATGCAGAAATCCGAGAGCAATGAATATTTATGCAACGTCAACTTCACGAGAATCGCGTAGCGGTGACGAAGTGTGCGTCCGGTTGCAAATACGCGAATTCTGAGCACTTACGGTAGATACTTGTAGCACAACAGGTTATGCTTTTTCGTCATGCAAAGCCGAATTTAATGCGCCGCGATAGAGCCTTTTTCAGGGTGCGATATGGTGTTTTTCATGCCCTAAAATCCACTATATCATGCTCTGATAGAGCCTATTCCGCATGCAGATATGGTGCATTCCGCAAAGCGGACTCGTTGGAGACAGAGGAACGTAAAGGGGTAAACGCCATGCGACGAAAAACGGATACAGACGAAAATACCTATTTTGGACGTTCCCGATTTTCTATTTTGAGATTTTATTTTGTCAAAATTTTTTACCTCAAAACTTGTATATTTATACATTTTCCGATACATCGCGAGCCACATGTCATACGTCCCTAACAGTTGATCCGGACGCCATCGCAGACGTAGCAACACCCTATGCATGCGGCTTTTGGGGCAAATCTTTTATAAATAGGAAAAAAATCAGTAACTTTGAAGCAAAATTTGTGACGATAGGAAAATATGAGCGACGAAATAAAGGACAACGAGACTTTTGATGACGAGATGAACAGTGAAAGCGTGAACAGCGAAGACACCGCACCGGAGGAACACTCCGACTACAAGCCCGTGAACCGTTTTGACGCCTCGGCAGTGCATCACCTCAGCGGGATGTACAAGACGTGGTTTCTCGACTACGCCTCATACGTCATTCTCGAACGTGCTGTGCCCCACATAGAGGACGGTCTGAAACCCGTGCAGCGACGCATCCTGCACTCGATGAAGCGCATGGACGACGGACGCTACAACAAGGTGGCGAACATCGTGGGACACACTATGCAGTTTCATCCTCACGGCGACGCGTCAATAGGCGACGCCCTCGTGCAGCTCGGACAGAAGGACCTGCTCATCGACTGTCAGGGAAACTGGGGAAACATTCTGACGGGCGACCGTGCCGCCGCGCCACGTTACATCGAGGCACGACTGTCCAAATTCGCGCTCGACGTGGTGTTCAACCCCAAGACAACCAACTGGCAGCTGAGCTACGACGGCCGCAACCGCGAGCCCATCACGCTGCCCGTGAAGTTCCCTTTGCTTCTGGCACAGGGCGCTGAAGGCATAGCCGTGGGCCTGAGCTCCAAGATTCTGCCGCACAATCTGGTGGAAATCTGCGACGCAGCCATAAGCTATCTGCGCGGCGAGGAGTTCACGCTATATCCCGACTTCCCCACCGGCGGCTCGATAGACGTGAGCAAGTATAACGACGGTCAGCGCGGCGGACAGCTCAAGGTGCGCGCCAAGATCGAGAAGATAGACAACAAGACTATCGTCATAAAGGAGATACCGTACAGCAAGACCACCACAACGCTCATCGACTCCATACTCAAAGCCATAGACAAAGGCAAGATAAAAGCACGCAAGGTGGACGACAACACGGCCGCCGACGTGGAGATACAGGTGCATCTTACGCCGGGCATATCGTCCGACAAGACCATCGACGCTCTGTACGCCTTCTCCGACTGCGAGATAAACCTGTCGCCCAACTGCTGCGTGATAGAGAACAACAAGCCGTGCTTCCTCACCGTGAGCGACGTGCTGCGCCACTCTGTGGACAGCACCATGGGTCTGTTGCGCAAGGAGCTCGAGATAAAACGCGACGAGCTTTTCGAACAGTTGTTCTTCGCATCGCTCGAACGCATATTCATCGAGGAGCGCATCTACAAGGACAAAGGTTTCGAGAACGCGCCCGACATGGACGCCGCCGTGGCTCATGTGGACAAACGTTTGGAACCGTACAAGAAAGATCTGGTGCGCGAAGTGACGCGCGACGACATACTGCGGCTCATGGAAATAAAGATGCAACGCATCCTGAAATTCAACAAAGACAAGGCCGACGAACTGATAGTAAAGATAAAGGAAGAGATAAAGGACATCGACCACGACCTCGCCCACATGACCGACGTCACCATACGCTGGTTCAGTTTCATCAAGGAAAAGTACGGCAAGGACCATCCGCGCCGCACCGAGATACGCAGCTTCGACACCATCGAGGCAGCAAAGGTGGTGGAGGCGAACGAGAAACTCTACATCAACAGGCAGGAGGGATTCATCGGTACCGCTCTGAAGAAGGACGAGTTCGTGTGCAACTGTTCCGACATCGACGACATAATCGTTTTCTACAAGGACGGAAAATACAAGATCATACGTGTGGCCGACAAGATATTCGTAGGCAAGAACGTGATGCACGTGCAGGTGTTCAAGCGCAACGACCACCGCACGACGTACAATGCCGTATATCGCGACGGCAAGAACGGACCGACATACATCAAGCGTTTCAACGTAACCGCAATGACCCGCGACCGCGAGTACGACCTCACGCAGGGCACACCGGGCTCGCGCGTGCTCTATTTCTCGGCCAACCCTAACGGCGAGGCGGAGGTGATAAAGGTGACGCTCGAAGTGACCTCGAAGATGAAAAAGATATTCCTGGAGAAGGATTTCTCCGACATCGGCATCAAGTCGCGCACGGCCAAAGGCAACATCCTCACCAAACACACGGTGAACAGAATCAGTCTGAAGAGCCACGGACGCTCCACGCTCGGAGGAAGGAAGGTATGGTTCGACACCGACGTGAACAGACTGAACTACGACGGACGCGGCCGACTGCTCGGAGAGTTCAACGACGGCGACTCAATACTGGTGGTGCTCGACAACAACGAGTTCTATATCTCCAACTTCGACGCCAACAACCACTATGAGGACAACATCAAGATAATAGAGAAATGGGATCCCGACAAAGTGTGGACGGCCGTGCTCTATGACGCCGACAACGACAACTATCCTTACATCAAACGCTTCAACATGGAGGCGACAAAGCGTCACCAGAACTTCCTGGGCGACAACCCGCACAGCCGTCTCGTGCTGCTCACCGACACACCTTATCCTCGCATCCGCGTGACATTCAAGCCTGCGGAGAGCCGCGACGGCAACCCACTGCAGCGTCCGCCTATGGAAATAGACATGGAACAGTTTGTAGGAGTAAAGGGATTCAAGGCCAAAGGCAAGCGCATAAGCACATGGGATGTTGAGAACATTGAGGAGCTCGAGCCTCTGAGAGTGCCCGAGCCCGAACCTGAAGACGGCTCCGAAGGCACCGACGCTGCCGACGAAGAGCCCGAAAACCTCGATCCTGACGCAGGCAAGAGCCAACAGCAGGTGATAGACGAGATGACTGGACAACTTAATCTGTTCGGAGATGACGACATGTAAGACCATCGTGATGGCCGCGGCAATGCTCACAGCCACCGCGGCATGGGGTCAGAGCGACACCATAACGTCGGACAAGGTGATAACAAACGCCAAGATGATCGGCATCGGGGCAACCAATATTCTCGACACTTATCTGTCGCCCGAGAAATACAGGGGCACTGAGCTGCGCTACATATCGCACACTACACGCGACTCCGAGAGCAGCCGCTGGTCGCGGCAGATAGTGCATCAGGGCGACATAGCCTACACCGACAACCGCTCGGGCAACGGAACGGAGATTGCGGGAGCTTACAACTTCCAATATGCATGGCTATACAACTGGCATTTTCTTGACCGCAAGCTGAACGTGAAGGCGGGAGCAGCCATCGACGCGACCATAGGTTTCATATACAACACGCGCAACGGCAACAATCCGGCACAGGCAAGGGCCATGCTCAACATCACGCCGACAGGCAGCGCCGACTACCGTTTCACCATCACCGGAAGACCTTTCGCCGCACGCTATGAAGTGGGAGTGCCGCTCTGCGGACTGATGTTCAGTCCCAACTACGGGCAGTCCTACTACGAGATTTTCTCACGCGGAAACTACGACCACAACGTCGTGCCTACGACATTCGTCTGCTCGCCGTCCATAAGACAGATGCTTTCGCTCGACTTCAGCATCGGCCGCACCACGCTGCGGGTGGGTTATCTCTGCGACATACAGCAGGCACGGGTGAACAACCTGAAGTCGCACATCTACACGCACGCCTTTGTCATAGGATTCGTCAAACGCTTCAAACTCATAAAGATACATCCATGAAACGACTGACTTGCTTTTTTCTTTTCATGACGGCAATCGTGCCGTGTCTCACTTCCTGCGTTGACGAGGAGGAGTATGCCGACAATCCGCGCGGCAACTTCGAGGCATTGTGGCGCATGATGGACGAGCACTACTGCTTCTTCGACCTTAAAGGCAAGGAGTACGGACTCGACTGGGACGAGGTTCATAGCCGTTATTCGGTACAGATGAGCGACAATCTGTCGGAGGATCAGTTGTTCGAGATTCTCGGTAACATGCTCGGCGAGCTGCGCGACGGACACGTGAACATGTACTCGGCGTGGGATGTAGCGCGCAACTGGTCGTGGAAGGAGGACTATCCGTCCAACTACAGCGACACGCTCATCAACAAATATCTGGGCACCGACTACCGCATAGCGGCCGGAATGGAGTATCGCGTGCTCGACGACAACATAGGATACATACGCTGCGAGTCGTTCTCCTCTGCGGCGGGCGAAGGCAATCTGGACGAGATAATGCTGTTTCTTGCACCGTGCAACGGCCTCATCATCGACCTGCGCAACAACAGCGGAGGCATGCTTACGGCTTCGGAAAAGCTCGCGGCACGCTTCACCAACAAGGAGATATGCGTGGGCTACATGCAACACAAGACCGGACCGGGACATAATGATTTCTCCGACATGGTGGAACAGCGGCTCAAGCCGAGCACAGGACTGCGCTGGCAGAAGCGCGTAGTGGTACTTACTAACAGGGCTGTGTATAGTGCCGCCAACGAGTTTGTGAAGTATATGAAGTGTTGTCCGGGCGTAACCGTAGTGGGCGACAAGACCGGCGGTGGAGCAGGAATGCCCTACTCGAGCGAGCTCCCCATAGGATGGAGCGTGAGGTTCTCGGCATGTCCCATGTACGACACGGACAAGCAGAGCACCGAGTTCGGCATTGAGCCCGACTACAAAGTGTCGCTCGACCAAGCCGATGTGCTGCGCGGAAAGGACACCATAATAGAATATGCGCGCCGACTTCTCAACAGCGGTACAACGACGGACGGCCAATAACCCGGCTGTAAACATACAACCGCAACACAACAGACATACATTCACATAACAATAAAACATCAACCAACATGAAAGCAATCAACACAGAAAAGGCTCCGAAAGCCATCGGACCGTACAGCCAGGCCATCGAGGCCGGCGGAATGATATTCGCTTCAGGTCAGCTTCCCATCGATCCGGCAACGGGAGAGTTTGCCGAGGGCGGCATAAAGGAGCAGACCAGACAGTCGCTCACAAACGCAAAGCATATTCTGGAAGAGGCAGGAACAGACCTGGCACACGTAGTGAAGACTACAGTTTTCCTCTCCGACATGGACAACTTCGCCGCAATGAACGAAGTGTATGCCGAATTTTTCAGCATGCCTTTCCCTGCACGCTCAGCCGTTGCAGTGAAAACGCTGCCGAAAAACGCACTCGTAGAGGTGGAGTGCATCGCAGTGAAATAAACTGACAGACGCAATAGAAGCCGGAACAAACATCTGTTCCGGCTTTTTTCGTTTCTTCCGCCGGCAGCCAAAAGGAGTTTTTCCGTCTCTGTATAAATTCTGTGGGGAGAGTCTTTTTATCCGTAAATCACTACTGAAGGCCGCAAACCGTCATGACACTGCGTTACGGCACGAATCGTAACAACGCAGACATCACGTGATGAGAAATACGTGCCGGCGCAACCGTCTGACCATCGCCACATGACAGATGCTGCCTACCGATGATTCTCATAACACGCAATACAGGCATTTTTAAAGAAAACCCGAGCGACGGACTTACAGTTTTTCTTGACTTTTTTTTGACAAAATTTTTTCGCAAAAGAGATGTAAGGGAATGTTAAATCCGGCATAAGAAAGGCCGGTTCAGGCCGTATGGCCTTGTGTTATACCCGGTAGCGAAATGTCAGATATTCCGTTCAGCGTTCCGGTTAAGCCCGTTTTAGGGTCTGGTTATGCCTGTTTCAGGGTGTGTTATGGTGTATATCAGGCCCTGAAACGGCCTATATCGCGTGCCTATATGGTGCTTTTTGTATGACGAAAGAATTATCTTTAAACATAAACCGCTGATGTCCAGCATTTTGCGTAAGGCTCTTATTTTTCGCGAATTTGCGTCCGACGGAGAGCTGGCGCGCAAATACTCGCTCGTTTTTCGGGGTAGAACAGAAAACTCTGGCGGAAAAACCGAAACATGCTTACAATCTGAAAGAGTGCTTGCCGGGTTCATCCGGACAGAAGCAGACAACACTTATAAAGGACTGAAGACTATGGCTCGCGCATTATATCAATACACACTGATTTTCTACCGGCCGCTTTCCGCACGGCATTGTGCACAAGGAGACATAATGAAAACCACTATTCCGCATGTTCATAAACGCTTAGCCGACAACTCACACAATGCGTTCAGACAGACAGAAAAACATTTTCCACCACACGGAAAAACAAAAAGGACTGACCGCAAAGATAAGCAGTCAGTCCGTGTTACCCTAAAAACGCTGATTGACTCACGTCAATATGTTATTTCAAACAGATTCTTTTTATTATTCAGGAAGGTGTAACCTTCGGTGAATGTGAACCCTTCAGCAGCGTCGATGGCATCGGCCGACTTGCTGTAAGAGTATATCTTGCCACCGGAGAAGGCTATCGTGCCGTCGGCCTTTATGCCTTTAGGCGAGGCCTTGTCCTTCTTTCCGGTAGTCACTATGTTGAGTTCGCCACCCGTCACGCTTATGTTCTCGTCGCAGTTGATGCCTTTGCCGCCCTCACCGGTGCTCTTCAGATTGACTGTTCCGGCTGTCATAGTGAAGGTAGAGTCACACTTTATGCCGGCGCAGCTGCTAGTGTCGTTATATTCAATGAACGGACCTCCGGCAGTGATGACCGTTGTACGGCCGCCCGAAATGGTGACATCAAACTCGGAGTTGATGCCTTTGCCGGCATCAGCAGCGATGTCTATGTTGAGAACACCGCCTCTTATGTCCACTCCGTCGTTGGCTTTCACACCGTTGCTCACATTGCTCTTCACGTTGATTACGTTTCCGGGACGGAACACAATGTAGTCGTCACTTGCGATACCATTCTTGCAGTTGGCCTCGATATCAAGTCTTCCGGCGCCATTGAATATTATCTGTCCCTCGCTGAATATGGTTCCCTTCATGTCCTCGCCGGGCTCCTCGACATAGCGTATGCCGTCAGCCAGTTTGTTGACAGAACCGGGAGTCAGTTCCACATACATCGACTTGCCACACTGGTTGTTGATGGCCGGTCCATCAGGATTTGTGAGCGTGAGATTGTCCAGACCTATCTTCAGTTTCGATTCACTGTATACCTTGAACGAACCGTTGCTGCTTGAACCGCTGAGAATGTACTCTACATTGCGTGCTGTGGAGTTCACCGTAACATGAGCACCGTCCACCGACACCTTGATAGTGCCTCCGTCGCCATCGACAGTGGCCGTATTGCCGTTGTATTTCACCTCTACTGTGTAGAAAACAGTCATATTCTCCACGTAATCATCGTCGTCAAAATCGAACGACTCGTCCGGTTCCTTCAACGAAGTATAGTCGAACTCTATGCTCTTCGGCACATACTCAGGGTCTTTGCCGCCATTTATGATATCGCTGAAATCGGTGTCATCGTTCTCGCAGGCCGTGAACATGGCAAGCGAAAACATTATTGTCAATATACCATATATCTTTTTCATACACTATAAATTTATCTTATAACTCAATCCAAGCACATGTTCATTGGGATCGTCATCATCTATGTCGTTGTTGACATCCTGATAAAGATAATACATACCCACGCTGTGCTGCTTAGTGATTTTCCAGTCAGCACCTACGATATAGCGCGCTTTCTCCAACGCCCATGAGTTGTAAATCTCGGCACTGACGTAAGGTTCTATCTTGCACTTCGGTATGTCGTACTCCACCTTGAGGCGCGAACGCAGCACGTTATGGCCTTTGCTTCTAACGTCATCGTCCTCCCACCATGAGTTGTCGAAGTCGTAACGCTCCGTGGTTTTCTCCGGACGGTAAGTGTACTGCCATCTTTCGCGCAGCGCAAACTTGAACCTTCCCAGCTTGGCACTTCCTGTAAGCGACACGTTGAAGCGGTGGCGCACACCCCAGTACGACGGTCTCCAGTTGTTGTATGTGCCGTCCTCGTGATAAGTTATCTTCTCATCGTTGTTGTCATAAAGCAAAGTGTATCCGGCAGAAAGCTTCAGTCCTTTCACGATCTTGTAGCTCCCGTCCACTCCGAAACTCCATCTGTCGGACGTTCTGGAGTTGTTGCGCGTTCTGAACTCGCCTTCCACTCCCACACTCCACTTCTTGCCGAAGTCCTTCTCCGCACTCACCGAAGTCCAGACTCAGAAATCGCTCTCCTGTGCCTTTACGCCCTCAGGCGCCATGGCAAGCACTGCGAGCAGCGCCACAAACAGTCTTGCGCGCATGCCCTGCTTCTTTATTGCTTTTCTCCTGTCCATTCTTCTCTTGACAATTTAAGTTCGTTGTTTACCGTACTGTTATCTTCATACATTCCGGATTCATAATAAATCTTCACTATGGCCATGTCGCGCAGGAAGTCTATCGCCCCCACCTCGGCCTTCGTTATGTTGAGTCCGGTGCGTTGTTTCAGGTCTATCAGCATCTCGTCATAACGTTCAGGCGTTATCAGTGCGATGCGGTCATACTTGTATAAGCTTTGTCGATACATGCTTGAGCAGAACATAACTCTCGAAGAACCACGCTGCCAGAACAAATATGGCGTTCGTGGTTATGAGTTCTATATAACTTATCGTCGTAGCCAGCGCGTTTATCACAGACATTGCTATGATGCTGAACAGATAAGTCATTTCCCTCACCGGCATCGACTCGGTACGGTAACGGATAATTCCGAAGATGGCAAACAGTCCGAGCGCAAAGCCGACTTTCAGTTTCACTCCGCCCAAAAGATAAATCATGAAGAAGATGCTGATGCTTATAAGCATGAAAGTGAAATAATAGTCGCGCCTCTGGCTTTTCGGATAATACAGGCAGTGAATCATGATCCATACCATCGCCGTGTTGAAAGAAAACCTCAGCAGCATTGTCATGAAGTCATAACCCTCAACAAAAGGCACGCCAAGCAAGTCTAATTCGTCTAATTCGTTCATTTGAATAAAGATTGGTTTTAGGTTTTTGGTTTGTACTGTTGTGTGATAATATTTTCCGTCATGGCTTCACACGTTCCTTGCCTGACATGTCGGCATCGTCGCCGGCCCGCATGAAAATAACGACAGATGGTTGATAAATTCAGTTTTGTCTCAATTTTTCCATCATACGCAGACGTTGCAGAAAACGGTTGTTTTTCAGTCCGCTGTTGGTTTTCACCATACCCATGCAGTACTTGCTGAACCCCATCGGCATGATGCGCAGCTGGCGCAACATCTCAAGCACGGGCGAAAAGGCGAGTCCGTCGCGCTTCAGCTCTATGATGACGATGTCGTCGAAAGCCGCGTCCTGATTGGTCACCAGGTTGTGGAATCTAAGATTTAAGTCTATTGTCAGCCGCTCGGTCTTCTGCCTGTTGACAAGCGTTATACGGTCGAAGCGGTTCTCTATCTGTTCTTTCAGTGTGTTGATGTCATACTTCAGATGACTCGTCACGAACTCACTGCATGAGGCAGGGCGTCCGTTGCGGTTGTCGTCGAATATGACGTCATACTGAGGTTCGGCCGGACTGAAATTGTCTATTGCCACCCGCTGTTTGCTCGTACGGCCGTGATTGTTCTTCGTCTTCACCTCGAGAAAGTTCAGACTCGAATCCACATACGACCTTATGCGCAGCTTCTGGCGGTTCAGCCTGCCGTTGTGGTGCACCATGAACATGTCGCACTCCTCCGTGTCGAAATACACAGTGTAATACGAAGCCATGCGTCTGCCGTCTATTTCCTGTATCAGATAATTGTCCTGAGCCATGACAAGGAGCCTGGCCAGCATCTTTTTCGTCGTCACAAACTTGACGTCCGTCCTGTTCATCAGGCGTATGCTGCTCATTTCGTCAAGGGTAATAGGTTCAAATGAATTTAGCAGTTCGGTCACGGTAACACTTTTGTAATTATTTTGCAAATATAATGTAATATTCCTTACGGAGCAAATAAAAGCTTTGCTTATTGATTTTTTGAACAGTAATTTCCCAATCGGGACATGAACACTACGTGGCTTGCATGAGGCTACACTGACTATAAACAGATGCATCCGCACGTCATCTGCCGCACCGCTCACACATGTACGGCAGCACAACACAAGCAAAGAGACATACAAAGAACAATTAAAAAAATTCTTATTTCATTCGTGTTTGACACAAAAAAAATGTAACTTTGCACCGATTATGCTTCA
>ERZ780167.218-NODE-218-length-61880-cov-7.933684_pt1 | contig 61880 bp, 57 predicted proteins | sample MGYA00510982_ERZ780167 | MGnify/ENA primary metagenome ERZ780167 (study PRJEB29588, sample SAMEA2146107) | human gut metagenome | biome: human gut; feature: human-associated habitat; material: faeces | place: Denmark | collected 2008/2010 ... | reverse complement strand
GACATAGGCGAGGCCGTAGGCATCATCGCCGCTCAGGCCATAGGCGAGCCCGGTACGCAGCTGACCATGCGTACCTTCCATACCGGCGGCGTTGCATCGGCCGACGATATAACACAGGGTCTTCCCCGTGTCGTTGAAATATTCGAAGCGCGCAAGCCTAAGGGCCTTGCGGTCATCTCCGAGATAAGCGGCCGCGTGTCCCTTACCGAGGGCAAGAAGCGGGAGGCTACAATAACCAACGATGACGGCGAGAGCGCCAAGTACCTTATCCCCTTCGGCTCAAAGCTGAGAGTCAGGGACGGCGACGTGGTGGACGCAGGCGACGAGCTGACCGACGGTTCCATCAACCCTAACGATATACTGAAGATAAAGGGCGTAAAGGGCGTTCAGGCATATATGCTCAAGGAAGTACAGAGCGTATACCGTCTCCAGGGCGTTGAGATCGCGGATAAGCACATCGAAGTCATTATCCGCCAGATGCTCCGCAAGGTACAGATAGAGGACGCGGGCGATACTACTTTGCTCCCGGGCGAGCTGGTGGATATATTCGCCTTCGAAAACGAGAACGAGAGGGTTATACTCGAGGGCAAGCAGCCCGCAGTCGCAAAGCGCAAGCTGCTGGGCATAACAAAGGCCGCCCTGGCTACCGATTCCTTCCTATCTGCCGCATCCTTCCAGGAAACCACCAGGGTGCTCACCGAAGCCGCTATAAAGGGCAAGGTAGATCCGTTGGTAGGTCTCAAGGAGAACGTCATAATCGGCAAGCTTATACCTGCCGGCATAGGCCTCAAGCGCTACCACAACGTAGAGGTGCGTGAGAAGGAAGATATCCCCACCGTAACCGAACAATAAATACAGCCTTAAATGGACCCCATGGGCGATAGTTGTCCATGGGGGCTATTGTATGGAGGATCAGAAATGGCAAAATACACAAGGACAGACTGTCCGCTGTACGGCGGAGAATACTGCAAAAAGCTCAATATGAAGAGCTGCAGAACCTGCACCGTGACAAATGACAACGCCGCGGGCATAAAGGCGGATATCGACGCCATAGAGAGCCTTATGCCGGAGGGCGGTATGGCTCGCTTCTTCGAAGGAGAGGAGTGCATGCTCTGCAAGGGCGAAAAGAAAAACAGGGCGGATTGCTACGCCATGGCTGATATAGGCCATCCGGAACCCAAGCGGGAGGGAAGGAACGCCATAGGCTTAAAGACAAAGCTACGCATAGGCTCCATGCTGCCGGTGCAGCTTTCCTGCTGCTCCAACTGCCGCAAAAAGCACAATGCCGCTTCTAACCGCGAGGCGGCAGTCACCCTTACCGTGGCAATAATAATGCTGGCCGTGCTGAACTTCACGCCCACGGCCGAGGCCATAGCCGCCATAGGAAGCTACATGCCGCTGCTGCTGTTTGTGATAGTAGTGGGTGGAACGTGGCTTATAGGCAGGGAAAGCCGCAAGAGCATGATAAAAAAGTTCTCCGAGACTACCTGTATGGACATATTCGAGGTGCCAGGCCTTGACGAATTCAAGGCAAGGGGCTGGTTCGAGATAAGCCCCTACAAGGATATGAGCAGGCTGGTATTCTCCAGGGAGCCCCTCAGGCAGGGCCTGTTCACCGCATCGGAGAAAAAAGGGAAGGAAGAGCAAAATATATAGTGTTTTTCGAAAGAAAATCATTAAAAATGTTTGACAGCGAGCCGCTTATGTTGTAGAATACGAATGCTGTACTTTATGGGCAGAGTATGCATTCAGGGCAGTTCTGCGCAGAAGCGGCGGCTTATTTATCGGGAAAAATTCCTCTTCAAGGGGTTGCAGAGGATTTTCTTAATATAAATAACAAATATATTTTGAAAAGGAGAAAACCTAATGCCTACTATTAACCAGTTGGTTCGCAAAGGCAGGGAACAGGTAAAGTATAAGTCCAATTCACCTATACTGAAGCAGTGCCCCCAGCGCCGCGGCGTCTGCACCGCAGTGCGTACTATGACCCCCAAAAAGCCTAACTCAGCTCTTCGTAAGATCGCCCGTATCCGTCTTACCGACGGTCTCGAAGGTACCGCCTATATCCCCGGCATCGGCCACAACCTGCAGGAGCACTCCGTGGTTCTCATTCGCGGCGGCCGTGTAAAGGATCTCCCTGGCGTCCGTTACCACATCATTCGCGGCGCTCTGGATACCGCAGGCGTTGCAAAGCGCATGCAGGCCCGTTCCCGCTATGGCGCAAAGCGCCCCAAGAAGTAAGGAGGTAACAGAATATGCCAAGACGTGGATTTGTACCCAAGCGTGAAGTTCTGGACGACCCTATTTACGGCGGAAAGCTCGTTACCAAGCTCGTCAATCAGGTAATGCTTGACGGCAAGCGCGGCACCGCTCAGAAGGCCTGCTACGGCGCCTTCGATATAATAAAGGACAAGACCGGCCGCGAGCCTCTGGAGGTCTTCGAGGAGGCCATGAACAACATCATGCCCGTTCTGGAAGTCAAGGCCCGCCGCGTGGGCGGCGCTACCTATCAGGTACCTATCGAGATCCGTCCCGAGCGCCGTCAGACCCTTGGCCTTCGTTGGCTGGTAAGCTATGCCCGCGCCCGCAGCGAGCGCACCATGCAGGAGCGCCTTGCCGGTGAAATACTGGATGCCTGCAACAACGCAGGCGGCGCCTTCAAGAAGAAGGAAGACACCCACAGGATGGCAGAGGCCAACCGCGCCTTCGCCCATTACAGGTGGTAAAGCAGACAACAGCATATTTTCAAATGCGGCGTGCAATCGCACGCCGTATCTGTTGAGCGGAGCAATAGCGACAAGGGAAAGGAGGCAGAGGAAATGCCCAGAACCACACCGCTGGAAAAAACGAGAAATATCGGCATAATGGCTCATATTGACGCCGGAAAGACCACCACCACCGAGCGCATACTTTTCTACACGGGAAAAATACACAAGGTAGGTGAAGTGCATGAAGGCGCCGCCACTATGGACTTTATGGTGCAGGAGCAGGAGCGGGGCATAACTATAGCCTCCGCCGCTACCACCACATATTGGCGGGAGCATCGCATAAACATCATCGACACGCCGGGTCACGTTGACTTTACCGTTGAAGTGGAGAGGTCACTGAGGGTGCTGGACGGCGCTGTGGCGGTATTCTGCGCCAAGGGCGGCGTGGAGCCCCAGAGCGAGACGGTATGGCATCAGGCCACCAAGTACAGCGTACCCCGCATAGCCTATGTGAACAAGATGGACATAGTAGGCGCGGACTTCTTCAACGTCATAAGCATGATGAAGAAGCGCCTGGGCGCAAACGCCGTGCCCATACAGCTGCCGATAGGCAGCGAGGCGGACTTTGTCGGGATAATCGACCTTGTGCGCATGAAGGCCGAGGTGTATTACGACAACGAGGGCGTGGATATACGCGAGGAGGAGATACCCGAGCATATGCGCGCCGACGCGGAGCAGTACAGGGCAGAGCTTTTGGACGCCATAGCCGACGCGGACGATGAGATGATGGAAAAGTACCTTGATGAAGGCGACCTTTCCCCAGAGGATATGATCGCCTGCATAAGGAAAAAGACAATAGCAAACGAGCTGGTGCCGGTATGCTGCGGCACATCCTACCGCAACAAGGGCGTGCAGCCCCTGCTCAACGCCATAGTGGACTTCCTGCCCTCCCCGTTGGATGTGCCAGCGCCAGTTGGTACCAGCAAGGACGGCACAAGGGAAATACAGCTCAAATGCGCGGACGACGAGCCCTTTGCGGCTCTGGCCTTTAAGATAGTTACAGACCCCTTTGTGGGGCGGCTGGCCTTCTTCAGGGTGTACAGCGGCACGCTCAAGTCCGGCACATACGTTTACAATTCCACCAAGGGCAAGCGCGAGCGCGTGAGCAAGCTGGTGCTGATACACGCCGCCAGCCGTACCGAGGTAGACGAGGTATACGCGGGCGACATCGCCGCGCTGGTAGGCCCCAAGGAGACCGGCACCGGCGACACCCTCTGCACCGAGGGCAGGCCGGTATTGCTTGAATCAATGGAGTTCCCCGAGCCCGTCATAAGGGTATCAATAGAGCCCAAGACCAAGGCGGGGCAGGAAAAGCTGGAGCAGACGCTGCAAAAGCTCTCCGAGGAGGACCCAACCTTCAAGACCTATGTTGACCGCGAGACCGGCCAGACCATAATAGCCGGCATGGGCGAGCTTCACCTTGAAATAATCGTGGACAGGATAACGCGGGAGTTCAAGGTGGAATGCAGGGTGGGCAACCCTCAGGTAGCCTATCGGGAGGCCCTTACAAGGACCGTAAAGACCGAGGGCAGGTTCGTGCGCCAGACGGGCGGACACGGCCAGTACGGCCACTGCGTGGTGGAGTTCAGCCCGGGCGAGCCCGGCTCCGGCTTTGTGTTCGAGAACAAGACCGTGGGCGGCTGCATACCCAAGGAATTTATACCCGCAATACAGCAGGGCATAAAGGAAGCGGCGGGAAGCGGCGCGCTGGGCGGCTACGAGCTGGTGGACTTCAAGGCGACGCTGCTGGACGGCTCCTATCACGAGGTGGATTCCTCGGAGATGGCGTACAAGATCGCGGGCAGCATGGCGCTCAAGGAGGCTATGGAAAAGGGCGGCTGCGTGCTGCTTGAGCCCGTGATGAACGTTGAGATAGTCACTCCCGATGAATACGTGGGCGACGTGCTGGGCAATATTACTTCCCGAAGGGGCAAGATCGTCGGCACGGAGAACCGCGGCGTGACCACGGTGATAGACTGCCAGTGCCCCCTTTCCGAGATGTTCGGCTACGCTACCCATCTGCGCTCCGCAACACAGGGCCGCGGTACCTTCACGATGCAGTTCGACCACTATGAGCAGGTCAGCGACGCAATCGCAAAGAAGATACTCGGCAAATACTAAACGATTTGCGCAATGCGCGTAAAAACGCGCCTGAATAAAAAAAACGACTTATTGAATACGGAGGAAAAGATTCAAATGGCAAAGGCAAAATTTGAACGCACTAAGCCCCATGTCAACATCGGCACCATAGGTCACGTAGACCATGGCAAGACCACCCTGACCGCCGCCATCACCATGGCGCTGAGCCAGGAGGGACACGCTGCCGCGATGCGCTACGACGAAATCGACAAGGCGCCCGAAGAGAAGGCCCGTGGAATAACCATCAACACCGCACACGTCGAGTACGAGACCGACAAGCGCCACTATGCGCACGTTGACTGCCCCGGCCATGCCGACTATGTTAAGAACATGATCACCGGCGCGGCCCAGATGGACGGCGCTATCCTCGTAGTTTCCGCGGCGGACGGCCCCATGCCCCAGACCCGTGAGCACATACTGCTTGCCCGTCAGGTTGGCGTGCCCTACATCGTAGTATTCATGAACAAGGTAGACCAGGTAGACGACGAAGAGCTTCTGGATCTGGTCGAGATGGAGATCCGCGAGCTGCTCAGCTCCTATGATTTCCCCGGCGACGATATCCCCGTCATCCGCGGCTCCGCGCTGAAGGCTCTCGAGGCGCTTCAGAACGGCGCAGTAGCCAAGGAAGCCCCCGAGTGCAAGTGCATCTTCGAGCTGATGGACGCGGTAGACAGCTACATACCCGATCCCGAGCGCGCAGCTGACAAGCCCTTCCTTATGCCTGTTGAGGACGTATTCTCCATCACCGGACGCGGCACCGTCGCCACCGGCCGTGTAGAGAGCGGCACCGTAAAGGTACAGGATACCGTCGAGATAGTCGGTCTGTCCGACGAGAAGCGCAGCACCGTAGTCACCGGCGTTGAAATGTTCCGCAAGCTGCTGGATCAGGCCATCGCGGGCGACAACATCGGCGTACTGCTCCGCGGCATACAGCGCACCGACATCGAGCGCGGCCAGGTCATAGCCAAGCCCGGCTCCATACATCCCCACACCAAGTTCAAGGGCCAGGTTTACGTACTGACCAAGGAAGAAGGCGGCCGCCATACTCCCTTCTTCTCCGGCTACCGTCCCCAGTTCTATTTCCGCACCACCGACGTTACCGGCTCCATCAAGCTGCCCGAGGGCGTTGAGATGGTTATGCCTGGCGACCATATCACCATGGAGTGCGATCTGATCACCCCCATCGCCATGGACGAAGGTCTCCGCTTCGCTATCCGCGAAGGCGGCCGCACCGTTGCCTCCGGCGTCGTTTCACAGATAATCGAGTAAAGACGATAGATAAAGAGCCCCGAGAGGGGCTCTTTTATTTTACCTATAAACGGTCATTCGTTTATGGCAACGGTATGGTTTGCGTATGTAGCCCATGTGGGTTCATAGCTGCTGGTAGCCTGATTTCCCCACATATCCCAATTATCTCTAGCGCCTCTTGCAAACATTTCCAGATATGGCCCGGGCGAGCAGCTTTCAATAAGGTTGATGAACTCATCGGGCTTTCTGCTGTGCTCTCTCTTGATTGAGCGCAGCAGGTTAACCTGCGAGCGCCCCGGTTGAAGCGTCCTGTTATTATCCCCCTTGATGCCAAAGAGAAGTATTTCAGTGACGTTGCGAAAGTAAAAACCAACGCCGCGGCCGTCTGGCATTCCGTCCTTGCGCACCTTTTCCCAAATGAGGTTTGTTTTGTATTCAAAGCCCCAAGCGTGCATAACCTCCAAGCCTTCAGGCAAAAGCGCATTAGGTACCCACAGGTAAAGATGAGACTTTTCAGCGGCGACGGATGAAACGGGAAGCTTCATTATATCGTTGAGCTTCATGGTGGAATATCTGCTGAGCCGCTTGTTTTCGGGAGCCATTTTCCCGGTTCTGTTTGCAAACTGCCATGGCGGATCGGCGTAAATTGTACAGTATTTCTTCCCGTGGGTAAACTGCACAAAATCGTTTATGGTATCCTCGATAATGTATGTATTCTCCATATTACTCATATCCTTCCACACACGGTTTTTTAATTCCTATCGCCAAGACCGGGCAACCGCCGTTTCTGCGCGATTTCAATCGTTGTTCCAGCTTACCCATCCACGTTGTGCTTGCGCCGTACTTTTTTCTGATATCCAACCCTGAAAAAATATCGTTTAACTCTCCAGCCCTTGTTATGATAATGCCTACCTCAATTAGGCCGCAGTCAAAGTAGGTTCGCATTGCCATAAGGTCGCGGTCAAAGGTTTGATCCTTGCTGTTCCACTCCAAATCAAAGGCAACATTTCCCTTTATAAAATCAATATTGTGTCCGTCTATATAGCCCTCTATCAGCCTTTCCTCAAAGGGCTCGCTTGCAAAGCGGCCTCTGGACTTTCCGCGCGGATAAAGCTTCACCAAAAGGTCTCCGGAGATTCTTATTTCGCGCCAGCCGCGTGGGTACAGTACATCGTCAAACTTCTTGGGAATTGCAGTTTCGTTTCCTCCTGCCTCTGTTAAATCCGATACTGAAATTTTTAATGAAGCAAGACAATCCTGAATATCGGCCCACTCCTCCGGAAAAGCCTCCGAAAGTATCTCTAAGGCGTGACCGTAATTTTGGAATTCAAACCTGTTGAGCAATTCGCTCCGAATGTACTGTTCCATTTTAGCCTCTCCATGCCATATAATTTAACTGCCGTATATACCTATATTATAAAAAACCGTGCGAAATTACAATGAAATATAATCCAAATTAAGGCATTAAATGAAATGGAAATTCTTTCCGCATGAAAACACCCCGTTTTATATGCAGAAAGCAGCTTGAGGGGGCAATTTCTTGCCCCTACCTCTCCATCCCCTCCCCCAGCTTCCTTTTTACCCGGGAGAGGGCGTTGTCCACGCTCTTGAGGGGGCAGGGCACGGCCTCGGCTATCTGGCGGTAGGTCATTCCCTGAAGGAAAAGCTCCGTTACCCGCTTTTCAAGCGGGGTAAGGCGGGTATTTATCACCCTTCTTAGGGCGGCCGCCGTTTCACGGCTTATGAAACGCTCCTCCGGGTCGCCGCCCGGCTGCTCTATCAGCTCAAGGAGCTCACGGTCGCCGCTTTCCGGGGTGCGGTAGAGGGATATGTAGCTGTTCAGCGGCTGATGCTTCTGGCGGCGGCTGGCGTTAATGGCGCTTAGTATCTGCCGGGTTATGCAGAGCTCCGCAAAGGAAGCAAAGCTTGAGTTGTGATCCTCCCGGTAGTCCCGTATAGCCTTATACAGGCCTATCATGCCCTCCTGAATGAGGTCGTCCCTGTCCGCGCCTATGAGAAAATAAGGCCGGGCCAGCATGCGCACAGTATCCTTATACTCCGCGCAAAGCTGCTCCATGGCGTCATTGTCGCCCGATTGGGCAAGCCGCACCAGCCTTCCGTCCTTATTTTCCCTTTTTTCCATTACAAGCTAACCCTGCCTCTTCTTTTCGAACATGAGTATGGCTGCGGCCACCGCCGCGTTGAGGGAATCTATATGCCCGCTCATGGGTATGGACACGAGAAAGTCGCACTTCTCCCGGATGAGCCTGCTTAGACCGTCGCCCTCGCTGCCTATCACTAAGCCTATGGCGCCCTTCAGGTCCGCCTTTGTCATTTCGGTGCCCTCCATGTCCGCGCCGGCTATCCACAGCCCTTCGTCCTTGAGACGGTCTATGGCTCCCGCAAGGTTGGATACCCGGGCCACCTTCATGTACTCCACCGCGCCCGCAGAAGCCTTGCAGGCCGCTGCGGTCACGGATGCGCTGCGTCGCTTGGGTATTATCACGCCATGGGCGCCGGCGCATTCCGCGCTGCGGATTATGCTGCCCAGATTGTGGGGATCCTCCACGCCGTCAAGGAGTATTATAAACGGCTTCTCGTCCTTATCCCTTGCGGCCCTGAGTATGTCGGATATGTCGCAGTATTCTACGCCCGGCACCTGGGCCAGAATTCCCTGATGGTTGCCTGGCTTGCCGCCGTGGCCGAAGGGCATACATATCTCGTCCAGCTTGTAGCGGTCTACCTCGCGTATCTGTATGTTGTTGTCCCGGGCAAGGTTCACAACCTCCCTAAGAGAACCGTCCAGCTCCTTGCTCACCAGTATCCGGTCTATGCTGCGGCCTGACTTCACCGCTTCCCGCACGGCGTTGCGGCCCATTATTATGTACGGCAGCTCGTCCGGCTCGTTGGTGTTGGGCGCTTCCCGCCTGTCCTCCGCCGCTTTATCGAGGGGCTTATCCTTAAAGGGCTTATCCTTGAACGGCTTGTCCTTGAAGGGCCTGTCCTCGCGCTTATCGTCAAACTTCTTGTAGGGCTTATCCTGACGGTCGTCAAACTTCTTGCCATAAGGCTTTCTGCCGTCAGGCTTCTTATAGGGCTTGGAATCCCGGGCTATGTCCCTTTCAAAATCCTTCTGGCCGTAGCCGCCCCGGTTGTAGCTCTTCCTTCCGTAATCGCCGTTGCTGCGCCTGTTGTCGTATGCCATGCTATTTCTCCTTATCCTCTGTAAAAAGGCTTTGTTTTATATTGTCCATAAGCTCGCGTATGCGGCCGTCCTCGCCGGAGAGAAACAGGTACCCCAGCAGCGCCTCAAGGCCTGAAGCCGCCCTGTAATCCGACATTTCCGCGTGTTTGGGTACGGTACCCATATGGCTGTTGCGCCCCCGCTTGAATATGTACAGCTCGTCCTCCGTGAGTTGTTCCATTATCGCCATGGCCCCCGCTGCCTGGGCCTTGGCGCAGACCTTCCTGGTGGCCATTACATGCAGGCCGTGAGCCGTAGCGTCGCTGCCCTCTATGAGCCAGCTGCGCACGTAAAGGTCGTATACCGTGTCGCCTATGTAGGCCAGCACCAGCGGGTTCATGAGGCGGGGGTTTTTCCGCTGCTCCCCCAGTATGCGGTTTATCATGGCGTCCATAATCTGCCTGTCCTTCGCCTTTGCATATCAATTCTATTATATTATAAGCGACAAAGGTCCATTAGTCCAGCGGCTTACGCCCCAAATCCCCCTCAAAATAGCTGAAAATCCCTCGCGCTATGGCGTGGGCGAGCTTCTTTTGATGCTGCTCCTGCTGCAAAAGCGCCTCATCACCGCTGTTTGAGAGGAAACCGCACTCCACCAGCACGGATACCGGCATGCTCTCCCGTATCACATAATAGTCGCCGGGATTGGCTATGCGCCTCGGCGCCCCCAGTTCGTCTGTTATGCTGTCTATAACGGTCTTTGCAAGCTTCTCCCCCTCGGCGCTGCCCTTCATGTAGAAAGCCATTGGCCCGTGTACCGATGGGTCGGTGAACTTGTTCATGTGGACGCTCACCACCAGATCCACGCCCTCGCCGTTCATTATTTTGCCCCTGGCGGCCATGTCCGCCTTCTTGCCCTCTGCCAGCGCCCTTTCGTCGCTGCGGGTGAGTATGGCCTCTATTCCCAGCGCCTCCAGCTCCTCCTTCAGGTACAGGCTCACGGCAAGGTTCAGCCCCGCCTCTTTTACTCCCGATACTCCCACCGCGCCGCAGTCGCTGCCGCCGTGACCCGGATCGATAACTACCCTATATCCCTTTTTTGGGGTGCTGACGGGTATGGTATCGCTGTTTGCCGCCAATATCACCACCGCTGCCAAGCCCAGCATCAATATAACTATCTTTCCTATCAAACGCCTCTTGCCCATATGACACACCTCACGGATAAAGCATATGTGATAAAAGCTGTGCTTATTCCTTTTGGGCGTATTTTTTGCTTTTCGCAGGGAAAATACCGATTATCCTGCAAGGCGAAAGCAGCCGCATTATGAGCTTTACATGTATATTCACTGTATATTCAGGGCAGATATCCACACTCTCAACATAGTTATCAACATTCCATCTGCCTTAAAGGGGGGGTTTTTGGCATTTTACCCCTATTCTCAACATCTGAATACTCAACATAATGTTCCTGACCCTATGCAGCGAAAATTCATAGCCATTATTTTTCGCGCTTATAGCATATGCGGCAAATTGCATATCTGACCATTGAATACCGCTATGGCATACGACAAAATTTACCCTTGACATTTGCCGTATCTTATTGCGGGTTTATATAAATAAGAACAAACAAAAAACCTCGGGGTTGTTAAGGGGCCGCAGCCCCTTAAGTTTAATCCGGCTTTGACGACACAAGGTGAATTGCCCCGCAGGGCAAGAGAAGGCCCCCTGGGGGGTGTGCGTCAAAACGGATGAAAACCATAGGTTTTCTTTCCCTGCAAGTTTTGCCGCCCGGAGGCCCGCCGCAGCGGGTCAGTTCCGGCCCGTTTCCCGGGGCGGAACCTCATGTTTTTTGCGAGAGGCAAAACTCGAAAAAAACTCGAAGAAGTGGCCTTTAGCCACTTCTTCGAAAAAAGTATTACTCTTCTGCTTCTGTCTTGCTGCTTTCCAGCATCTCCGGGAAGGGCCAGCCCTTTATGCCGCCCTCGATGATATAGAAGCGGGTCTGGTCGATCTTTTTCTCGTTTACATAGTAGCTTATGGCGTTCTCCGCGCCGCCCTTGCCCTCCATGCACATCACATATATAGGCAGGTCGTTCTCGGTAAGCTTATCCGTTACCTTATCCAGTCTCTTGCGAAGGTCCTCGGTATTGGCAGGATACGCCTTGGTTTCTATGGAGCCGTGGAGATGTCCGTCTTCCTTGTAGCTGTCCTTTGTCTGTACGGAGAGCAGCAGCATATCCTCCTTGGCCTCGATCTTGGTCTTGAGCTCATCAGGGGTGATGTACTGGTAATTGGGGGTCACTTCCAGCATATCCCCATAGGGCCAGTTGGTGCCGCCGCCTTCAAGTATGTAGAACTTGCGCGGGTCTATGCCCTTGGTAGCCCAGTGGTTTACGGCGTTGTACGCGCCGTTGGTGCCGCTCATGCAGATGAGCACTATGGGGTCGAGTGTCTTTTCTATCTGCTCGTTCAGCTCGTCCAGAGCGTCCCACTGTTCCTTGTTTGTATTGGGGAAGGAATAGGTGGGTATGGAGCCGGGCAGGTGGCCGGCATCGTAATATTCGCTCTGACGGATATCTATAAGCATGACGTTCTTGTTTTCTTCAAGCAGCTTTACCAGATCGTCGGGAGCGATGTAGAGATAATCTATGTTGTACCACTTGAGCTCCTCATAAGGCCAGCTCATCTGGCCGCCCTCAAGTATCCTCAGCCTGCTCTCGTCAACGCCCTTTTCCGCATAGTAGTCGTAGGCGTTTTCCGCGCCGGTCTTGCCGCCCAGGCCCACTATAATGACGGGGCCTTCCTTCTCATCTATCTTTTCGAGGGCGGTATCCAGCTTGGCCTTCAGCTCATCCGTATCCGCGGGATATGCGTAGGTAGAGATGGCGGTAGGCAGATGGCCCTGGGCGTAGTACTCCTCAGGCTGTATATCAACTATGACCTTTTCGTCGCCATTCTCTATCATTGTCTTTACTTCGTCGGCAGTGATATACTGATATTCCTTGGCGGGAGCTTCTTCATCGCCGGGGAGCTGCTCGGCGTTCTCCTGCTGCGCACAGCCGGCGAACAGGCCTATTGCCATCAGCACAGCCATTATCAGGGACAACTTCTTCATGGTATCTTCTCCTTATATGTTGCTTTATATGTTTCCTTGGTTTCCGCACTTGCATTGCATGGGCTTCCGCCCTCTCACAGCCGAACCGGCTGTCAAGGTTAGCCTCCTCACCCAACGGGGCAGGGCGTCACTACAGGCTGAGGTATGACTATCTCGGGTATCTTGGTCCTGCGGGGCTTGGGGCTGGCCTTTGGCGTAGGAGTAGGCAGGGGGCTGGGCTCCGGGGTGGGCGTGGGAGCGGGGCCCATGCTTATGTATACCGTCACCTTTTCATCGCCGTCTATCTCCTGTCCCGCACTTACGCTTTGCAGGGCGACCAGACCCTTTGGCACCTTCTCGGAGGATACGAACAGTATTTCGGCATCGATGCCCTTATTTTTAAGTATGCTCTGAGCTACGTCAGCAACTTCGTATGTGAGGTCCGGCATCTCCAGAGGCTGGCTATCTGCTGCGGGCTCTTCGTTCTGCTTTGCGCCCTGTATAAAGTTTGTATAATAATACCATCCGCCCGCGCCTATAAGGGCCACCGCGGCTATTATGCCTATGACAAGGCCGGCCTTGCCCTTCTTTTTGGGCTGCTGGTCCTCGCTGTAATCGTCTATATCGTCCATATCGTCGGGCGTTTCCTCCGCCCTGGCCTCATTAAGCTCATCCTCGGCTCTTTCGATGTCCTCCTCGGCATGGGCGAGGTCGGCCTCTGCCGCTTCAAAGGCCTGCTCCGCCGCGGTTATTACGCTCTCCGCCGCGTCCATATCCTTTACGGTTCTGAGGGTGCTTTGGGCCTTGTCCACAGCTTCCTGAGCCTTTCCGGCTTTCGCCTGGCTCTGATGGAGCTTTTCTTCCAGCTCGTTTATCCGTTCCTCTTCCTTATTCATACTTCTTACCTATCGATCCAATATGTTGATTTATACATTTTGCGTCATGATTGGCGCTTTGTCAACAAGAGGCCAACCACGATTTTATTAACAAATTATGAATTTACGTAATTTTTTATTATTCGTAATATTCCGGTTTGAGAACTCCCACGTAGGGCAGGTTGCGGTAGAAGTTGTTGAAGTCCAACCCGTAGCCCAGCACGAATTCGTTGGGTATGACGAAGCCGGTATAGTCCGGTGTGATATCGCATTCTCTGCGGGAAGGCTTATCCAGCAGGCAGCATATTTTAAGGGAGGCGGGCTCTCTTGCCTCCAGTACCTTCTTAAGGTGCTTAAGAGTATGGCCACTGTCCATTATATCCTCGATTATGAGCACGTGGCGGCCGGTTATGCTGGTATCCATATCCTTGGCTATGCGCACTATTCCGGAGGTTCTCTTGCCGTTGCCGTAGCTGGATATGGACATGAAGTCCAGCTCTGTCATACAAGTCATATGCCGCACAAGGTCGGAAAAGAAGTGGACGGCGCCCCTGAGTATGCAGACGCATATCACGTCCTTGCCCTCGTAATCCTCCGAAAGCTGAGCGCCCAGCTCGGCTATGCGCCTTTGCAGCTCCTCCTCGTTTACCAGCACCTTATCCACTACCTTGTTAAGATCGGTCTTTTCTGCCATGTTGAACCCCCGGTTATTTAAAAAATTTTTTGTTTACTGCTCCGCAACGTACGTTACACGAAGCACTCGCTTCGTGTTTTCTTCCACCTTTACCTTATCGGAAATACCGTAGCCCGGTATGAACAGGGCGTCGCTTCCCGAAAAGAGTATGGGCATATTTCGTTGATCCCTCGGCACTTTTCTGTCTATGAAAAAGTCCTTGAGTTTCTTTCCGCCGCCCGAGCCTATGAGCTGAAACCTGTCCCCATCTCTCCGGGTACGCACCCTGAGGCCGGCAGGCAGCTTGTCCCTGTCAATATAGGCGACAGTATTGTTTTTTATTATACCACCTTCGACAGCTTCTGCAAAGAAAAAACCTCCGGCAAACCGGGTTTCCCCCTCAATATTGAAGGGCACGTCCACTTCATTGGCACTTTGCCGGATTCCAAAGCAGATGCTGCCATAGCTCACCCATGCGCTTATGTGAGGTATATCCGCATGGGCGCCGGTTTTTGCCGTAAGCATGTCCATTATGCGCTCTATGTGGCGGCGCTCCACATCCGCCGTGGCTCCCGCCTCAAACACCGCAATGCGTATGGCCCGGCTCTTTAGGGGCAGCGGCAGCGCGGCAAGCCTGGCCCTGTCGTAGCCTTCCTCTGTCTTTGCATCCCTGAGCGCGTCGCGGGCAAGCCCGTCCAGATATTCCTCGTCCTGCCGCAGCAGCTCGCCCATGGAACAAAGCCCCTCCACAAAGCACGGGTTCAGGTTATCCTGAATGTATGGGATAAGATCGAGGCGTATCCTGTTCCGGCTGGCGTCCCGCTCAAGGTTGGTGCTGTCGGTGCAGTATTTCAGGCCGTTATCCGCTGCGTATTCCTCTATTTCCCGCCTTCTGGCCCAGAGCAGCGGGCGTATTATATTGCCGTAGGCAGGCTCCATGCCCATGAGCCCCTTCAGGCCGCTGCCCCGTATGAGGTGGAGCATTATGCTCTCCGCCTGATCGTCCATGTGATGGGCGACGGCTATTTTATCCGCGCCAAGTTCTTTCGCGGCCCTATGGAAGAATTCATAGCGCTTCTCCCTCGCCGCCTGCTCCAGCGTCTTGCCCTCCGCCCTGGCTATACCGGGTATATCCAGTTCCTCGCAGACCAGCGGCACCCCCAGCCCTTTGCACAGCTCCTCGACGAAGTGCTGGTCGTGATACGCCTCCGCCCCCCTTATACCGTGGTTCAGATGGGCTGCGCAAAGCTCAAAGCCCATTTCCGGCGCTATTTTCAGCAGCACGTGCAGCAGCGCCACCGAATCCGCGCCGCCGCTCAGGCCCACCAGCACCCTCTCGTTTTTATTTATGAGGCCGTATTTGTCTATGGCGCTTTTTACTTTGCTTTCGAGTTTTTCCATATAAATAAGTATATCCCCCCTGCATCGGTTTGACAAGGCGCAGGAGGGAACATATAATTATTAAGTACCAGCAGGTACATACCCTAATAAATTCACCGTCGGGAGAGGACAAAGCATATGAAGCTCGGAGTAGTAGGACTTCCTAACGTAGGCAAAAGCACACTTTTCAATGCCATAACCCAGGCGGGGGCACAGGCCGCCAATTACCCCTTCTGTACCATAGAGCCCAACGTGGGCGTGGTAGCGGTGCCGGACAGCCGTCTGGACGTGCTTTCCGAAATGTACCACCCCGAAAAATACACCCCCACCGCAATAGAGTTCGTGGATATAGCCGGCCTTGTGCGCGGCGCATACAGGGGCGAGGGCCTGGGCAACAAGTTCCTTTCTCATATCCGGGAGGTGGACGCCATAGTCCATGTGGTGCGCTGCTTCGAGGACGAGAACATAGTCCACGTGGACGGCTCGGTAGACCCCGTCCGCGACATGGAGACCATAAATATAGAGCTGATATTCGCTGACATGGATACCATGGACAAGCGCATAGAGAAAGCCGAAAAGAACAGCAAGTCCGGCGACAAGAAGCTTCTGGCCGAGGTGGAGTTCCTCAAGCGGATAAAGGCGCATCTTGAATCCGGCAAGCCGGTGCGCAGCATGGAGCTAACGGACGACGAAAGGGAATACGTTGATGGCCTGTTCCTGCTCACCTCCAAGCCCGTCATATATGTGGCCAATATATCCGAGGACGATATCGGCCGTGACCTGCCCCAGGTAGACGCCCTGTACAGGGCGGCAGCCGCCGAACAGGCAGGCGCCCTGACCATATGCGCAAAGGTAGAAGAGGAGATCTCCGAGCTTTCCCCCGAGGAAAAGCAGGACTTCCTCAGGGAGATGGGCATAGGCGAAAGCGGCCTGGACAAGCTCATAAAGGAGTGCTATTCCCTGCTGGGCCTCATAAGCTTCCTCACCGCCGGCCCCAAGGAGGTAAGGGCATGGACGATCGTCAAGGGCACCAAGGCCCCTCAGGCGGCAGGCAAGATACATACCGACTTTGAAAAGGGCTTCATAAGGGCAGAGGTAGTGAACTTCAATACCCTTATTGAGCACGGCACAATGGCGGCCTGCAAGGAGAAGGGCCTTATCCGCAGCGAGGGAAAGGACTACGTCATGCAGGACGGAGACATAGTGGTATTCCGTTTTAACGTGTGATAAATAGGCATAGAAAAGGAACGGCGGCGTGAGCTGTCGTTCCTTTATTTTTCTTTTTGTTTTTACTTATGATACAGCTTCTTTGTCTGGTATTTGGGCTCGCAGGTCACGTTTATTCCCAGCTTGCGGAAGGTGCTGCTGTCCACGCCGGAAAGTATGACCGTTGAGTGAGCTTCACAGCCCCTGAGCTTATCCAGCTGCCGCATGGCCACCTCGGCGGTAGGGTTGGTGGCGGCGGATATGGAAAGGGCGATAAGCACCTCGTCCATGTGCAGCCGGGGATTGTGGTTGCCAAGGTGATTCACCTTCAGATCCTGTATGGGCTCTATCACTATGGGGGATATGAGGTGCATATCCTTCTGTATCCCGCCCAGGCGCTTGAGTGCGTTGAGCAGCACGGCAGCAGAAGCGCCAAGGAGCTTAGTGGTCTTGCCGGTGACTATTTCGCCATCGGGCAGCTGTATCGCCGCGGCAGGCTCCCCGGTCTGCTCCGCCCGGGCTACCGCCGCGTCTATTACGGGCCTGTCCTTTACGGTTATGCCAAGCTGGTTTATGAGCAGCTTTATCTTTTCAGCAGGCCGGCTGTCGCTCATTCCCTGACGGGCAGAGCACATGGCGGCGTAGTAGCGGCGTATTATCTCCTGACGGGAGGCCTCGCAGCATACCTCATCGTCTGTTATGCAGTTTCCCGCCATGTTCACCCCCATGTCCGTGGGAGACTTGTAGGGGGACTCGCCGTATATCTGCCTGAACATGGCGTTGAGCACCGGGAATATTTCCACGTCCCGGTTGTAGTTGACGGTGGTGACGCCGTAGTTTTCAAGATGGAAGGGGTCTATCATGTTCACATCGTTCAGATCCGCCGTGGCTGCCTCGTAGGCAACGTTCACCGGATGCTTGAGAGGCAGGTTCCATATTGGGAAGGTCTCGAACTTGGCATAGCCCGCACGGACGCCCCTCTTGTTCTCATGATAAAGCTGTGAAAGGCAGGTAGCCATCTTGCCGCTGCCCGGGCCGGGAGCGGTCACCACCACCAGAGAGCGGGTAGTCTCAATGTACTCGTTGAGTCCGTATCCCTCGTCGCTGACAATGGTTTCTATATCGTTGGGGTAGCCGGGAATGGGATAGTGGCGGTATACCTTTATGCCCAGCTGCTCCAGACGGCGCTGGAATACGCCGGCGGCGCTCTGGCCGCGGTACTGGGTGAGTACTACGCTGCCCACGTACAGGCCTATGCTTCGGAATGCGTCTATGAGCCTGAGCACATCCAGATCGTAGGTTATGCCCAGATCGCCTCTCACCTTGTTCTTCTCGATATCCGCCGCGTTTATGGCGATGACTATCTCAGCCTGGTCCTTCAACTGGAGAAGCATGCGCACCTTGCTGTCAGGCTCAAAGCCCGGCAGCACGCGAGAAGCGTGAAAGTCGTCGAAGAGCTTTCCGCCGAACTCCAGATACAGCTTGCCGCCGAACTGGGCAAGCCTGTCCATAATATGCTCTGACTGCATGGAAAGGTATTTCTGGTTGTCAAAGCCTATCTTCATTCCCTTTTTCCCCCTTGTTTTATCAAAAAAATATATAAATATGCAGTTTTGACTTAATTTAATATTATATAACCTTGCACAACCCTTTTACAATTGCCCTTTACCATAAGATTTGAGTATATTTCCAAAAGCAGCGCGTATAACAAAAAACGCGAAAGAGCTTTCGTCTCCTTCGCGTTTGATTCTATCAGATCCAGCGTGCCTGCGAGAATGGCGTCATTACGGCGCGCACCTTGCCCTTCACCTGACAGTAGGGTATGAAGCCCACATGCCGGCTGTCGCCGCTGTGGTTGCGGTTATCGCCCACTACGAAGAGGCACTTGTCCGGCACCGTGACCTCCGGCATTTCGCTGTCCTCTATATAGCCGTCCCAGTAGGCGCTCTCGTCCAGTTTTTCGCCGTTGAGGTATATGGCCCCATCGGATATGCTTATCCTGTCCCCCGGGGTGGCTATAACGCGCTTGACGCACTTTTCCGTGTGGTAGGGGTAGCGGCAGATTATTATGTCGTCGCGCTGCGGCGCGGAAATGGTATATGTGAGCTTTTCCGTGAACATCCCTTCCCCGCCCACGAGCGTGGGGTACATGGATATGCCTATGCACTGCACCGGCTCGAATATGAAGGTGCGTATGAATATCGCCACAGCCATGAGCGTCAACAGGTATATTATGAAGTCGCTGTTTGCCGCCCGCCTGTAAGGCTCGTCTTTTTTATGCAGCTCCTCGCGGGCGTCCCTGAATTTTCCGAGTTCTTTTTTGCTTAACATCTGCGGCCTTTGCCTTCCTTATTTTTTCTTTCCACATGGTAACACTCAAAGCCCCCCTTGTCAAATAATGCCCTTCCTTTTCCCCCATAATTCATCAATAATTCACTATTACAATGCAATGCTTCATGTGTTAAAATTGTTTTTATGAAACGATATATTAAACTTACATGCGGCATTGCCGCCTTATTTATTGTACTGACGCTGGAGGGCTGCGCCAAGCCCGCCGTATCTCCGGAACCCCCGCCCACAGCCGCTCCCGCGCCTGCCGCCGCGGCCGAGCCTATGCAGGAGCCCGAGAGCCGCTATACCATCGCATGGATGAGCGACACACAGCACTACTCCAACAGATTCCCGGATACCTTCTACGCCATGACCGCCTATCTGCGGGACGCGGAGAAGGAGCTGAACCTGAAGTACGTTGCCCATACAGGCGACCTTATAAACAACTATGGAAGCGAGCGCCAGTGGGAAAACGCCGTGCGCGCCATGGCCTCCATCGCCAATATACCCGCAGGGGTCTGCGCCGGCAACCACGACGTAAAGCACGACGACGCCCTCTACGATAATTTCAGCCGCTACTTCGGCGAAAAACAGGTAAGCTACCGGGAATGCTATGGAGGAAGCTTTCAGGATAACCGCGGCCACTATGACCTCATCGACGCAGGCAGTACCAGGTATCTCTTCATATACATGGGCTATCACGTTGAGCAGGACGGCATAGAGTGGATAAAGAGCGTGCTGGAGCAGTACCCGGACAGGGTGGCCGTGCTCTGCACCCACGCCTACTTTGACACCGACCTGACGCTGCTCGCAGACGGCAGGCTGCTCAAGGAGGAGATAGTTTCAAAGTATTCCAACGTATACATGGTGCTTTCCGGCCACCGCTACAACATAGCCTGCGTGCCGGAGGAATTCGACGACGACGGCGACGGCACACCGGACCGCAAGGTATACCAGATGATATGCAACTATCAGGCGGCAGACGACCATGGCGGCAGCGGCTATATGATGTTTTTTGACGTGGACGAGGAAAAAGGCGTGATAAACTGCTACACCTATTCGCCGGTGCTGGACGATAAAGTGCGCTTTGACGACATATCAAAGAAAAAGAGACGCTACAGCAACGCCCCTCAGGACGAGATGATGACTTTGGAGATACCCTGGGAATTGGCGGATTAGAGCGCAGCGAGGACACATATGGCAAGGAGCGGAAATACTTCCGCTCCTATGTTATATTATCGGTTATTGTAAGCTTAGTCGCTTATGCTCCTGCACTCCAGATAGTAACGCTTTTCGTTGGCCTCTCCCATTGAGAAGGTCTTGCGGGGCAGCGCGCCGTCGAATATTACGGTGCGGAAGAACGCACTCTTGTCCATGGGGGGCAGCAGGAAGCCCATGTTGCCTTCCTTGGTACCCAGGTCCATAACTACGTCAGCACCGTGTATGTAGTCGATGGTGGCGCCGGCAGTCTCCTTGATGAGTATGTCCAGGGCGTTCTGAAGTGTTCCTACCTCCAGCTGAGCGGCGGGGTGCTCTACATAGAAGCAGCCTACGCCCTTACCGTTCACGAAGGGGATAACGTGGCCGGCCTTGCCGTCCATGGCCTTGTGGAGCTCGTCCATGCTGTTGAAGTTCCTGACTTCGCAGCTGCCGTTCTGCTCGGTCAGCTTGTTCCTGATCCATTCAACGGCCTTATCGCCTACGTTGAATATTACCCTGTGAATGGGCTCGAATACTATGCCGTCGTCATGTACGTTCTCGAGCTCTACCAGGCAGTAGCGGGCGGGGTGCTCGTCCTTTGCGGTGAGGCCCTTCTCGGCCTTTATCCGCTCCCAGTTGGCCTTTGCGGTAGCGAAGGAATGGTTGCCGTCGCCCATTGCGAAGAGCAGGGGCGCCTGATCGGTGTTATACTTTTTGGCGTATGCGTCTTTATCGATCAGAGCGGTGAGGGCGTCGATCGCGCCCTTTATCTGGCCCTCGTCCTTTACGAGGTAGCCCTTTATGTGGCCGCCCTTCTGCATAAGGTCGAAATCATACAGCTTTTCGGTCTTGTCCAGCTTCTCGCCTATGGGTTCTATAACGGTGCGCTCGGGGTCGTCTATGAGTACCAGTATATGGGGCATCTCCAGCGGAGCGTCCTTCCTTATTCGAAGGCGGGGAGGTATACGCTCGACTATAGTGCCCTCGGTAGCGCGGATAAGTGTGGTTGAGCCCTTGGTATAGTCGTAGTTCTCCAGATCCAGCGCCACGATCAGTCCCTTGCGGGTCTTGCCGTCCACAGAGCGGACTACATAGGCAAAGCCCTCGCCCTTGTTTTCCAGCACGCCCTTCTCAACGTATTCCTTCATGTGGGCGTTTATAGAGGCTATGCGCTCGGCCTCGTCCGGCTTGTCCAGATACAGCTCGGGCAGCATTATGCGGAGAGTAGAAGGCGCGTCGCCAACTATCTTCTCGGTCTCGTTCCAGTAATCCGGCTGAGAGGTGAACTGGTCGCAGGCTACTACGGCCCACTTGGTCATATCCACGTCCTTGTTGGGGAGCAGCAGTTCAGGTACCCTTACGCCTATGTTATTTGCATACTTTGTCATGAAACAGCCTCCGTCAGTATTTTTTTGTTTTCAAAATAAACTACAAAGATTTTTTAAGTACATAACTATCTTTTTATATCATACATCACACCAAGCCCTCCGGTCAATCAAAAGCAGCTTATTATGTTTTGATTTTTGATTCCTCCGGCTGAATCTTTTTCGCACTTTAAATAACTAAAGCGTCATGATATAATTACATTATAAAACTGACGGGAGGCGACAAGGCAATGTACCGTAACAAGCTTACCACCCCCGAAACGGAGTGGTTTTTCAAGGCTATACTTTCCCTTAAGACGGAGGAGGACTGCGCCCGTTTCTTTGAGGATGTGGCCACAATAGGCGAGGTGCAGGCCATGGCTCAGCGGCTGCACGTGGCAAAGCTCCTTAACGACGGCTGCAAATACTCAGACGTTGCAGAGGTCACCGGCGCCTCCACCGCCACCATATCCCGGGTGAGCCGCTGCCTCACCTACGGGGCGGACGGATACAAGCTGGTTCTGGGCAGGCTGGAGAAGTAACCGTTTTGTCCGCTTATGTTTCACACTGCACATTTTTTGTAAAAAACACTTGCATTATATCCGCAGATTGGTTATAATACATATCGTTCGCGAGCAATGTGTGCTGATATAGCTCAGCTGGTAGAGCGCGTCATTGGTAATGACGAGGTCCCCGGTCCGAATCCGGGTATCAGCTCCAGAAAAAGCCATCCGATTTGACGGGTGGCTTTTTTGTTATTGATACGGATGTGGGCGCGGTGCTATAATATACGGGCTGTCAAAGCGATACGGGATACCCTTCCATACTTTTCATCAGAGGTAAGATAACATGCGCCGCAATGAAACAAAATATGTGCTGCTGGAGCTGCTTTCAATGGCATTTCTGGCCGCCTCCGGCATATTCGTAAGGTACAGCGTCATATCGCCCATAAACGCAGGCATGTGGCGCTGCCTTTTTGCCCTGCCCGTACTGTATCTTATGTGCCGCAGCGAACTGCCTGCCCTGACGAAAAAGGACTGGCTGATGCTGCTTGCGGCGGGTGTCATGCTTGCGGGGGACGTTGCGCTCTACAATACCGCCTTCTCGTATACCTCCGTAGCAAACGCCACGCTGATAGTAAACCTCACGCCGTTTGTGATAGTACCGGTATCGCGCTTTGTTTTTAAGGAATCAGTGCCGAGGCACTTCCTCATCGGCGCTGCCGTAGCGGTGGCGGGGCTTGTGCTGCTGATGTTGGGAAAGGCTGAGGGGGCGGAGTCCGGCTTTAAGGGGGATCTGTTATCCATGGCGGCCTGCGTGTTTTACTCGGCGTACATACTGCTTACCTACCGCGCCAGCGGCAGCGTATCCTCCAGCGCCATAATGTTCGTATGCAGCATATCTACCACCGCGGTGCTGTTTATAATAGGCGCGCTCACGGAGGGGCCAGAGGTGCCCCGCACATGGGCCGAGATATGGCCCATACTGGGAATGACTCTGTCGCTGCAGGTGATAGGGCAGAACCTCCTTGCCCATTGCCAGCACAGCCTGAGCGTGAACCTTTCATCGGTCATATGCCTGTCCGAGCCCGCCTTCGCCGCGGTATACGCCATACTGCTCTTTGGCGAAAAGCCGACGGTCACGGAGCTTTTCGGCATGGCCGCGGTGGTGATCGGCGTGTATCTCGTCAAAAGACAGTACGACGGGGATTAGGGTACCGTTCCGTCCCCGCCGGCAGGCAGGCTATGCGCGTGAGCCCGCTTCGTTCCGTCGGTCCCCCCGTCCATGAGCGCCAAGGCCTCTTTATACTTCGCCGCAGCAGCCGCCTCCTGCCTTTCGCGCCCTGCCCCAGGCGGAAGCGCACTTAACGCGAACGCCAGTCCGGGGCAAGCAGCAGCGCGGCGGTGTATCCTACTATTATTCCTTTTCCTTTAAAAATGCTGTTCACGGCGGCCTCCTGCGGATAGGTGTGTGCGCGGTATCATTTTTAAGTATAGCACATCTGCACCCGCCGGTCTTGCGATAATTGCCGAAACTGTAATATAATATATGATAATACTATTTTCCCGTTCTCAGCACGGGTACACCTTCCCTTTTTTTTATAAAAATAACGTCAAGGAAGTGGAAGCAATGAATAACCGACTTACAGAAGCCTACATAAGCATACTAAAGGAAGAGTTGCTGATGGCAACGGGCTGCACCGAGCCCATAGCCATAGCCTACTGCGCCGCAAAGATGCGCGACATACTGGGCGGCGAGCCGGAGCGCATAGAGGCCGAGGTAAGCGGCAACATACTTAAAAACGTAAAGAGCGTGATAGTGCCTAACACCGGCGGGCTGAAGGGCATAAACGCCGCCATAGCCGCAGGGATAATTGCGGGGAGGGCGGAAAAGGTGCTTCAGGTCATATCCTGTGTGACACAGGAGGAGCACAGCCGCATAAGGGAATACATGGAAGTCACGCCGTTGGCCGTGAGCTGCTCGGACAACGGCAGGATGCTGGATATACGGCTCACGGGATACAGGGGCGGCGACAGCGCAATGGTACATATAGCCAACAACCACTCCAACATAATACGCGAGGAGAGGAACGGCGCAGTCCTCATGGAGCTTCCCCCGTCCGACTCCGCAGAGGATAACCTTCAGGATAAGAGCGTGCTGAACATAGAGGACATAGTGCGCTTTGCGGATACAGTGGACGTGGAGCTGGTCAAGCCGCTCCTCGACAACCAGATACGCTGCAACTCCGCCATAGCGGAGGAGGGCCTAAGAGGCGATTGGGGCGCAAACGTGGGGCGCGTGCTGCTTTCCGAGTTCGGCAGCGACATAAAGAACGAGGCCCGCGCCTATGCCGCCGCCGCGTCTGATGCGCGCATGAGCGGCTGCGAGCTTCCGGTGGTGATAGTCACCGGAAGCGGCAATCAGGGCATAACCGCCTCCGTCCCCGTAATAAGATACGCAAAGCACATAGGCGCCAGCGACGAGCGGCTTTACAGGGCCCTGCTGGTATCCGACCTTGTCACCATACACCAAAAGACCGGCATAGGCAGGCTGTCAGCCTATTGCGGCGCGGTCAGCGCGGGCTGCGGCGCGGGCGCGGGCATAGCCTATCTTTTAGGCGGGGATTACAGGGCCATAGCCCATACCATAGTGAACGCCGTGGCCATACTCTCCGGCACTATATGCGACGGGGCAAAACCCTCCTGCGCCGCAAAGATAGCCTCCGCAGTGGAGGCCGGCATATTAGGCTACTATATGTACGTCAACGACCAGCAGTTCCGGGGCGGCGACGGCATAGTTGCAAAGGGCGTCGAGAACACCATACGCAACGTCGGCCTGCTGGCAAGCCAGGGTATGAAGCAGACGGACCGGGTGATACTCAACATAATGACCGGCGATCAGTGCCTGTGACCGGCAGTCACGTAGGCCCGGATACCGTTGCGCTGTTCTTTATGGGCAGCGACAGAAACATATAGTGGTCTACCGATTTTATGTGATATAATAATGCCTGTAGATTTTTCCTGTTGGAAAGGACGGGCATTTTTTATATGAAGAAGTTTCTTGCTGAATTCAAGGAGTTCGCCATGCGCGGCAACGTCATGGACCTTGCCGTGGGCGTCATCATAGGCGGCGCGTTCAAGGGCATAGTGGATTCCCTGGTAAACGACATAATCTCCCCCGTCATAGGCATACTTGCAGGGCAGAACTTCAGCGATAAAGCCCTGAACATCGGCGGGGCTTCCATAGCCTACGGCGCATTCATAACCTCAGTGCTGAACTTTATAATAATAGCCTTCGTGCTTTTTCTGCTTGTCAAGTCCATGAACAAGCTGCACGATATGGTAAAAAAGCCCGAGGAAAAGAAGGAGCCCCGCAAGTGCCCCTACTGCCTCAGCGTAATACCCGATGAGGCTACCCGCTGCCCCCACTGCACCTCAGAGCTTCCCGGGGCTGAAAAGTAAGCCATGGCCGACACCTTCACATTAAAGGTCATAGCCCGCATAAAGAGCGACTTTACGCAGAAATTCGGCATACCCCGGCAGAGCAGTCTGGGGGGCGGACAGCTTTCCACCGTGGTATTTGAGCCTGAATACCGGGACGCCAACGCCCTTAGGGGCATCGAGGGCTACTCCCACCTGTGGCTCATATGGGGCTTTTCCATGGTGGAACGCCAGGGCTGGCGTCCAACCGTAAAGCCTCCCCGCCTTGGCGGCAACACCCGTATGGGGGTATTTGCCACCCGTTCCCCCTACCGCCCCAACCCCATAGGGCTGTCCTCGGTAAAGCTGGTATCCATGGAAAACCGTCCCGGCCTCGGCCATGTGCTCACAGTGGAGGGAGCGGATCTTATGGACGGCACCCCCATATACGATATAAAGCCATATCTTTCATTTACCGACAGCCACCCGGAGGCAAAGGACGGCTTTGCCGGGGAAAAACTTGAAAAGAACCTTCAGGTGGCCTTTCCAGAGGAGCTGCTTATTGCCCTTCCCGCTGACAAGCGGGAGGCGCTGCTTTCCGCCCTTTCTCAGGACCCGCGGCCCGCATACCAGCAGGACGGGGAGCAGTACGGCTTTGAGTTTTCCGGCTTTGACGTGCGCTTCAGCGTAGACGGCGATACCCTGACGGTATTCGACGTCACCCCCGCCGGTTCACAGAAGCTTAAATAAAAATCCGAAAACCGTTAATAGAACCGCCACAAGAGTATAACTTTGGGCCAAACTTCCGCCACACCTCCCTGGTATTATATAATCACTTCAAGGAAAGGAGGCGCAATAACAGCCCAATGACAGCAACACGCAACAATACCTACCCGGTAAATTCACCGAAGCCGGGCGTCCCCCCTCCGATAAGTCCCATAGGTTGCCACTCAGAGGGGAGGCGATAGCAGCACACAGAAAACCATAGGCTTTATACAAAGCTTTCTTCCCGGTCTTTCCGATAAAACTCCATATACATATTCACAGGGCCGCCTGAGCAAGCAGGCGGCTCTTTTTGTATAATGTAAACACGATGTCAATTATCTCTCTATTAGCTTGCGGTAAAAGCCGCCATGAGGTAAAATATGCTTACCAGTAATATGGAGATTTTTTAAAGGAGATTTTTAATATGGAAGATCTGGATAAGGATATAGTGGTATTCAACGACGAAGAAGGCAACGAGATAGAGCTTGAGGTAGTTGATTACTTCGACTATGAGAACGAGGAGTACGCCGTAATGATAGACCCTGCAGCAGTTGATGACGATGAACGGGATCTGTTCGTCTTCCGTATTCAGGTAAACGGCGAATACGAGGAATTCCTCCCTGCCGATGAGGACAAGATGGATATCCTCTCCAAGATAGTTGATGCCCGCTTGGACTGCGATGCGGAGAGCTGCGAGGGCTGCTCCGGCTGCAGGATAGACGACTGATACTTAGGCAAACTTGGCTTTACGGGGGGCGGCTGCCGCTCTTTTGCGTAACTCCTGCGCGGCACCCGCCCCCGCTTTTGATTTTACTCATTTTTTTATTTCATTTCAGGAGGTTTTCTTGTTATGTTTACTGCAAGCGAATTTCGCCGTATAGCCCGGGATAAGCTCAGGGGCCACTGGGGCAGATCTGTTTTGGTAACCTTTATATTCAGCCTCATATGCGGCATGAGCAGCATATACAACCTTGCAAAAAATATGGGCCATATGGACTTTGATATGCTCTTCGCCGGCAATTATAACGATTTCCTTGCCGGGTTCGCGGCGGCGGATACAGAGACAAGTCTCTTTGGATCACTTATAGCCCTTGTGCTGAGCATAGTCGTGCTGCTGTTCTCAGGGGCGCTGGAAATGGGCCTTAACAAGTATTACATAGACCTTGTGGCTGAGAACCGTCAGGGTGAAGTATCCGTCATATTCTCCCGGTTCGATATATTCCTTAAGGCGATGGGTCTCAACCTCTTTATGGCGCTGTTTATATGGCTCTGGTCGCTGCTGTTTATCGTGCCCGGCATTATAGCCGCCTACCGCTACCGCCTTGCCCCATATCTTATGGCGGAAAATCCCAACCTGGGCATTCGCGAGGCGGTAAACATGAGCAAGGAGCTTATGGCGGGCCACAAGTGGCGGCTGTTCTGCCTTAACCTGTCCTTCATAGGCTGGGGCATACTCAGCGCCCTGACCTGCGGCATAGGAGACCTTTGGCTCAACCCCTATATCTACGCCGCCAACGCCGCCTTCTACGTTGACCGCACCGGACGCAATATCCCCATGGCAGGGGAGCCCAATCCTGACCCGGCGGTATAAGGGGAAGCCAAGCACCATAAAATACTTCAGGAATAAGCCTGTCAAGGCTCAATATCCGGAGGAAAAATGGACATTACCATTCAGATGCGCAGCCTTGAACTGCTCATCAAAATGCTTAAAAGGGACATGGAGGGCATACCCGCCTACGGCTACACGCGTCAGATGGGGAGCCTTCCCCTTTTGTCCGCAAGGGAATCCCTGCCTCGCTGCACCCCTGAGGAGGCGGGCCTTTCCAGCACGGTAGTGGAGCGGTTCTTCAGGAACCTTTCCGATAATACCGCCGAGCTGGGCATACATTCCGCAATGCTGCTGCGCCACGGCAAGGTCTTCGCCGAGGGGTATTACGCCCCGTATCGTCCGGAGATCCCCCATATGCTGTACTCTGCCAGCAAGAGCGTCACCTCTACCGCCATAGGTATGGCTGTGGACGAGGGGCTCATGGATATAGACGAGCGCCTGGAGGACATATTCCCCGGCTATGCCGGCAAGCCCGCAAACAAGTGGTCAAAAATGCTGACGGTACGGCACCTCCTCACCATGAGCACAGGGGTCCGCTTCAACGAGGTGGGCAGCGCTCTGGACGAGGACTGGGTAAAGATGTTCATGGAATCCGTACCCAAGTTCGAGCCGGGCACCCAGTTTGAATACAATTCGCTCAATACCTATATGCTCTCAGCCGTACTGAGAAAAAAGACGGGCATGAGCCTTACCGAATTCCTCACCCCCAGGCTGTATGAGCCGCTGGACATACGCAGCCACCACTGGGAGACATGCCCCAAGGGCATGGAAAAGGGAGGCTGGGGGCTGAACCTCTGCATAGAAGACCTTGCCAAGATAGCCCAGCTGTATTTAAACAGGGGGGTATGGAATGGACGGCGGCTCCTCTCCGAAGAGTGGATAGACGCCGCTACCTCGCCCCAGATACCCACTCCAAACGGCGAAATGAGGCACGGCTACGGCTACCAGATATGGATGAGCGGCGGCGGGGCTTACCAGTTCAATGGCGCTTTCGGTCAGTATGCGGTAATATTCCCACAGTACGATGCTGTGGCTGTAATATACTCCGGCAGCACACAGCTCTTCGCCAAGACGTCCCTAATGCAGCTGCTTGATTCCTGCTTCTGGGCCTGCTCCGACAGGGAGCTCGCACCTTACCCTCCAGGCTATGACAGCCTGAAGGCGTATCTCGCCAAGCTGGTGTTTTCTCCCGAGCCTGAAAGGAAGGGGCTCGGGACGGACAAAATCGCCTTCAATAAGATACGCAGCTTGCTTGACGGCAGGGAGTTCCGCCTTTTCGACAACTACGGCTCCCTTTTCCCGCAGCCGCTGCAAAACGTTCACGGCTGCTACAGCAAGGGTGCGGACATAATACGCTTCAGCTCAACGGAAAAGGGCCTGGCGGTCACATTTTACGAACAGTGCGAACGCAATACGGTATACATAGATATGGACGGAGGTTTTACGGATTCCGTCTTTATAATGAAGGAGGAGCAGCATCTGGTCTCCACCCGGGGAATATGGTCCGCAGGTGAAAACGAAGCCTGCATTACGCTGTTCACCAGCTTCCTCGAAACGCCGGATACCCGTATAATTGAGCTTCGCATACTCAACGAAAGCATAGAGGCGGTGTTCGACGAGACGCCCACAGCCGAAGGAGCCACCAAAATGCTCTTGGAGCTGGTTGGCCTTGTGGACGACAACTCCATGAAGCGGCTGCTTCCCGCCATGAAGCATGTCCCGGGCATGAGCGAAAGCACCATAACCGATATAGTCAAAAAATACGCAGCGCCCCGCTCCTTCGGGCGGGAGATACACCTGCATTAATGCATATTCCCAATATGTAACTAAGCATACGGAGGTGAACATTTCAAATGAAAAAACAGCCTGTACTCGTATTGCTTGCCGCTGGCATGGGCAGCCGCTACGGCGGGCTAAAGCAGATCGACCCCATTGATGCAGCGGGTAATCTGATAATCGACTTTTCAATCTACGACGCAATACGCGCCGGCTTCCACGACCTTGTGTTCATAATCAAGCATGAGATTGAGCAGGACTTCATGGATGCCATCGGCAGCAGGATATCCCGGCGCGCCAACGTCAAGTGCGCGTTTCAGGAGATGAATAAGCTGCCCCATGGCCTGAAGGCTCCAGAGGGCCGCACAAAGCCCCTGGGTACCACCCATGCCCTGCTCTGTGCAAGAGACGAGATCGACGGCAGACCCTTCGCCGTCATTAATTCCGACGACTACTATGGCCCTGCCGCTTATAAGCAGCTTTACGAATTCCTCGCCGGAGACACGCCCTCAGACGAGCAGCTGATGATAGGCTATAAGCTGGAAAATACCCTCACCGAAAACGGCAGCGTAGCCCGGGGCATATGCGAGGTGGACGATGAAGGCTTCCTCACCCACATAGTGGAGCGGCGCAGGATATTCAAGCGGGAGCACGGCGGCGCTTTTACAGAGGACGACGGCAAAACCTTCATCGAGCTTCCGGAGGGCACCCCCGTCTCCATGAACTGCTGGGGCTTCAAGCCGGATATCCTTCCCATGCTGGAGGATGTATTCAAAGCCAATTTCGAAGCGGGCATAAAGGAGAACCCCGCCAAATATGAGGATCTGCTGCCCAACGCTGTGCAGACCCTTATGTCTGAGGGCAGGGTGCGGGTAAAGGTCGAGGAAAGCCCCGACCGATGGTTCGGCGTGACATACAAGGAGGATAAGTCCGCAGTTATGGAGAGCATAGAGAAGATCAAGGCTCAGGGCGTATACTCCGAAAAGCTCTGGGACTAATTCATCAAAGGAGAAACAGTTTATCAATGTGTGGAATAGTAGGCTATATAGGCCCCAAGCAGGCCGCGCCCCTCATACTGGAGGCCCTCAAAAAGCTTGAATACCGCGGCTATGACTCCTCAGGCATAGCCATTGCAGACGGCAATAAGCTTGGCGTCGTGAAGGCCAAGGGCAGGCTGAGCGTGCTGGAGGAAATGACGGACGGCGGCAGAGCCCTGCCCGGCTGCCTCGGCATAGGCCATACCCGCTGGGCAACCCACGGGGAGCCCAACGACGTAAACGCCCACCCCCATCTGAGTCAGCACGGCGATGTGGCTCTAGTTCACAACGGCATAGTGGAAAACTACATCGAGCTCCGTGATTTTCTTACCGAGCAAGGCTATTCCTTCATGTCCGAGACTGATACGGAAATAGCCGCAAACCTTGTGGAGCACCTTTACAGGAGCAACCGCGAGGACGGCCCCGAGGCCGCCATACGGGAGGCCCTTAGCCTCATCTCCGGCGCGTTCGCCCTGGGCATAATCTTTGCCGATCACCCGGATACCCTTTACGCCGTACGCAAGGACAGCCCGCTTATAGTCGGCGTGGGCAAAGGCGAAAACTTCATCGCCTCAGACGTGCCTGCAATACTCAAGCACACCCGCCAGGTCATACGCCTTGACGAATATGACATGGCTGTGCTTACCGCAGGCAGCGTCAAGATATACAACCGCTACGGCGAGGAGCTGCACAAAAACATAGAGCATATCCAATGGGACGCTGACGCCGCCGAAAAGGGCGGATATCCCCACTTCATGCTCAAGGAGATAATGGAGCAGCCCGACGTGATACGCAACACCGTCCGCCCCCGTATAAAGGAGGGCGCCATAGACCTCGGCCTTTCCCATATATCGGCGGAGGACATACGGGCCTGCGACAGGATATTCATAGTGGCCTGCGGCTCCGCAAGCTACGTAGGCCAGGTGGCGAAGCACTACATCGAGCGTTACACCCGCATACCCGTCACGGTGGAGCTGGCATCGGAGTTCCGCTATTCCAATCCCATAGTGACTGACAGGACCATAGCCATAGTCATAAGCCAGTCCGGCGAGACCATAGATACCCTCTTTGCCCTGCGCGAGGCGAAAAAGCGCGGCGCCCACGTGCTGTCCATAGTAAACGTAGTGGGCAGCACCATCGCCAACGAGAGCGAGGATGTCATATATACCTGGGCCGGCCCCGAGATAGCCGTGGCCACCACAAAGGCTTACAGCGCACAGCTTTCCGTATGCTATCTGCTTGCCCTGTACATGGGACATTGCCGCAATATGGTAAGCGACAGCGAGCTTAAGGACTGTCTGAACGCCATTGAGGAGTTGCCCGGCCTTATGCGCGGCCTTCTCGAAAAGTCAGACTATATCAAGTATCTTGCGTCGCTCCATTTCAGCTGCCGCAACATATACTTCATAGGCCGCAACATAGACCACGCTCTGGCGCTGGAGGGTTCCCTCAAGCTGAAGGAAATATCCTACATATTCTCCGAGGCGTATCCTGCGGGCGAGCTGAAGCACGGCACTATCTCCCTGATAGAGCCCGGCTCGCTGGTAGTGGCCCTCTGCACCTACAGTCCCCTGACCGAAAAGATGATAAGCAACATGCGCGAGGTAAAGGCCCGGGGCGCAGTAGTGCTGGCGCTTGCCACTGAGGACACTCCCGGCGTAGAGGAAACCGCCGATCAGGTCATGTGGATACCCAAGACCGATCCCTTTGTTCTGCCCTCGCTGGCCATACTGCCCCTACAGCTCTTCGCCTATTATGTGGCTCTGCTCAAGGGCTGCGATATCGACAAGCCGAGGAACCTTGCCAAATCGGTAACGGTGGAATAAAGACGGATATCAAAAAAAGTGGCTGAACGCCACTTTTTTTTATGTCCGTTATCAGAATATCCTCCACGCGCAGATGAAGTTGCGCCTGGACCAGTCGCCCATGCAGCTGCGGTGTATGACTCTGCTGTTGCCGCTGGAGGCGTCTATCATCGTCCCGTCGCCCATGGCTATTCCCACGTGGCCGCGGAATACGATTATGTCGCCCCTTTGCAGGCTGGAAAGTGAGCTGACTTTTGTATAGCCCGATACGCTGCGCCAGCCGGAGGAGGTGAGGTACTTCTGGTTCACGCCCGCCTGCCTCAGACACCAGTATACAAAGCCCGAGCAGTCGAACTTATCCGGCCCCTTGCCGCCCTTTGAGTACCGGCAGCCTATCTTGCTCTGGGCCGCGGAAATGAACCTGTCAACGCTGCCCATGGTGCCGGTGAGTGCGCCGGTGCCGCCTCCGGAGGAGCTGCTTCCCGACGATGAGCCGCCCGACGAGGGCTTGTAGTTGCTTGGCGCCTTCTTGGCCTTGCTGGAGAACAGCGCGGCCATGGTGCCCTTGCCTACCTTGCCGTCGGAGCTGAGCTTGTTGCGCTTCTGGAAGGCCGATACGGCAGACTCGGTTGAGGTTCCGAAGTATCCCGTGGCGCTGCTCTTGAGGTAACCAAGCTCCTTTAGCCGCTTCTGAATTTTTGTTACGTTGCTGCTGGTCTCGCCCAATGATATTACGCTGGCCTTGGCGTTCCTGCTCATGAGCAGCTCCTTAGTGGAGGGGCCTATGTAGCCGTCCACCGTAAGGCCGTTCTGCCGCTGGAAGCTCTTGACCGCGTTCACGGTGTCCTTTCCAAAGGTACCGTCAGGGGTGCTGGAAAGGTAGCCCAGCTTGTTCAGCCGCTTCTGATAGCGAAGCACGTCGTCGCTCTTTTCGCCGTACTTCAGGCTCTTTGGCACCGCGTCCTCGCTGTATAGCATTTCGCGGGTCTGGGTCCCCACCTTGCCGTCCACGCTGAGGCGGTTGTTTTTCTGGAACTCTATGACCGCCTTCTCGGTCTCCTCGCCGAAATAGCCTGTGACCTTATCGAGATAGTCAAGCTCACGAAGTCTCGACTGTATATCCTCCACGTCGGAGCCGCTTATGCCCAGATCCGCCATGTATGTGAGCGCGTCGTCAGAGAACAGCTTCTCGTAGGTCGCCCTGTCCACCACGCCCGTCACCGTAACGCCGTGCTGGCGCTGGAATATTTCCACAGCCTCCTTCGTGTTGGGGCCGTAGTAGTTGGTAGGCTCGTCGTTGTCCATATAGCCGAGATCCATCAGCCTCTGCTGTATCTCGGCTATGTTCTCATCCTCAAAGCCCTGCTGGAAATACAGCGGCTTGGGGGTCGGCCCCGCCGCAAGCTCCTTAGCTTCCCTGTCCGCCTGAACATTCTCATAGTCGCCTGTAAGGTCTACTATGCCGGCGGAGGAGGTTATTACGCCCTGCATACTCTGCTGAGGCCGGTTGGCGGATATTACGGATATGCCCGCTATGAGCAGCACGAGGCAGCCCAAAAATGCGCACAGCGACGTTATGGTGCGCTTATCCCGGCGCTTTACGCCCAGCGCGAGCCGCCCTATGGCCCCGCCTATGCCGCCGCGCCTGCCGAAGCGCCGTAGGGAAAGCCCCAGCCGCCTGAATGCGTTTTGCAGTATGGTCTTTATGTTTGATAAGCCTCGGCTTTTTTTCATCTGCCAGCGTCTCCCGGATATCCAAAGTATAAAATACTGTCTGAAATATTATAGCACAAATATTATAACGCAAAATCAAACAAATCGTAAACCCGCAAGGGAGCGTGTCCTTCTGCATTTTCAGGGCAATTTTGGATTTTGCGTCTATCAAAATGTCCCGCTCGGGGTTATAATGATAAAAAAGCATAATTGGGGGAAGAATTCACAGCATGATAATCGTCGGCATATGCGGCGCCAGCGGCAGCGGCAAGAGCACCCTTGCGAAGGAAATAGAGGACTCCCTTACCTGCACCTCGGCAATAATCGGCCTGGACTGCTATTACAGGGACCATTCCGACCTGCCCTTTGAGGAGCGGGTACATATAAACTACGACGAGCCGGATATATTTGACTTTGACCAGCTTTATGCCGACATACAGCGTCTGCAAGGCGGTCTTCCCATAACCAGAAAGGGCTACGACTATGCCAGGCATATGCGGGCGGACAGCGACGATCTCATACAGCCCATGGACGTGCTCATACTCGAGGGCATACATATGTTCCGCGATAAGCGCATAACCGACCTCATGAGCCTGAAGGTCTACATGCACGTCGATGTGGATGTCTGCCTGCTCCGCCGCATAAAGCGGGATATACGGGTTCGCGGACGCTCCATAGAAAACATAGCCGAGCAGTACATGGCTACCGTAAAGCCCATGTACGAGGAATACATAAGTAAATACATTCGGGAGGCCGACTTTGCCGTAATGCGGGGCGGCAGGAACCGCATGGCGATAGACGCCATTTCCGCCTACATCTCCGCCAAGCTGCTCGCGGAAAAATTCGACCGCGAGGCGAAGCAGGATGCTCTCAAAAAATCAGCTTCGGAGGGTTGCATTGAAGGATAAGCAGGATATGGAGGGACTTTGGAAGTCCTCGAGAAGATACATTTTTATAGTGGCCTTCGGCGTCATATTATATGAGATAATCGAAAACCTGACCGCCGTAAAAAGCTCAGTCGGGGGCTTTTTCGACGCCATCAGCCCCATATTCATAGCTATGGCCATAAGCTTCATAGCCAATATGCCCATGTGCTTTCTGGAAAACAGGCTGTTTTCAAAATGGCGCGCCTCAAAGCTCAAGCGGGTAATATGCGTGGTGATGGCGATGCTGTTCGTGCTTTCCATAATCACGGTGCTGATAGTGATAGTAGGTCCCAAGCTGGTCGACAGCATAAAATCCCTGGCGGAAAACTACGATTCCTACTCCAAGAGCCTGATTAAATGGGGCACCGACGTATGGGAAAGGCTGAACCTCAACGATGACATAGCCGTAAAGGTTCGCCAGGTGTCCGAGGACATATTGGACAAGCTGGACGGCTTCATAAGCGGTCTCGCCTCCGGCCTGCTGCGCTTTACCGTAAGCACCGTGGGCGTGGTCGTGGATATGCTCTTTGCGCTGATAATCAGCATATACGCCCTCGCGAACAAGGAAAACCTGCTGTGCCAGTGCCGCAAGTTCATAAAAGCCGTGTTCAACGAGCAGCATGCCGCAAGAATATTGGATGTATGCGCCCGCACCAATAAATCGCTGCACAACTATGTATACGGTATGCTCATAGAGTGCTTTATACTTGGCATGATGTGCTTCATGGGGATGCAGATACTGGGCTTCCCCTTCGCAGTGCTGATAAGCGTTATAGTAGGAGCTTCCCAGATGGTACCCATAGTGGGCCCATGGGTATCAGGCGCAATAGGCCTCTCCATAATATTCGTTGTGGACCCTCCCCGCGCCCTGTGGTTCATAGTGTTCGTGCTGGCCATACAGCAAATAGAGGGCAACCTCATATATCCCAAGGTGGTTGGAAACGCAGTGGGCATATCCGGATTGTGGGTGATGATAGCGGTGCTGTTCGGCGCCCGTCTCTTCGGACTAATGGGCGCCATACTCTGCGTGCCCATAATGGCGGTGCTGTATACCCTTATTGGGGAATGGGTGAATAATCGGCTGGAGGAAAAGCGCGCCATTGCCCAGCGAGACGAGAAATGACGGAAATAAAAAAGCGGCCCTGGAGCCGTTTTTTTATTTATCTATATCACTGAGCTTTCTTAAGCTGCTGAACTTCGGAGTTGAGGTTTTTAACGACTATCTTGAGCAGTTCCACATCGCTTTGCAGCTCGTCTACTTTGCTCTTTGGGGCAAGCGTTTCAGAGAGCATGGCGTGACCCTCGGCTAAAACCTTGAGCTTAGGAATTATCTCGTTTTCGATGCGCAGGTTGGTCTTGATCGCCTCTGTCTTAAGGTTGCTCACATCTGCCTTAAGTTCACCGATGTCGGCCTTCATGCCGTTCATGTCGGCCTTCATGCCGTTCATGTCGGTCTGTATACCATTTATGTCAGCCTTCATACCATTTATGTCAGCCTTCATACCATTTATGTCAGCCTTCATACCGTTCATGTCGGCCTGCATACCATTTATGTCAGCCTTCATACCGTTCATGTCAGCCTTCATACCGTTCATGTCGGCCTTCATGCCGTTCATGTCGGTCTGTATACTTGCCAGCATTTCAAGTATCTTTTCTTCGTTAGTCATTCGCCTCACCCTCCTTTGCCCTATATTATATCCTACGCCTGTCCCTATAACAAGATATGAAATCTGCTTATATCTCTATGATTTTGGCCTGACGGTCTGTCAATGGCAGCAGGGAAAGGTACACTGCCTAACGTCCAAGGACAGTGCTTCCCTTGCGGTACGGAAATCCGCATAATACCTCGCTGCATGAAAAAGGCGCGAACCCGCGCCTTGTTGTCTGCCTACTTTCAGTCCCTGCACTTATAGCTTCCGCACAGGCTCTCATCTTCGGGGTTGCCGGTATGGCAGCCGCACATAGGCTCAACCTCGATGCGTTCCAGCCCGCAGTCGCATCCGCTCATGTTGTATGCGCAGCTTGTGACCTTGCAGCCGATGGTCTGGCTCTTTGCCTTTGACATTCTTAAGTACCTCCTGTTTCGTAGTCAGCCTTAGTTTGCCGCCTGTATGGAGGCGCTATTCAGGTAGAATATGACAGGGCGTTTTCAGCTTTTTGCCTCGAACCTGTTGCCGCACTTGGAGCAGGTAACTCTTATCCTGCCCTTGCCCTTGGGTACCCGGAGCTTCTGCATACACTGGGGGCAGGTGAGGTATTTGTATTTTTTCTTTTCCTTCTGTACGTTTACAAAGTTCTGCCGGCGAATGCGCAGCGTCTGCCACCAGTTGCGCACGCTGCGCTCCATGTTCATATACCGGGCCAGCTCCTGCTGCCGGGCGTAAAAGTTTCGGCTAAGCATACGGAAAAGCGCAAAGGCGATAAGCGCCAGCGTTATGCCGCGCAGCGCGTAGTACACCCCTGCCGGCGCCCTGCCGAAAAACCAGGATATCACGGATACTATAAGGCTCGCGATTATCAGCGCCCTGCTGAGCTGATCCACGCCGTATCTTCCCTGAAACCACCTGTTGAACATATTATGCCCGCTCCTCTTGTCCTTTTATAAGTATCGCCGCGCCGTATGGGGGCAGCTCCCTTTCTATACAGCCGTTTTCCAGCTCGGCCCTGATATTGCCGCAAAAATCCTTATCCGCAAAGCAGGCCGTTACCGGCTCGCAGCTCCTGTTTACCATGCATATGACCTCCGGCCGGTACAGCGTGAATACATCGCCGCGCCCCGCGAAGGCACAGCCGCCTTTGGCGCGTTTATGCAGCTCTCCCAGCTTTTGGAAATATGCGATGAGCTCTGTATCCTCTTGACCCCATGGGTATGTGCCCCGGTTGAAGGGGTCCGCCATGCCTGTAAGCCCCGCCTCGTCGCCGTAATAGAGGCAGGGGGCGCCGGGCATCATATACTGTACCGCGGGCGCCGCCATGAAGCGCTTTCTGCCCGCCTTCAGCTGCTCTATAGTGGGGGAATACGCCGCCTGCTGCTCTCTCGTAAGGGAATCCCTGTCAGGCGCCCCCGCAAGCGCGGTTATGGCCCTGACGACATCGTGGCTGCCCATGAGATTGAGAAGGCTTTCGTAAAACTGCGGCGGGTAGTTCTCCATAAGCCGGAGCAGGCCCCTTGCCAGCCCTTCGCCGTCAGTCCTTCCGAGGAAGAAATCCATAAGCAGCCTGCGGAATGGGTAATCCATCACGCTGTCCAGCTCATGGCCGTCCACATATTTACGCCGGCCGCCCATACTGTGCTTATTGGTGGCCTCCTCCCACACCTCGCCTAAGAGCACCCCATTGGGATCTATGCTCTTGAGCCTTTTGCGCAGGAACTCTATAAATCCGTCCGGCAGCTCGTCCGCCACGTCCAGCCGCCATGAGGTTATTCCCATTTTGGCATATTTTTCCATTACGCCGCCTATGAATTCCATGTATGAAGGGGTAAGCTCCTTCACCTCGGGCAGCGTCTCAAAGCCCCACCAGCAGCGGTATTTGTCAGGGTACTCGGTAAAATCGTACCAGTCCCGGCAGGGGGAATGGGGATTGCTCTGAGCCTCCTTGAAATAAACGCTTTCGCTGCCGGTATGTGAGAACACACCGTCCAGCATGAGCCGTATGCCGTATTCCTTAACGGCCGCCGCAAGCTCGGCTAACGCCCTGTCTCCCCCAAGCATGGGATCCACCGTCATGTAATCCGCCGTGTTGTAGCGGTGGTTGGTGGAGGAAAGGAATATGGGGTTGAGGTATATGCACCCCACGCCCAGTGATTTCAAATAGGGCAGCTTTTCCTTTACGCCGTACAGGTTGCCGCCGAAAAAATCCTCCGGCACATAGTACCTTTGCCCGTTTACCGGCAGGTAGTCCGGGCTGTCGCTCCAGTTCGCATGTATCCTCGGCGCACCGAAGAGCCGCGTATGCTCCTCTATACCGAGTATTTCACCTGGCCTTCTAAACCTGTCCGGAAATATCTGGTAAACGATAGTATTTTTAAACCAATCCGGCGTTTCATAGTGGTCGTAGACCGTCAGCTGGTAGGAATCCGGCTGCTCTGTGTATATACTTCCCTCTCCCTCTAGGCCGCTGTAATACCGCCTGCCTTCCGGGCCGTCAATCAGAAAATAGTACCATACGATACCGCTGTGGGCCGGGGTATAGGTAAAGCTTACGCCGTCCTCTTCCCGGGCGCCTGAAATCAGCTCCTCCCGGCCGTCTACCCAGAGCCTGAGTGTTATTTTACTGTCGTCCCTGTCGGTTTCCATAAAGAAGCGCACCGAGCTGCCCGCTTCCACCGCGCCAAAGGGGGCTTTGTATTTCTCGTATCGCTGGTCGAATTTCATCATAATTAAAATTTTAGCATAAAATATTTCGTTAGTACCGCACTTCGCAACATTGTCACATTTTTTTGCCCTGTATGCACCATATGCCGCCCCACGAAATATTTTCTCACAAAAAGGCCCCTTTTAAGGGGCCACGGAGTGTCAAAAAAGTGGCGTTTAGCCACTTTTTTGATATAATAGGAGCAGGTGATGATGAAGATGCTGAAAAGAGAACAGGAACAGCGGCAGGCAATCGAGATGCTGTGTGTGGATATGCTGGTGCCGAAGGAACATCTGCTGCGGAAAATCGACGCGGCAGTGGATTTCACGCACATCTATGATCTGGTGGAGGATTTGTACTGTGAGGACAATGGTCGCCCCAGCTGCGATCCGGTAGTGCTGTTCAAGTTGGTGCTGATTCAGCATCTGTTCGGGATACGCTCGCTTCGGCAAACGATGAAAGACGCGGAAGTGAATGTGGCGTATCGCTGGTTTCTGGGTTATACTATGTCGCAGCCGCTTCCGCATTTTGCGACGATCAGCTATGCGTTTTGCCACCGCTTTACTGCGGAAGTGATTGAAGGGGTGTTCCGGTGGGTGCTGGAGGAAGTCGCCTGCGCCGGATATCTTTCGCCGGAGGTAGTGTTTGTGGATGGAACGCACATCAAGGCGAATGCCAATCTGAAAAAGCACGTTCAGAAACAGATTCCCATCGCGGCAAAGCGGTATCAGGAACAGTTGGACGAGGAGATCGAAGCGGATCGCTCAGCACACGGAAAGAAGCCGCTGAAAAAGGATGATGACGATGATGATCTGCCTAAGGAAAAAAGGGTGATCGAATCGACAACGGATCCGGAAAGCGGAGTCTTTCACAAAGGCGAGCACAAAAAGTGCTTTGCATATGAAGCGCATACCGTCTGTGATAAGCGCGGCTACGTGCTGGAAACGGAGGTCACGGCCGGTAATGTCCACGACAGCGTCGCGTTTGACGCGGTATTCCAACGACTGACCAGGCATTACCCTGAGGTGCGGGTCGTTACGGCGGATGCCGGCTACAAAACCCCTTGGATCTGCAAGCAAATCTTCGACAGTGGAAGAATTCCGTCGCTGCCCTATAAGCGCCCGATGACGAAGAAGGGCAACCTCCCGTGGTATGAATATGTGTACGATGATTATTATGACTGTATTCTCTGTCCGCAAAATCAGGTTCTGAACTACGCAACCACCAACCGTGATGGCTACCGAGAGTACAAGAGCAAAAGCTACGTTTGCAAAAATTGTCCTGTTCGAGAGTGCTGTACGCAAAGCCGGCAATGTACCAAAACCGTTACGCGCCACATCTGGCACGATTACATAGAGCGCGCGGAAGACATCCGGCATTCGCCGCTGGGCAAAGCAACCTACGCGCTGCGCTCACAGACAATCGAACGCGTCTTTGCGGACGCGAAGGAAAAACACGCGATGCGTTATACACCCTATCGAGGGCTGACTGCGGTAACCGCATGGGTCAAGCTCAAATTTGCTGCGATGAATCTCAAGAAACTTGCCATCCACAAGTGGCAATCTTTCTTCCGCTTCCTGTTTTTTTCATGCTTGAAGCCCCACTGCTGCATTGCAACGGGGCTTTTTTGACAGGCTGAGAGAAGGCCTATCGGCCTTCTCTTTTATATTGCGCATTATTCGCTTTTACTCTCGTCCTTTTTTCTGTCTATACGGCCATAAATGCGCACCGCATCATATATCCTGTCCGCAAGGCTGTCCGTCAGCTCGCCGCTTAGAAGCCTCCATTCCCAGTTTCCGCCGAGGGTGCTGGGTTTATTCATGCGGCAGCCCGCGCCAAGCTCAAGGTAGTCCTGCATCTGCGCCACGAAAAGCCGCGCAACCGAGCCCATTCCTCCCCTTATCATGCCCCAGTTGAAGCCCTCTTCTTTATTCAGCCCGAGGTACTTTTCACAGTAAGCTATATCCTCCGGGGCAGCCTCCTCGCGCCATAGGGCTATGGGGCTGTTGTCGTGGGTACCCGTATAACAGGTGCAGTTCTCGATGTAGGCGTGAGGCAGATATCCGCTGGAATCGCGGGAATCGAAGGCAAATTCCAGCACCTTCATGCCGGGAAAGCCGGATTCCTTCAAAAGCTTTTCCACATCGGACGTTGCATAGCCCAGATCCTCCGCTATGAACTCAAGGTTGTGAAACCATCCCTTCAGGGCATTGACCAGCGCTATGCCGGGGCCGGTGCGCCATTTGCCGTTTTTCGCGGTGGTTTCGCCATAAGGCACAGCCCAATAGCTTGCAAGGCCCCTGAAGTGGTCTATGCGGATAACGTCATACATCTTGCCCGCGCCGTCTATACGGCGTATCCACCAGCCGAAGCCGTCCGACTGCATTTTATCCCAACCGTACAACGGATTGCCCCAGAGCTGGCCTTCGGCGCTGAAGTCGTCCGGCGGCACCCCGGATACTTCTACCGGCAGGTTCTTCTCGTCCAGCTGGAAGAATTCGGGCTCTGCCCACACGTCAGCGGAATCCATGGCAACGTATATGGGTATGTCGCCTATTATCCCTATACCGAGGTCGTTTATATATGCCTTCAGCTTTGTCCACTGCTCAAAGAACAGGTACTGGATATAAGTGAAAAGCTCTATATCCTCCCGGAGCAGCTCACGGTATTTCGCCATTGCCGCGGGCTTTCTCAGGCGTATATCCTCATCCTCCCACTCCGTCCATGACTTCATGCCGAAATGGCGCTTGAGCGCCATGAACAGCGCGTAATCCGCCAGCCACCGGCTGTTTCGTTCGATAAAGGCGTTTACCTTTTGCTTATCCCTCTCCCAGCCGCGTTCTTTTGCCTTTGAGAGCACGTCAAAGCGGCTTTCGTATATCCGGCCGTAGTCCACATACCGCGGTTCGGTACCCCAGTTTATGCCGGCTATCTCATCTTTTCTGAGCAGACCATCCTCCACGAGCATATCCAGATCGATGAAATAAGGATTGCCCGCGAAGGTGGAAAAGCTCTGATAGGGCGAGTCGCCGTAGCTGGTGGGGCCAATCGGCAGCATCTGCCAGTAGCGCTGCCCCGCCCGGTAGAGAAAATCTGCAAATTCGTATGCCGCCTTGCCCATGGCGCCTATGCCATAGGGCGAGGGCAGCGAGAATATTGGCATCAATATGCCGCTGCTGCGTTTCATTATAGCTTGTAGTCCTTTTAGAGATTCAGTTTATTTTATCCCTTTACAGCGCCCGCCGCAACGCCCTTTATTATGTACTTCTGGCAAGTCAGGTAGAACACTATTACAGGCACTATGCTCAGCATTATAAGGGCCATGGTTGCTCCAAGATCCACAGTGCCATAGCTGCCCTTGAGGTACTGTATATGTATTGGAATAGTGCGGTATTTATTTATATCCAGCACAAGATACGGCAGGAGGTAATCGTTCCATACCCACATTATCTCCAGCACACCGACGGAAATCATTGTAGGCTTGAGCATGGGGAACACCACCCTGAAGAAAGTACGCAGGGGGCCGCAGCCGTCTATGGCCGCAGCCTCTTCTATTTCCAGCGGCAGCGCCTTTACAAATCCCGTAAACATGAACACCGCCAGGCCCGCGCCAAAGCCGAGATACACTATGGGGATTGTCCAAGGGGTATTCAGCTTCAGCGTATCCGCCGTCTTTGCCAGCGTGAACATCACCATCTGGAAGGGCACAACCATGGAGAATACGCAGAGGTAGTACACTATCCTGCTGAACAGGCTGCCCACCCGTGCGATATACCATGCGGCCATAGAGGTGCATATAAGTATCAGCATCGAGGATACGATGGTAATAAACAGGCTGTACAGGGCGGATTTCACGAAGGGATAGTTGCCAAATGTCATGCCGTTCTTATAGTTGTCCAGTCCTACGAAGGACTTGGCGCTTGGCAGAGCAAAGGTCTCCATATTCACATATGAATTGGACTTCAGTGAGTTTATGAGCACCAGCATTATGGGCAATACGTAGAATATCGCTATCACCGTAAATGTGAAGGTAAGTATGCGCTTGCTGCGCTGCTCCTGCGAGAGGGTCTCAATGTGCTTGGACATTACTGCTGCACCTCCTTTGAGCGGGTGGACTTAAGCTGTATAAGGCCAATCGCCGCCACCAGTATGAAGAACAGTACCGCCTTGGCCTGGCCTACGCCGCGGGAATTGACGTTAGTGCTGTAGAAGGAATTGACTATGTTCAGCGCGAGCATCTCGGTGGTCTTTACCGTCAGCCCGCCCGCCTGCATTATGAAGGGGCGCCCCGCTGTTAGCGCGAGGTTCTGGTCAAAGAGCTTAAAGGAGTTAGTCAGCGTCAGGAAGGTACAGATAGTGATTGAGGGCATAACGTTGGGTATGGTGACGCGCCACAGCGTCTGCCACTTTGTGGCACCGTCTATTTTGGCTGCCTCCAGCATATCCTCCGGCACAGACTGCAAGCCGGCTATGTATATTATCATCATATAGCCTATCTGCTGCCAGCACATGAGGATTATCAGCCCCCAGAAGCCATACTTCGTCTCCAGCAGTATGGAGGTGCCGTAATGGGTAAGTATACCGTCGAATATCATGCTCCAAATATAGCCCAGCACTATGCCGCCTATCAGGTTAGGCATGAAGAACACGGTGCGGAACAAATTGGAGCCCTTTATGCCCTGTGTCAGCACATAAGCTACCGCAAAAGCAAGCACGTTGATTATTATGAGGGAGACCAATGCGAATATGGCCGTATACCAGAAGGCATGCATGAACGACGGGTCCGCAATCGCCTTTGCATAGTTGGTCAGCCCCACCCACGTCCATTTGCTGGTGGTCTTGAATTTACAGAAGGATAAAAACAGTCCCTTACAGAAGGGGTAAAGGAAGCCCACGCAGAACGCTGCGAATGTGGGCAGCAGGAAAAGCCAGAAATAGCGCTGTATCGGCCTGCGGATAAGTATGGAGTTCAGCGCCGCATTATCCCGCTTGCGTTTCCAGAGTCGCATAATCATTTCTCCTCTCTTTAATATAACCTGCTATTTATGTACAGGGACCCTGCCCCGCCGCTTTCCGGGGAAAGGTCTCCGTACATTCCCCGTCCGCAGGAGAACGCTTAAACGGAAATCTTCAAAACAGGGCGAGCGGAAGCCGCTCGCCCCATAGTGTTTTACAGAGTGATGGTTGCTGCTAATTAAGCGGCATGCTCGGCAGCGTACTGGGCGGCCCAGCCGTCTACGAAAGCAGTCTTTACATCGTCCCAGCTGCCGCCTGTAACGTACTTGGACAGAGCATCGACAACGCCTGCGCGCCAATCCTCAACAGCGGGAGTGTAGTTGAATGCCCAGGTCACTACATAGTTGCCATTGGTGATGTAATCGTTTGCCTGCGCAAAGAATACGTTCTCGGGGGTCTTTGCGGACTTGAAGGGGCAGGGACCGAACTCCTCGGCCAGCATGGTGGTGCCCTCCTCAGAGGTTACTACCCACTTCATGAAGTCCAGAGTAGCCTGGATGTTCTCTTCGGAAGCTTCCTTGTTTACGGACCAGCAGTTCTCGGTGCCGCAGCAGAGGCCAGCCTTCTCCTCGCCCTCAACGCCGCAGTAGATGGGGATCATGGCCAGATCCTCGGGCTTGAGACCGGCTTCTACGAGGCCGGCATACTCCCAGGTACCGTTCTGATAGAATACGGCCTTGCCCTCCTTGAACTCACCGCTGGACATATCGCTGGTAGCGGTTATAAGGTCAGCGCCGGTGGTAGCGGTATCGGTGGTGTAGAGATCCCAGATGGCCTTGTAGTTGTCAAGATACTTGCCGGTAATGGTTGCGGGCTGGGCAGTTACGTTGTCATCACGGAACTCGTAGAACAGAGGCATATTGGCGAGGTGGCCGGAGAACCTCCAGGAGGAGGAGCCGTCAAGACCGGCGGAGCTGAAGGCGTCGAAGCCCAGCTCGGCGGCACGGGCATGTATATCATCGGCGACAGCCTTAAGGGTCTCAAAGTTGGTGATCTCATCGATGGAGTGGCCGGCCTTCTCCAGCAGGGCCTTGTTTACGATGATGCCGAAGGCCTCATAGCAGTAACCGGCGGCAAGCACTTCGCCGTTCTCACCAAAGAGGTTGAAGTCATCGGTGGTCATTTCCTTGTAGAAATCGGTATCCTTCAGATCGAGGCAGTATTCGCCCCAAGTATTCAGAGCGCCCTGGTTACCGCACTGGAACAGTGTGGGAGCCTCGCTCTTGTCCATCTCGGAGGTCAGAGTGGTCTGATAATCGCCGGAGGCGGCGGTAACGACCTTTACGGGTACTCCGGTGAGCTCGGTATACTTCTTAGCCAGCTCCTGCCAAGCGGCGTCGGCCTCGGGCTTGAAGTTGAGGTAATAGACGGAGCCTGCGGCGGCGGGCTTGTCGGAGGTCTCCTCCGCGGGCGCAGCGGCGCCTTCCTCGGCGGGCTTAGTCTCTTCCGCAGCGGGTGCGGAGCAGGCTGCCATCGCGAATACCATGGCGACGGTCAGCAGCAATGCCAAGAACTTCTTCATTTTTGTTATCCTCTCTTTTTTATATCATTTTCGCGCGGCAAAAACCGCGCAAATTTAATTCATGTCCTTTACCGAAGCGCCCCGGCGGAGCTTTGTCTCCAGCGTCAAATGCCTGTTTTCTCCCCGGCCCTCTATCATGTCGAGAAGTATCTCCACGCTCTTATGCCCCATCTCGCGCATCGGCTGGCACAGGGTTGTAAGCGTAGGCTGTATATAGTCGGATACCGTCAGGCCGTCGATAGCTATTACCGAGCAGTCCTCGGGCACCCGTTTGCCCCCCTCCCGGAGGGCCTTCATGGCGCCTATGGCCATGTCGTCCGCTATTGCGAATACCGCGGTAAAGTCGCAGTTTCTATTAAGCTGCTCCTTCATTGCAGCGTAGGCGTCTTTTATGTTAAAGCTGCCCGCCGAAACCACAAGGCTTTCATCAAAGGGCAGACCGTGCTCCTCAAGCGCCCTCCTGTAGCCCCGATAGCGGAGCTGGCTTATGGACCAGTCGTCAGGCGTGGATATCAGCGCCGCAATGCGCCTGTGGCCATTTCTGTAAAGCTCGTTTACAGCCTTGTATGCTTCATCCTCATCCGCTATAGACACTGAAGAATACTCGTCATCGTCAAGGTTGCCGTAGCGGTTAGTGTATGAGCAGCACACGAAGGGTACGTTGAGGAGCTTTATCCGCTCCTTTGTGTAGTCGTGGCAGCCGCCCAGGAACACTATGCCCCGAAGGCGCTTTTCTCTCTCCATCTCTGCGCCACACTTAACCTCATCGTCACAGGAGGCTATGTGGCGCATCACCATGGTATAGCCCGCCGCATCTATACTTTTTTCTATGGAACGGATAATGTCTGTATAAAAGGAGTTGGATACGCCGCGCACCACAAGACCTATGGCATCGGACCTGATCTTCACCAGATCCCTTGCGCTGTTGTTGGGAATGTAATTTGAGCTTTGTATTACGGCATTTACCCGGCTTCTGCAAACCTCGCTTACATCCGGTCTGTTGTTCAGTACGCGGGAAACGGTGCTTACACTTACGCCGCTGAGTTTTGCGATATCTTTTATAGTCATTTTAAGCGCCGCCTGTTTTGAGGTTTGCTGAAAACCTTACCGGTAACGTTACCGGAGCTTTACGATATGTATTATATATACTATTCTGTTCAAAGTCAATGCTAATTTCTCAAAAAAATATCAAACTAAAAGGGCGGCCCGATGGCCGCCCTAAGACTGTCGAAAAAGTTGCTAACCGCCACCTTGGCGCGACCCCGAGCAGGGGTTAACCCTGCCCGAACACCTTTTCTATGCCGTACATTCCGGAAAGCACCGCCCAGTTGGGCCGATACAGTGTATTTATGTTCCAATAGCTCACGCCGCCAAGGCCATACTCACTCACCAGCTTCAGCTTAGCTTCTATGCTGCGCGGATCCTCAAACCAGGCGATATGTTCCGTTCCGGCGCTGTCGTAATACCTGAAGAAGGGCGATTGTGCCGTATCGTCAAAGCGTATATCGGCGTATTGGCTATATGCGGTTTGCGGTATCTCAGACAGGGACAGCGGCCGCGCGGCAGTCCCCTTTTTGTAGGGTAGTGTCCAGCTATAGCCGTAGTTTGCCATGCCCATCAGTATCTTTTCCGGAGGCATCTCCATGACTGCATAGTCCAGCACCTGCCGTACCTTGTCTATAGGTGCCACCGCCATGGGCTCCCCGTAGGTATAGCCCCACTCGTACGTCATAATTATTACCTTATCCGCGATGCTTCCAACAGCCCCATAGTCGTGGGCGGTATAAAGCAGCCCGGACTGCTCCTGGCTTATCTTGGGCGCAAGGGCAACCGAAAAGCTGTAGCCTACTCTGCGCAGCGCCGCCGCAAAGTCCAACAAAAACTGCGTATAAAGAGTCCTGTCCTCCTCCCTTACATACTCGAAATCTATATTCAGGCCGAAGTAATTGCGGCGATCCAGATATTTCATCACATTCTGTATAAGCTTTGTTTTAACCTCCTCGTCGGCTATCACCGCATGGGCTATTTCCCCGCTGAAGCCGCCGCTCTCACGCTGGTTAGTGAGGGTAAGCACGGGCGCGACGCCGTTCACGTAGCATTTGCGTATAAGCGCCGTATCGTTAAGCTCCGTAATGGTGCCGTCAATGCGGGTCTTCGCGGAAAACACCGAGAGATAGGTGAGATACTGCAGGGCGCCCAGCAGCGCTATATCCGATATTCCGGGGAAGGCGTATCCGTTAACCACAATGCTGCGTTCCCGTATGCTTTGCCCGGGTATCACGAGGGCAAGGCCTACAGGCAGCTTATACGGGTCGCTGAGCTGGTTCGCGGCCACCAGCGCAGAAATCGTCACGCCGTTTTTCTGGGCGATGTCAAACAACGTATCTCCCGGCTTTACGGTATAGATGTACATAATAAAAAAGCCTCCTTGTACAGGTCGTATTTGTATAAACCTATGCGGAAAGCTTTTAGTTGATTACCCGTATATATTTATCTCACGGTAAGGCCAAAGCAGCAATTGCCGCCGAGAAAGGCGCCGTTCTCGTCCACCATGCCGAAGGACTCCAGCTCCGGCATTCTTGCCAGGCGGTTGTTTTCGATAAAGGGCCTATCCTTGCAGAGCAGTGCACAGAAATCCTCATTGGCAAGTATGCGCCTGTAAACATTGCGCATAAAGCTCAGGCTGCCGCCCATTATCACTATCACATACACGTCCTCCACCCAGCCGCCGGAAAGGCCCAAGCCTGAAATATTGTAGCGTGTAAGGCCGGAAAGCAGCTTTTCCATGCAGCCCTTTGGGCCAATATCCATGTTTTCTTTTGGTATGCGCATTCCCAGCGCAAAATGGTCTATGAACATGCGGCGTTTACGTCCTCGCTGTAAATTCTTCTTTGTATTATTACACAATCCCTGGTTTTTATCAAGCGGCGGGCCAAATCGCACAAAAATATGGTATAATTACTTGACTCAACCCGATTGTATTCGAAAGGAACCGTTTTAATATGGCAGATATTACCGCTCTTGGCGAGCTTTTGGTGGACTTTACTCAGGCTGGTTTTTCCCCGGCGGGCTACCCGCTCTTTGAGCAAAACCCCGGCGGCGCACCGGCCAACCTCCTTGCGGCAGCGGCAAAGCAGGGGCTTTCCACCGCCTTTATAGGCAAGGTGGGCGACGATATGCACGGCCGCTTCCTGAAGGCCGCAGCAGAGCGGGCGGGAATCAATACGGAGGGCCTCGTCATGGACCCGGCCGCGGCCACAAGCCTTGCCTTCGTCGCGCTGAGCGACAGCGGCGAGAGGGAGTTCTCCTTCATACGCGATCCGGGGGCGGACACGCTGCTCAGGCCCAACGAATTGAATCAGCAGCTCCTGCGCAATACAAAAGTATTCCACGTAGGCTCTGTCTCCCTTACGGCAGAGCCCAGCCGCTCGTCAACCTGGCAGGCCCTCATCACCGCCAAGTCCACAGGAGCAGCGGTGAGCTACGATCCCAACTACCGCGCCTCCCTCTGGGCCGACGACGCTGCCGCCTGCGACCAGATACGCTCCATACTGCCCATAGTGGACATAATCAAGCTTTCCCAGGAGGAAATGCCTTTCGCCGCAGGCATAGACGACGTGGATACCGCCATAAAGGTACTGCGTAAGGAAGGCGTAGCGCTCATAGTCATAACCCTGGGAGAGGGGGGATCTGTAGTGGCTACCGGCGACCAACAGCGCTCGGTACCCGCCTTCCCATGCGATGCGGTGGACACCACCGGCGCAGGCGATGCGTTCTTCGGCGGTTTCTTGAGCGAATTTGTAAAGAGCGGCAAGAGCGTATACGATGTAAGTATAGACGATATGGTACGTTTCGCCCGCGTGGGCTGCGCCACAGCCAGCCTCTGCATAGGCAGGCGCGGCGGAATACCCTCAATGCCCACTATGGAAGAAGTAACAGAGCTTTTAAACGGATAAGGAGGTTACACATGCCGCTTACTATAGAACATCATGCCGTAATGTTCGCGCTGCTGGCAAAGCACGCCATAGAGATTTCAGGTGAAAAGGGAAAAGAAGCCATACTCGCCGGAATGACCCGTTACGGCAACGAGCGTGGCCGGCGCATGGCGCTGAACGCCCTTGAACGGGGCGATAAGCTCACCGTACTCAACAGCCAGGCATACGGCGAATGGAAGCCTGACTTTCCGGGCCAGATGGAATTCGGCGTAACCTGCGGCATGCCTGTCCTCCATACCTACATAGCCAGGTGCGCCTGGTGCGACGCATGGGCAAAGCACGGCCTCACGGAATACGGCAAGTACTACTGCTGCAACATAGACAACGCCTGGTTCCAGGGCTTCAATCCGGAATTCACCTGCACCCAGCTGAACCCGCCCATGAGCTGGGGCGGCGACTGCTGCCGGTTCAGCTGGGGCGAGGGGCTGACCCACAAGCAGATAAAGGCGCTGAACAAAAAGAAAAAGTCCCTGGGCAATGCCTGCATAAAGGACTTTACCTTTCACACCGCTCACATACTGCATACTGTAGGAGACGTGCTTATGGAAGAGCTTGGCAACGACGGCGCTATGGCTGTTAGCCTTGCCAAGTCCGACTATTCGGATATGTTTGGGAAGGATGCCCTTGACTGCCTTGACGGCATATTCTAAAACAGCTCCCTTAATATTAAATCAGTCTGCCCCGGGTTGCTTCCCGGGGCTATTCTTTTTACCTTGGGGTGGTTTCTGTATTTGTATTGCACCATATCCCGCAGTATGGTGTTGTGGGTATAGCCATGTATTATGCGTATGCGGTAGACCGAAGCGTTTGCCCTGCGCAGCGCCGCGTCTATGGCTATCTGCGCCTGTATCTGGTTCATGCCGTGTACGTCCACCTCAACTATGCCCGTCATTTATCATTGCTGCTCCCCGAAATTTGCAAAGAAGGCTTTGGTTCGCTCGCTCCTGGGGTTGTTGAACACCTCGTCCGCCGTGCCCATCTCCTCGATGACGCCTTCTGACATAAATAATACCTTATCCGCCACGTTCTTTGCAAACTCCATTTCGTGAGTTACGACTATCATTGTACTGTCGGCGCCCTTCAGGCTCCTTATTACCTTCAGTACCTCGCCGGTAAGCTCGGGATCCAGCGCCGATGTGGGCTCGTCAAAGCAAAGTATATCCGGGTTCATGGCTAAGGCGCGGGCTATGGCTACCCGCTGCTGCTGTCCTCCGGAAAGCTGATGAGGGTAGGAATCCATCCTGCCGCTCAGTCCTACCCTTGCAAGGAGTTCCCGGGCTTTTTTGTCTATATCGGCCTTGGCCTCCTTCATGCTGCCGCGATCGGGGCTCTCCGAGAGCATTAGCTCGGGAGCAAGCTTTACGTTCTGCAGCGCGGTATACTGGGGAAACAGGTTGAAGGACTGGAATACCAATCCAAAGTGCAGCCTCTTTTTACGTATCTCCTCCTCGCTTGGGACGGCGTAGGCATTAGAGTCGAACAGCGTCTCTCCGTTTACGGTTATCTGCCCCTCGTCAGGGCTTTCAAGGAAGTTCAGACACCTTAAAAGCGTAGTCTTGCCCGAACCTGAGGAGCCGATTATGGCCAGCACCTCGCCCTTTTCGAGAGAGAAGTCGAGTCCCTTCAATACTTCGGTATCGCCAAAGTTTTTCTTTATGTTTTTTACTTCCAGCATCGGCATAAGCTTACACCCTGAAATAGTCCAGTTTCTTTTCTACGCGGCCAAGGATCACTGTCAGCGCTCCGCAGAATAACAGATAGAACAGCCCCGAGTAGAACAGCGGCCATATGAGGCCTTTTACCGATATGTACTCCTGCGCTATCATTATTATCTCCTTGCATGCGATAACGCGGGCAAGGGAGGTATCCTTTACCAGTGTCATCATCTCGTTTCCAAGGGGCGGCACTATACGCTTTACCACCTGAAGCAGTATGACGTTGAAGAACACCTGCTTCTTGGTCATGCCCAGCACCTGCCCCGCCTCGTACTGACCTCTGGGTATGCTCTCTATGCCTCCCCGGTAAATCTCCGAGAAATAGGCGGCGTAGTTGATAGAGAAGGCTATGAGCACCGCGGAAAGCCGGGAGACCGAATTGCCCTCCCATAGCAGGCCGGGGCCATAGTAAACTATCATAAGCTGAAGCATCAGGGGGGTGCCCCGCATTATCCACACAAAGCCTCGGGTAAGCCATGCTATAGGCTTGAACCTGCTCATGGAGCCGAAGGCAATGACTAAGCCCAGCGGCAGCGCCGCGAGCAGGGTCACTGTAAATATTATGCAGGAGGTGCCGAAGCCCTCCAGGAGCTTCTGGGTAACGGTAAGCAGCATACTGTCAAAAATCCTTTATTATCACAATGTTGGGCAGGGGGTTCCCCTGCCCTTGTTAAGTTGCTCTTATTGTGCTTTATCAGTCAGCCATCAGCGCAAGGCCATACTTGTCGGCAATAGCCTTGAGGGAGCCGTCGGCGATCATCTCGTCCATAGCCTTGTTTACGCTTTCCACAAGGTTGGAATCCTTGCGGAAGCCTATGCCGTACTCCTCATATGCAAGCTCGATGCCGTCTACTATCTGAAGGTCGGAATAATCCGTACCCTCTCCTACCATAGCCTTTGCCATCACATAGTCCACTACCGCCGCGTCCGCAGTGCCGGCCTTGACTTCAAGAAGCGCGTCAGCCATCTTGGATACGCCCACGTAATTGCATTCCTTGAGTTCTTCACAATCTGCTACGGCGCTCTCGCCGGAGGAGCCGGCCTCGGCAACTATGTTCGCCTTGGCAAGGGAAGCGAGGTCGGTGTACTTGCCGGAGTTCTCGGCCTTTATAACAGCCACCTGCATGTTTTTGCAGTATGCATTGCTGAAATCTATGCTCTCCTTCAGGTCCTCGCGGATAGTAAAGCCGTTCCAGATACAGTCTATATTTTTGGCCTTAAGCTCCACTTCCTTGGTGTTCCAGTCGATAACGGTAAACTCAGGAGCAACGCCCAGCTTTTCACATACCGCCTCGGCAAACTCGGTGTCAAAGCCTATGAGCTTGCCGCTGTCGTCATAATAATTCATGGGAGCATACTCGGTGATGCCTATCACCAGCGTACCCTTGTCCTTTACATAGCTCAGGTCGTCATTGGCCGCTTCCTTCTTTGCACAGCCCGCAAAAAGGCAGGTAACCATCAGCATTGCCATAACAAGTGCAGCGATCTTCTTCATGGTTTTTCTCTCCTTGTATATCAAAAATATTTTTTGCGTCCTCTCGCTTTAGTACTATATCACTTTAGTGTGATAAAGTAAAGCATTATTTTTTATTTCCTCCTTATTTTTTCGCAGGCATGGAAAAAACGCCGCAAGTGATATATAATCACTGTGTTTAAAGCTATGGAGGGAGAAGCTATGGAGCAGCGCAAAAAGAACAATCTAAGTGACCTCCTGATGATACACGGAGCCGTGCTGCTGTTCGGGCTGGCCGGCGTAATAAGCAAGGGCATAACCACCGGCTCCATGATGATAACCTTCGGGCGGGTGTTTTTCTCGTCGATAACCCTCTATATACTTTGCAGGGCTACAAAAACCTCAATAAAGCTCAAAAGCAGGGCCGACCTTCTGCGGCTGGTCATAACCGGAGCGGTGCTTGCACTGCACTGGTTCAGTTTTATCGAGTCCGTTCGGATAGCGAGCGTGGCGGTGGGCACCATAACCTTTTCGACCTTCCCTCTGTTCGTTACTTTTATAGAGCCCGTAATGTTCAGGGAAAAGCTAAGGCTGAAAAGCGTCATATGCGCGATCGTCATGCTGATAGGCGTATTCGTGCTGGTTCCCCTGGATGACCTTGCCGGTTTCTCGCCTGCGGGGCTTGCATGGGGTATGCTGTCGGCGCTGACATACGCCCTGCTTTCCCTCATGAACCGCCGCTTCTCAGCCGTCTATCCCGGCAGCGTGGTGTGCTTTTATGAGCAGAGCGCGGCGGCAGTTGTGCTGCTGCCCTTTGTAGCCGTCATGCGTCCTGCCGTCACCGGAATTGATATAACGCTGATCGCCGTTTTGGGAGTGTTCTGTACCGCATTCGCTCACTCCCTATTCGTAAGCAGCCTGCGCCGGGTAAAGGTGCAGACCGCAGGCATCATTGCCGGTATGGAGTCGGTGTATGGCATAATACTGGCGGCGCTGGTACTGAAGATGCCGCCCACCGCGAGGGAGCTCATAGGCGGCGCGATAGTGCTGGGCGTTTCGCTGTATACCACCATTTCAGAAAACAGGGAGGCGTAGCACCTCCCTTTTTTATCAAATCTTTAAATTTTTTTGAATACACTGACGAAACCCGTGCCAAAGCCTTACATATGTGTTAGTATTTGGATATATATTGACGCGGAGGAAGGCGGTACGCTTTATGCGCAGCCGAAATACATTACAAGCAGTGCTGGAAGGCACTCTCATAGGCGCAGCGGGGTTAATACCCGGGGCCAGCGGTGGTATAATGGCCGTTGCTTTCGGCGTATATCAGGAGGCTCTGGACGCCATAATCGGCCTGTTTTCCGATTTTAAAAAGAGCTTCAGCTTCCTGTGGCCTTACGGCTTGGGTGTTGCCATAGGCGTATTCGGCTGTGCCTTTGCGCTGGAGTGGCTGCTGAAAAACTGGAACATGCCCTTCATGTATATGCTCATAGGCATGGTGCTGGGCGGCATTCCTTCTATCATAAAAGAAGCCGGCAAGCCCTTCTCCTTAAAATACGCCGTATGCTCGCTGCTGGGCGCGGTGCTCGTGGCGGCAATAGCCTTGCTGGACGATAAACTCACCGGCAGCAATCCCTGGGAGTATACCTACCTTACGGCGGCCCTGGCCGGCGGAATAATCGCCATAGGCATAGTAATCCCCGGCATCAGCACCTCCTTCATACTGATGTTCATGGGATTGTACGAGCCGCTGCTCTCCTCCCTAACGAGGCTTGAACTACCCTATCTCATATGCGCGGGATGCAGCGCGCTCATAGTCGGCGCGCTGTTGGTGGTATTTGTACGCAATATGTTCCGCAGGCACCCCGCCGGTGCGAACTACTGTGTGCTGGGCTTCCTCATAGGCACCACGGCGCTTATCTTCCCCGGCTTCGCGCCGTTTTTCACGGAGCTGCTGTATCTCATGCTGGCCGCGATAGGTTTCTTCCTTACTACCATGATGAACAGGCGGACCACCTGACGGTTCCGCTCAACATAAATACTTTGATCGGAGGATGATCTTACTGTAATGAAAAGACGACTGCTCTCACTTGCTCTATGCCTTGTAACGCTCCTTTCCCTGACGCCCTCTGTGGCCCACGCTGAGGTCCTGTCCGGCTTTACCAGCAAGGTGGATTACGATAATACCGATCCCAACAGGTACAGCATAGAGATAGACCTTGTGAATCAGGTCATAACCGTATACGACCAGAGCGGCAACGCAGTGTTGCAAAGCCTCTGCACCACCGGCAGCGATAAGACTCCTACCGGCAGCGGCAAGTTCCGGCTGGGCGACCTCAAAGAGCGTTTTGGCTACTTCGTAGCTTACGGCGAATACGCCCAGTACTGGACTCAGGTAGTGCGAGGCGTATACATCCATTCCGTAATGTACAAGTCCAAGAAGCTTTCCTCCATGTCCAAATCCGCCTACAAAAACCTGGGCAAGAATGTCTCCCACGGCTGCGTCAGGGTGCTGCCCCACGTCGCCCAGTGGATATACTACAACTGCCCACCGGGAACCCTCTGCAACATAGTAAAGAACAAGGCGGCAAACCCCTACCTTGTAAGCCGGCTCAAGAGCACCATACCCGATTACAGCAGCTACCAGCAGCCTTCCGATTCCCACGCCACCCCTTCCGAGGTGCCCGCTACCGTTAAGCTGAACGATGTTCCCGTCCGTTCCGGCTTCTCCAACAGCAAGGATAAGACTGTAGCCAAGCTCAACTATGGAGACCATGTAGAGCTTTTACAGATAGGCGCCGAATGGTGTAAAGTACGCACCCCCGCAGGCAAGCTGGGCTATGTCAAGACCATGTATCTCACCTGCGACCCTGACAACGTGCGCACCACCCAATCCTATGCCGCCACAGGCAAGACCTATGTCTACTCCAGCGCCAGCCGCTCCTCCAGTACCCTTACCACCATACCAAAGGGTAAAACGGTAAACGTCACCGAGCAGGCCGGCAGCGGCTGGCTGTACGGAAGCTATAACGGCGTATCCGGCTATATGCGCACAAAATACGTAAAGCTCACCGATACGCTGCTCTACCCCAACCCGGACGGCAGCTATCCCGACGGAACCTCCGTCGCCGCCGCGCCTCAATCCCAGACACAGACTCAGACCGGTACGGGATCAGCATCCGCTCCCTCCTCCGGTGCGCGTGTAAAAAGTGGCATCATTGCCAATTTCCGCTCCGGTCCCGGCTCCGAGTACGGCGTTATAGCCGAGCTGGAACCCGGTACCCCTGTAAAGATCATCTCCGTAGCCGGCAACTGGTACTTCTGCGAGGTAAACGGCCTTCAGGGCTACCTGCATCCAAGCTGCGTAGTGGGCTTCTAAAGCCGCTTCCTTTTCGCCCCGGTGTTTTTCACCGGGGTTTTATTGTTTTTTGGGGCAGTTTTTTCCAGCGCACAAATTTTAAACCTAAAGTTTCGTATTACTTTACAAAAGCCATTGACTTTTATGTCGAAAGGTGTTTTAATTGTACTCGGCTGTTTAGAATACCTAAACTTCAGGTTTATTTACGCCGCGCGCAGACAAGGAGGCGCATCAAATGGTAAACATCGGCGAAAAAATCAGGCGATACCGACAAAAGCTTGGCCTCACACAGGAGGAGCTGGCCGCCCGTACAGAGCTTTCCAAAGGCTTTATATCCCAGCTTGAGCGGGATCTGACTTCACCCTCCATAGCCACCCTTACCGACATACTTGAAGCGCTGGGCACAAACCTCTCGGAATTTTTTACCGAGGCCAGAACTGAAAAGATAGTCTTCACCTCAGAGGACATGTTTGAAAAAGAAGAGACCGAGGCAGGCTACGTAGTACGTTGGCTGGTACCGAACGCCCAAAAGAACTGCCTTGAGCCTATTATGATAACCCTTGAGCCCGGCGGCTCTACCTATGAGGAAAACCCCCACGAAGGCGAAGAATTCGGATTCGTCCTGCATGGAAACGTAGTACTCCACATTGGCGAAGAAAAGTACCGGGTGCGCAAGGGCGACAGTTTCTGCTTCAAACCTGCCAGCGTACACTGGATACAGAATACCGGCAAGACCGGGGCTCGGCTTATATGGGTAGCCACCCCTCCTTCCTTCTAAATAATTTATCGAGGTAACTGCAAATGAGCAAGCATCTGATAGACCTGAAAAACATAACCAAGACCTACGATGATACCGATGTATTAAAGGATATAAACCTCTATATACGCGACGGCGAGTTTCTTACCCTGCTCGGCCCCTCCGGCTGCGGCAAAACTACCATGCTGCGCCTTATAGCGGGCTTTACCCTGCCCGACAACGGCCAGATACTGGTAGACGGCAAGGACATAAGCGGCGTCCCGCCCTACCGCCGTCAGGTAAATACGGTCTTTCAGAAGTACGCCCTGTTCCCCCATCTCAACGTATTCGACAATATAGCCTTCGGCCTTAAGATACAGAAGCTGCCCAAGGACGAAATAGAGTCCCGCGTAAATGAGATGATGGAGCTCGTGAACCTGGCGGGCTACGGCAGCAGGTACATCGACCAGCTCTCAGGCGGCCAGCAGCAGCGGGTGGCAATCGCGCGTGCGTTGGTAAACCGCCCCCGTGTGCTGCTCCTCGACGAGCCTTTGGGCGCGCTGGACCTCAAGCTCCGCAAGGGCATGCAGATAGAGCTCAAGCGCATGCAGCAGAAGCTGGGCATAACCTTTATCTACGTCACCCATGATCAGGAGGAAGCCCTGACCATGAGCGACACCATAGTCGTCATGAACGAGGGCGTCATACAGCAGATAGGTACCCCCGCCGACATATACAACGAGCCCAAGAACGTATTTGTGGCAAAGTTCATAGGTGAGAGCAACATAATCCCCGGCGTCATGCTGGAAGATTACAGGGTGCGCTTCCACGATATAGACTTTGAGTGCGTTGACGCAGGCTTTGGCTGCAATACCCCGGTGGACGTGGTTGTCCGCCCGGAGGATATAGACATAATGCCCCTCGGCAAGACTGCGTTAAAGGGCACCATAAAGAGCGTTCTGTTCATGGGCGTACACTACGAGTTCCGGATAGAGACGGGCAGCTTCACATGGACTGTACACTCCACCGACTACGTTGCGCCGGATACTGAAATAAGCCTCGAGATAGTTCCCGACGCCATACACATAATGCATAAGAGTCTCAAGCACGACGAGCAGGAGCTGCTCACCGAGGACGAGATAGCAGATGCCGCGGCGGCCGCAGAGGAGGAATAACGCCATGAAGCTCAAGCGTCAGGTATTCTCCTATCCGTACATAGTATGGATGCTTATATTCATACTCGTGCCGATGCTCCTCATCGTGCTCTTCGCCTTCAGGTCTGACGAAGGCCTGACACTCGGCAATATCACCTCCGTGCTTTCAAATGAGATATACATGGAGGTGCTTGGTCGCTCCATATGGATAGCCCTCAAGGCCACGGCCATATGTCTCATACTGGGCTACCCCATAGCCTACATACTTTCCACAATGAACAAGCGCAAGGCGGCGATACTCTACGTGCTTTTCATAGTACCCATGTGGATGAACTTCCTGCTCAGGACATATGCCTGGCAGGTACTCCTTGACAGCAACGGCGTTTTAAACACATTGCTGGAGCTTCTGGGTCTGCCCTCCCAGCAGATACTCTACACCGAGGGCGCCGTGATGCTTGGCACCGTATACAACTTCCTTCCCTTTATGGTGCTGCCCATATACTCCGTGCTGGTGAAGCTGGACCGCTCACTGGTGGAAGCCGCGGCCGACCTTGGCGCAAACCCCATCACCTGCTTTATCAAGGTGGTGCTTCCCCAGTCGGTGCCCGGTATAATATCCGGAATAACCATGGTGTTCATTCCCGCAATAACCACATTCGCCATTTCCCGCCTGCTGGGCGGCGGCAAATTCCTGCTCTACGGCGATCTCATAGAGAACCAGTTCATAACTCTGGGCCAGTCCGCATGGCCCGTAGGCAGCGCGCTCAGCTTTATACTGCTTATTCTGGTGCTTCTCTCCATGGCGGTCATGCGCCGTGCGGAGCGTGATTCCGGCGATGAAGGAGGTATGCTCTGGTGAAAAAGCTCAGAAACTTTTTTCGCGGCACTTACCTTGGGCTAATGCTGATATTCCTGTACGCTCCCATCCTTGTGCTGATGGTGTTTTCCTTCAACGGCAGCAAGTCCATGGCACGCTGGGCCGGCTTCTCCTTCAAGTGGTACGAGGCGCTGATGCACGACTCCACCATTATGAACGCCCTCATCGTTACTCTCTCTGTCGCCGTGATATCCGCGCTTGTGGCCACCTTCATAGGCACCTTCGCCGCAATAGGCATACATTCCATGAAGAAGCGGCCGAGGGCTGTGGTGGAGAATATATCACGCCTTCCAATGGTCAACCCGGACCTGGTCACAGGTATCAGCTTCATGATGCTCTTTGCGGCAATGGGCATAAAGGGCAGCTATACGAGGATGCTCATAGCCCACATCACCTTCAATATCCCTTATGTGATATTCTCCGTGATGCCCAAACTGCGCCAAAGCTCCAATCTGCTCTACGAAGCGGCCATGGACCTTGGCTGCACCCCCATAATGGCCATACTCAAGGTAGTTATACCCGACATAATGCCCGGCATAGTATCAGGCTTCGTTCTGGCCTTCACCCTGAGCCTTGATGACTTCGTGGTGAGTTGGTTCGCAACAGACGGCATACAGAATCTTTCCATCTACATCTACGGCATTGCCCGTCGCGGCATAAGCCCCAAGATAAACGCCCTCTGTACCATAATGTTCGTAGTCGTCGTAGCCCTTCTGGTATTCATAAACCTCAAGAGCATAAACGAGGAGCGGGCCGCGGAGACCCAGCGCAAAAAGCTCAGTATCACGCGGTAATAATACCAACAACAGATTTTAAATAAAGGAGATAATACAGTAAATGAAAAAGATAGCCTTTCTGCTGATGATCGTCATGGCTATAAGCCTCTTCGCCGGCTGCGCAAGGAGCGCGGATACCGTAACGCTGAACGTCCTCAACTGGGGCGATTATATCGACGAAGAACTCATCACCCGCTTTGAAGATGAGACCGGCATAAAGATCAACTATACTACCCTCGCCAACAATGAGGAGATGCTTGTAAAGCTCCAGCAGGAAGACTGCATTTACGACCTTTGCTTCCCCTCCGACTATATAATCGAAAAGCTTATCGGCATGGACCTGCTCCACGAGATAAACAAGGACAACATACCCAACCTAAAGAACATCGATCCCCGCTTCATGGATCTCGACTTCGATCCCGACAACAAGTACAGCATTCCATACATGTGGGGCACCGTAGGCATACTCTACAACACCACCATGGTTGACGATCCCGTTAACAGCTGGGATATACTCTGGAACGAAAAATACTCCGGCCAGATACTGATGTACAACAGCATACGCGATACCATAGGCATCACCCTCATGAAGCTGGGTTACTCCATAAACACCCGAAATGAGGCTGACATCGCGGCTGCCGAGGAAGCCCTCATCGAACAAAAGCCGCTTGTTCAGGCATACCTTGGGGATGAGATCAAGGATCGCATGATAGGCGGCGGCGCTGCGCTGGCGGTAGTTTACAGCGGAGACGCCATGTGGTGCATGGACGCCGAGGACGGCAACCCCGATCTGGCTTACGCCTGCCCCGACAGCGGCACCAACCTCTGGTTCGACAATATCATAATCCCTAAGTCCAGCAAGCACACCGCTGAGGCCGAGCGATTCATCGACTTCCTCTGTGAGCCCGATGTAGCCGCACAGAACGCCGAATACATCGGCTACTCTACCCCCAACAGCGCCGCCCTTGAACTCATGGGCCCCGACTATATCGACAATCCCACCTACAATCCCGACTCCGCCTATCTGGAAAAGTGCGATATCTTCCATGATCTGGGCGACTTCATAAACGTCTACAACGACGCATGGATGAGGATAATTTCCAAGTAAATGGCAGCAACAAAGCCCCCTCCGTACCGATTCGGAAGGGGGCTTTTATAATGCCCGCGGTTTTACCTGATAGCCGCCGCCCTGTAAAATGCCATGAGCGACGCAGAGATCAAAATTCCGCCTGCTATGTCGGTCATCCAATGCACGCCGGATACCAGGCGTCCCGCTATCGTTACAGCCATTACCGCCGTACAGAGCATCACAGTCGTTTTGCGCAGCGCTTCGGATTTTATGCGCCTTTTGACCTGCCATATGGCGGAGGACATTATGCAGCAGGTAAGCATGGTATGGGAGGACGGGAAGGAAGGCTCAAGACCTGCGCCCATGTCTACTGGACGATAGTTTACGACTGCCTTTTCAAACAGCACATACACTATTCCAATGACTATATACAGCCCTGCCAGGGCATATATATCCCGATCCACCCTTTTCAGGCTCCTGCGTTTTATGAACTGCCAAAGGCCAAACAGGCTGAAGCCGCACGCCACAGCTATGGCTGCCATGCCCAGCGCCCCGGTTATGTCGTACCATGTCATATTCACGCCAGTCAGCCGGTGAAACGCGCCGTTAAGCGTTGCGAAGCCCACCTCCGACCCCTGCGGGCCTATTGGCTGCACGTCTATTATCTTAAGCGCCGCTATCAGCAGCAGGAACAGCACCATAAGCACTGTGCCGCTTATCAGCTTTGCCCTTTTGATCTTCTTGCTTCTATTGCTCATATCTATGGCCTCCCGTGGTTTATTCTGGTACTTCGATACTTAATTTATTATGTTATATTCGCTACGGCTTGCATATGTCTTC
>ERZ780167.208-NODE-208-length-63530-cov-44.662718_pt1 | contig 63530 bp, 57 predicted proteins | sample MGYA00510982_ERZ780167 | MGnify/ENA primary metagenome ERZ780167 (study PRJEB29588, sample SAMEA2146107) | human gut metagenome | biome: human gut; feature: human-associated habitat; material: faeces | place: Denmark | collected 2008/2010 ... | reverse complement strand
CCTTCGGCGGCCGCCCCGGCCTTTGCCGCTGCCTCCGCGCGGAGCCCTCCGGCGGCCGCTCCGGCCTCCGCCGGGCCCCCGGGCGCACCCCGACCTCCGACCCATGAAGAACAGACCGATTTTCACCTTCGACGACGCCCGCCGGCAGACCGCCCCCGTCGCCTTCATGACGATGCTCAAGCCCGCCGGCTCGAGCTGCAACCTCGACTGCAGCTACTGCTACTATCTGGACAAGGCGGCGCAGTACGGCGGCCGTCAGGCGGTGATGAGCGACGAGCTGCTCGAACGCTACATCCGCCAGTACATCGAGGCCAACGATGTCCCCGTCGTGCAGTTCTGCTGGCACGGGGGCGAGCCGCTGCTGCTCGGCATTGACTTCTACCGCCGCGCCCTGGAGCTCCAGCGGCGCTATGCCGACGGCAAGCGCATCGAGAATACGCTCCAGACCAACGGCACGCTGGTCGACGAGCGGTGGTGCGCCCTCTTTGCCGAGAACCGCTTCCTGGTGGGACTCTCGCTCGACGGGCCGCGCGACATCCACGACGCCTTCCGCCGCACGAAGGGGGGCGAGCCCACCTTCGACCGCGTGATGCAGTGCGTCGAGCTCTTCCGCCGCACGGGGGTCGAGTTCAACACGCTGAGCGTCGTGAACAGCCGCTCGGAGGGGCGCGGCGCCGAAATCTACCGCTTCTTCCGCGACGAGGTCCGGAGCCGCTACATGCAGTTCCTGCCCGCCGTCGAGCATGTGGTCGACCTTCCCGGCGCGCGGCGGCCGCTCATCGTGCCGCCCGAGCGCGAGGGGGCGCGGCTGGCCGAGTGGTCGGTCTCGGCGCGCGGCTACGGCGACTTCCTGTGCGACGTCTTCGACGAGTGGGTGGTGCGCGACGTGGGGCAGTGCTTCGTCCAGATGTTCGACGCCACGCTGGCGCAGTGGTGCGGCGTACGGCCGGGCGTCTGCTCGATGTGCGAGACCTGCGGCGATGCGCTGGTGGTCGAACACAACGGCGACGTCTACCCGTGCGACCACTTCGTCTACCCCCGCTACCTGCTGGGCAACATCCGCGAGCAGACGCTCGCCGAAATCTACCGCTCGCCGCAGCGGCGCGAATTCGGGCTGGCCAAGCGCAACACGCTGCCGCGCGAATGCCTCCGCTGCCGCTACTGGTTCGCCTGCCGGGGCGAGTGCCCCAAGCACCGCTTCGAGCGGGGCAGCGACGGCTATCCGCGCAACTCGCTCTGCGAGGGGCTGCAGCGCTACTTCCGCCATGTGGAGCCCTACATGGAGCAGATGCGCGACCTGCTGGCCCGGCAGCAGCCGCCTGCCTGGGTGATGCCCTTCGCCCGTCGGCGCATGGGACTGCTGTAGGCGCCGCCGCGGCGAGGGGTTGCTGTTGAGGTGCCGTTGCGTGGGGCGCGCCTGCCCGCCTGCCTGCCGCCCGCCTGCCTGCCCGCCTGTTCGCCCTGCCGTCGAGCCGTACAAAAAAGAGGCGGCCCGCGGCGAATCGTGCGATTCGTTGCGGGCCGCTTGCCTGTGGTGCGGGGCCGGCCGGGGGTTGCCGGGCGGGCCTTGTGTGCTGAGCGGGCGATGGTTCCGCCCCTCGGCTGCCGGGCGGTCAGAGGTTGAGGCGGTTGCCCTCGGCGAAGCGGGCGTCGAGGATGAGCTGCGCCTCGGTGAAGAGCTCCTCCTCGTCGAGCGTGCCGCTCAGCGCGTAGAAGCGGCTCTGCGTCGAGCCGTACTGGAGCATGGTCGCCATGCTGCACCCCTCCACGCCGCAGACGATGACCGCATCAATCTGCTCCTCGTGGCGCAGCAGGGCGTTGTAGAGTTCGAGCCGCTGCCGGTTGGAGGCGGCCCGCATGAGCGGGAGCAGCGCCCCCGTGCCGCCGTCGGCAAACTGGTCGGGGTGCTCGATGATGCGCAGGGCGTAGTGGGGGGGGAGCCGGTGTGTCGTCGCCTCGGGAAATCCATAGAGTACGATGTTCATGGCGTGTCGTTTTTTTGAAAAAAAGGCGCGGCGGCTACTAATCTCTCTCTTTTGCTTGTACCTGATGACCTGTTATTATGGCAGACAACGAAGTCGCTGGGTGCCGCGCCTTTTTATGGGTGTGACGGATAAGAACGTTGCGACCGGTTTCCCGATGCGGAGCCTGGCGTGCGTCCGGAGGTTTTCCAGGGGCAGGGAGCTCGTACCGCTCCGGGAGCTTGTGCCGTGCAAGGAGCTCCTGCCGTGACGGAGGGTATCCGCTGCACTGAGCCTTTGCCGCGCCGGGCTTGTGCAGCTTCAGAGGCCTTGTGCCGGTCGGGACAGGAGCCTGTACGGTGCCCCTTCTGCGGTGGTGCGCCCCTGTTGCGGGTCTCTTCCCGGCGGTGCACCCCTTCTCGTGCGATGCGCCTTTGTCTGCGGTGCGCGGTCTGCCGGATATAATCCCGGTCCGACCTCCTGTCCGGCCCTCCTGCCTGACCTCCTGTCCGGCCCTCTGTTGGCCCTTCTCTCCGGCCGCCGGCAGCCTCGGGCGGGTGCGGCAACGGGGGAGACGTATGCCTGCAACGGCATCCGCAGGGCGGAACGGGGCGCAGCGCCGCGTCAACTCTTCATCCTGGTGAAACACTTCCGAAATCGAACGGCCATCCCACGGGCGAGTCCGATGTCGAATCGATTTGGCAGGTCTTCTGACTGGCTCCTGTTCCGAAGCCTTCCCGGCACGCGGCCAGTGGCTGAGATGTTCGGAATGTTGCGGAGCTTCACAGCAGCGGGACTGTCCGGGAATTGCACCCGGTTCCCTTTTCATCCTCGCCTCCGAAAGGGGGCGTCGGAACCAAATCTTCGGGAACAAATATAGCGGATAAATCCGAAAAACGAAGCATCGCGGGCAAAAAAAATTCGTCCGGCGCACCGGGAGAGCCCTCTGTCGGCTATTTTTGCACCATGGAACAGACGCTTCGCTACCGCGCCGAGGATTTCTCGGCGACGCTCCCCCTGGCCGACTACCTGGCCCGCTTCCGCGATGCCGCACGCATCGGCGGCTACTGCCGCAGCTGCCCCCGCTACGGGGCCACATGGGCCTGCCCGCCCTTCGAATTCGAGGTCGAATCGCTCTTCGAGGGGCGCACCACGGCGCTCATCATCGCCACGCGCATCACCCCCGCCGAGGCGGGTGCGCCCCTCGCCGCGGCGCGCGAGGTGATTCGCCCCGAGCGGCTGCGGCTTGAACGGCAGCTGCTCGAACTCGAGCATCGGGTCGGCGGCCGTGCCTTCACCTGCGTGGGGGAGTGCTTCGCCTGCCCCGGCGAGCCCTGCACCCGCCCCGAGGGGCTGCCGTGCCGCCATCCCGAACGGGTGCGCCCCTCGCTCGAGGCGTGCGGATTCGACCTGGAGCGCACCGCCTCCGAGCTCTTCGGCATCGAGATGCGCTGGGGACGCAACGGCCTCCTGCCCGAATACCTGACGCTTGTCTGCGGGCTCTTCCACAGTCAGCCCGCCGACGCCGTGCGCTGGTAGGCGCCGCCCGCGGCCGCCTGCCGCCGGAGCGCTTCGTCCCGCCCGCTACGCTGTCCTGCCTGTCGGCTCTCCGTCTGCGGCCGGCCGTTTTCGCCGGGTCCCGCCCCTGCTGCCCGCTGCGGGTTTCTCTCCGTTTCTGCCGCGCCCATCCTCACCTTGCGGCCCGTCTCAGCCCGCCCTGCTGTCCCGCCTGCCGGCTCTCCGCCCGCGCCGGAATATCCCGAAAAGTGGGGTTTGACTTCCGCTGCCGACGCCGCTATCTTTGCCCTTGCGAAATGCCTGATTCGGAAGAAAATGCGCCCCGGCCGCCGAAAAGGGGCCGCCCGGCGCTCCGTTTCGCAAAAAAGCATATCTTTGCCCCCAGACTGTCCGTGCGATGCGTAAACGACTGAAAAACATAGGCGCCCTGCTGCTTCTGGTACTCTTTGCCGGGTACTGGAGCTGCGTGACGCTCTTCCCCCACGTCCACCGCATCGACGGCCTCCTCTACGTCCACTCGCACCCCTATTCGGGTCCGGCCGGCAACCCGACGCACAGCCACTCCGCGCAGCAGTTCCAGCTCATCGCCCACCTCTCGCTGCTGGTCATGGCCCTCGCGACGCTCGCAGCCCTGGTCCGCCGCCCCGAGGGGCGCACCTTCCTCTTCGGACCGTTCCGCCCCGCACGCCGCTCCTTCGCACCGATGCGGAGCTGCCCGCTCCGGGCCCCTCCCTGCCTCTGAACCGGCTCCGGCCCCGCCGCCGGAGGGGAGCATCCCGCCCGCGGTGCCTCCACACCCCGTGCATACCCCGCACTACATGCCCTGCGCACGTCCCGTGCATCCGGGTGCACCTTTCGGGTGCATCGTACCCATGCGCGCTTCCCGTTTGCGCGCCGCACCGCCGCGGCGCCCCGCCGTGCCGCACCCCTGCGGCGTGTGCAATCCGCCATTCACAACCCAACGAAACAACCCCACATGAAAAGATACCTTGCGGGAGCACTGCTCCTGCTGCTCCTCGCCGTCGCCGCGCCGCTGCGCGCCGACGAGCACCCCGCGCGTCCCGGCCGGCCGAGCGACGCCAACATCACGGGCCACGTCGTCGACGCCCGCACGGGCGAGCACCTGGCCTACGCCACCGTGACCGTCGAGGGGACCACCCTCGGCCTCTCGACCGACGCCACGGGCCACTACTTCCTCAAGAACCTCCCCACGGGCAGCTTCACGCTCGTCGCCTCGTCGGTGGGCTACGGCACGGCCCGTCGGCAGGTCGAGACCGAGGCCGGCAAGACCCTCGAGGTGAACTTCAGCCTCGAGGAGGAGGCCCTCTCGGTCGACGAGGTGGTCGTCTCGGCCAGCCGCACCGAGCGCAACAAGCGCTATTCGCCCACCATCGTCTCGGTGGTCGGCGAGAAGCTCTTCGACGCCACGGCGTCGTGCAACCTGGCCGAGTCGATGAACTTCCAGTCGGGCCTGCGCGTCGAGAACAACTGCAGCAACTGCGGCACCGTGCAGCTGCGCATCAACGGCCTGGAGGGGCAGTACTCGCAGATACTGCTCGACAGCCGCCCCATCTTCAGCACGCTGGCCACGGTCTACGGCCTTGAGCAGCTCCCCGCCTCGATGATTGAGCGCGTCGAGGTGATTCGCGGCGGCGGCTCGGCCCTCTTCGGCGCCAACGCCATCGGCGGCGTGGTCAACATCATCACGCGCGAGCCGCAGCGCAACACCGTCTCGCTCTCGGGAACGACCTCCATCCTCAAGGGGGGCTCGCTCGACCTGGGGGCCTCGCTCAACGGCGCCTTCGTCTCGGACGACTATCGCGCCGGGGTCTACCTCTTCGGCATGGTGCGTGAGCGCGACGCCTACGACCGCAACGGCGACGGCTTCTCCGACATCCCGAAGCTCAACTCCGAGACGGCGGGCTTCCGCGCCTACTACAAACCCTCGGCCTATACCCGTCTGACGGCCGAGTACCACCACATCCACGAGTTCCGCCGCGGCGGCAACGCCTTCGACCAGCCGCCCCACAACGCCGACATCGCCGAGCAGCTCGACCATCAGATTGACGGCGGCGGGCTGAAGTTCGACTACTTCAGCCCCGACAACCGCCACCGGCTGGGGCTCTACCTCTCGGCGCAGAACATCGACCGCAACAGCTACTACGGCGCCGGCCGCAACCCCGACGCCTACGGCGCCACGAGCGACCGCACGCTGGTGGCCGGCGCGCAGTACACCTACTCGTTCGAGCGGCTCTGGTTCTCGCCCGCCGAGCTGACGGCCGGCGTCGAGTACAACGGCAACGCGCTGCACGACCGCTACGTGGGGCTGGGGCGCGACCTGCGGCAGACGACCCACAGCACGGGCCTCTTCTTCCAGAATGAGTGGCGCAGCGACCGCTTCAGCCTGCTTGTCGGCGGGCGCCTCGACAAGCACAACCTCATGCGCAACGTCGTCTTCTCGCCCCGCGTCAACCTGCGCTACACCCCCCGCGAGGAGGTCGGCCTGCGGCTGAGCTACTCGAGCGGCTACCGCGCCCCGCAGGCCTACAACGAGGACCTGCACATCGACGCGCTCGACAACAAGGTCTCGCTCATCGAGCTGGCCCCCGGCCTGCGCCCCGAGTACTCCCACAGCGTGAGCGGCTCGGTGGACCTCTACCACAGCTTCGGTCGCGTGCAGACGAACCTGCTCGTCGAGGGCTTCTGGACGCTGCTGGACGACGTCTTCACGCTCGAGAAAATCGGCGAGAACGCCCAGGGCTACATCATCCGCGAGCGGCGCAACGGCTCGGGGGCGACCGTCGCCGGGGTGAGCGCCGAGCTGAAGGCGGGCATCCCGGGCCGCTTCGAGGTGCAGGCGGGCTACACCTTCCAGCGCAGCCGCTACACCGAGCCCGAGCGGTGGTCCGACGAGGTGACCCCGCAGCGGCGCATGTTCCGCTCGCCCGACCACTACGGCTACCTGACGGCCAGCTACACCCCGGTGCGGGCCCTCTCGCTCTCGCTCTTCGGCACCTTCACGGGACCGATGCTCGTGCAGCACAACGCCGGCTACATCGCCGCCGACACCGAGCGGATGACCCCCTCGTTCTGCGACCTGGGTGCGCGTGTGGCCTACGAGTTCCGCCTCACGCGGCAGTTGCGGCTGGAGCTGAGCGCCGGCGTGAAGAACATGTTCGACAGCTTCCAGCGCGACCTGGACCGCGGCGCCGGGAAGGATGCCGCCTACATCTACGGACCCTCGCTGCCCCGCACCTGGTTCTTCGGCGCCAAGTTCGCCCTCTGACGCGGCCGGTGCCAGGTTTGCCCTCTGAGCGGCCGGTGCCGGGTTTACCCTCTGAGCGGCCGGTGCCAGGTTCGCCCTCTGTGCGGCCGCCAGGGAGCGCGGGGCGTCGAGGCCATTCGGGGACTGCCGCGACGAGCGTTGCAGCTCTTTTGCGGCAGTTGTTCCGCGACACCGGCCCTTCGTCATGCCTGTCTCCACTGCCTTTGCTTACCGGCGGAGCCGCCCCGGATGCCTGCCGTTTTTGCCGCGCCGGCCCGCCGACCACCCCTCCATCGCTTCGCCCCGGACCTTCCATGGCCCGGGGCGTTGTTGTGGGGGCGCCGCAACCCTCCCGCCCCGTCGTTCGTCCCGTCGTTCGTCCCGTCGTTCGTCCCGCCGTTCGCCCCGTTCGTCCCGCCGCTGTCCCGCCGCTCGCCCCGCCGCCTGCTGCCGTGCCGTGGCTCCTGCCCGCCGTGCCGCCGCGGGGCGCGAACCCCGGAAAATTGTTCCGAATGTGCCCGGTATTTTTCAAAATCGGCACTCCAGAGCCTCATTTTTCGTGAAAATCCGCTCTTTTTTCCCGAAAGAGTGTATCTTTGCGGCCGGAAAAACGGTTGGAGAGAATGCGCGGTCTGTTGCGAAATACATTGTGGCTCTGGATGTTCATGCTGCTGGGCAGCACGAATCTCCTCCTCGCACGAAGCGATGCGGAGCCCCTCCCCTCCCTCCGTCCGATGGCCCTCGTCTCGTGCTCCGACACCGCCCCGGGCGCTGTCGGCGAGCTGCTTCCCGCACACGAAGAGTCGCTCCTCGCACCCCGTCTCCAGGGTGCGCTTCCCGCCGAGACCTCCGTCACCCACACCGACCACAAGAGCCTGCAGGCACTCCGCCTTGCCGGCGACCGCGCGCGTCTGCGGAGCATCGCGTGCGGCAACACCGCCGCCGCCGTTGAGGCGGCCGCTCCGTTCCGACCTTCCGACTACTACGTCTTTACCCTGAGGCGCATCCTCGTCTGACGCCTTGAATCTTCCCTGCAGCCCTCCCCGCCGGACGGCTGCATGCGACGGTCCCGCCCCAGCGGTGCGGCCGTCCGCTCCGCACGGGCGGAGCCGAAGCGCTTTTGCAACGAATTTACCGGATGCCCGGCCGCGTGCCGGCGCACTCCGCCAACATTCTAAAAACGTTCGTCTTATGTATTTTACCTTGCTGGTTGTCGTCATCCTCACGGCCATTGCGCTGGTCGCCGTGGCGTTGGGTGTGGCCCGGGCCATCGCTCCCCGGTCGTACAACCCCCAGAAGGGCGAAGCCTACGAGTGCGGTATTCCCACCCGGGGCAAGTCGTGGATGCAGTTCAAGGTGGGTTACTACCTCTTTGCCATCCTCTTTCTGATGTTCGACGTCGAGACGGTCTTCCTCTTCTCGTGGGCCGTCGTCGTCCAGGACCTGGGCATCTACGGTCTGGTGAGCATCCTCTTCTTCTTGTTGATTTTGGTTTTGGGCCTGGCCTACGCCTGGCGGAAAGGAGCACTCGAATGGAAATAAGGAAGCCTGAGATAAAGTCGATGCGCTACGAGGATTTCAACGACAACGAATACCTCGAGCGGATGGTGCAGGAGTTGCGCGGCAACGGCACCAACGTCGTGGTGGGATGCCTCGACGATGTGATTGAGTGGGGTCGCAGCAACAGCCTCTGGCCGCTGACGTTCGCCACGAGCTGCTGCGGCATCGAGTTCATGGCCGTGGGCGCCGCGCGCTACGATTTTGCCCGGTTCGGGTTTGAAGTGGCCCGCGCCTCCCCGCGTCAGGCCGACTTCATCATGGTGGCCGGCACCATCACCCACAAGATGGCCCCGGTGCTCAAGCGCCTCTACGACCAGATGGCCGACCCCAAGTATGTGATTGCCGTGGGGGGCTGCGCCATCAGCGGCGGACCCTTCAAGAAGTCCTATCACGTGGTCAAGGGCGTCGACGAAATCCTGCCCGTCGACGTCTACATCCCGGGCTGCCCGCCCCGTCCCGAGGCGATGCTCTACGGACTGATGCAGCTGCAGCGCAAGGTGCGCCTGCAGCGCTTCTTCGGCGGCGTCAACAAGCAGATTGACCGCAAGGAGTACGAGCGGCTGCTGCAGCGCGACCTTACGGCCGAGCGCAACGAGCTCAACGTCGAAGTGCAATCCCAACCTCAAGAAGAAAACAAGAAGTGAAAGAGAATATGACGCTCAACGAAAAAATAACGGCCTGGGAGCCTGCGGCCGTCTGGTCCGACAAGGGCGACGGCCTCTACACCGTTCCCGCGGAGCGGTTCCACGACCTCGCCTCGCGGCTCCGTCACGAGGCGGGATTCGACTTCCTGCGCAGCCTCACGGGTGTCGACTGGGGCGAGGAGGGCATCGGCGCGGTCTATCACCTCGAATCGACCTCGACGGGCGAGAATGTCGTGCTGCGCACGCTCACGCCCGACCGCACGCAGGGGGTGCTCCCCTCGGTGTGCGACCTGTGGAAGGGTGCCGAGTTCAACGAACGCGAGGTCTTCGACTACTTCGGCATCCGCTTCCTGAACCACCCCGACATGCGGCGCCTCTACCTGCGTGACGACTGGGTGGGCCACCCCCTGCGCAAGGACTACGACGAGTCGCTCAACCCGCTGCGCATGAGCAACGAGGTCTCGCGCGACAGCACCGCCACGTTCGAGCTGATGCCCGACGGCAGCTTCATCCGCAAGCGCAGCCTCCTGTTCGAGGAGGGCGAGTATGTCATCAACATCGGTCCCCAGCACCCCGCCACGCACGGCGTGCTGCGCTTCCGCGTCTCGCTCGAGGGTGAGATTATCCGCAAGCTCGACGTCCACTGCGGCTACATCCACCGCGGCATCGAGAAGATGTGCGAGAGCCTGACCTACCCCCAGACGCTGGCGCTGACCGACCGCCTCGACTACCTCGGGGCCTCGCAGAACCGCCACGCCCTCTGCATGTGCATCGAGAAGGGTCTGGGCGTCGAGGTGACGGAGCGCGTGCAGTACATCCGCACCATCATGGACGAGCTGCAGCGCATCGACTCGCACCTGCTCTTCTTCTCCTGCCTCTGCATGGACATGGGCGCCCTGACGGCCTTCTTCTACGGCTTCCGCGACCGCGAGAAGGTGCTCGACATCCTCGAGGAGACGACGGGCGGCCGTCTGATTCAGTGCTACAACACCATCGGCGGCGTGCAGGCCGACATCCATCCCAACTTCGTGCGCCGCGTCAAGGAGCTCATCACCTACCTGCGCCCCATGCTGCGCGAGTACCACGAGGTCTTCACCGGCAACGTCATCGCGCAGGAGCGTCTGAAGGGCGTGGGCGTGCTGACGCGCCGCGACGCCATCTCGTTCGGCGCTACGGGCGGTACGGGCCGCGCCGCCGGCTGGGCCTGCGACGTGCGCAAGCGCCATCCCTATGCCGTCTACGACAAGGTCGACTTCGACGAGGTGCTCTTCACCGAGGGCGACTGCATGGCGCGCTACATGGTCCGCATGCACGAGATTGAGCAGAGCATGCGCATCATCGAGCAGCTCATCGACAACATTCCCGAGGGCGACTACCAGCTCAAGATGAAGCCCGTCATCCGCATCCCCGAAGGCACCTACTACTCGGCCGTCGAGGGGAGCCGCGGCGAGTTCGGCGTCTTCATCGAGAGCCACGGCGACAAGTCGCCCTACCGCATGAAGTTCCGCTCGACGGGCCTCCCGCTGGTATCCTGCATGGAGACCATCGCGCGCGGAGCGAAAATCGCCGACCTGATTGCCATCGGCGGCACGGTGGACTACGTGGTGCCCGATATCGACCGATAAAGTTAACGCAGAAAGTGAAAATAAGCCATGTTTGATTTCAGTATCGTAACTTCCTGGGTCCACGGGCTGCTGACCTCGTTCATGCCCCTGGGACTGGCAATCTTCATCGAGTGTGTCATCGTGGGAGTCTTCCTGCTGGTGATGTACGCGGTGATTGCCGTGCTGATGATTTTCATGGAGCGCAAGGTCTGCGCCGCCTTCCAGTGCCGACTGGGCCCGGTGCGCGTGGGGCCGTGGGGAACGCTGCAGCTCGTCTGCGACATCCTCAAGATGCTCACCAAGGAGATTATCACCATCCGTCACGCCGACAAGTTCCTCTACAACCTCGCCCCCTACCTGGTCATTCTGGCCTCGGTGCTCGCCTTCTCGTGCCTGCCCATCAACCGCGGCATGGAGGTGCTCGACTTCAACGTGGGCGTCTTCTTCATGATGGCCGCCTCGTCCATCGGCGTGGTGGGCATCCTGCTGGCGGGGTGGAGCTCCAACAACAAGTATTCGCTCATCGGCGCCATGCGCAGCGGCGCGCAGATGATTTCCTACGAACTCTCCATCGGCCTCTCGATTCTGACCATCGTCGTGCTGACCGATACGATGCAGTTCTCCGAGATTGTCGAGCGTCAGGCCGACTGCTGGTTCATCTTCAAGGGCCACCTGCCCGCCTTCGTGGCCTTCGTCATCTACCTCATCGCCGGCAACGCCGAGGTCAACCGCGGCCCGTTCGACCTGCCGGAGGCCGAGTCGGAGCTGACGGCCGGCTACCACACCGAGTATTCGGGCATGCACTTCGGCCTGTTCTACGTGGCCGAGTTCGTCAACCTCTTCATCATCGCGGGCGTTGCGGCCACCATCTTCCTCGGAGGGTGGATGCCGCTCCACATCGCCGGCTGGGAGGGCTTCAACACGGTGATGGACTACATCCCGGGCTTCGTCTGGTTCTTCGGCAAGGCCTTCTTCGTGGTGTGGCTGCTCATGTGGATTAAGTGGACCTTCCCCCGCCTGCGCATCGACCAGATTCTGACACTCGAGTGGAAGTATCTGGTACCCATCGGACTGGTCAACCTGCTGCTGATGGTTCTCGTCGTCGTATTCAAACTGCATTTCTGATTATGAGCAACTATATCAAAGGTCTTATCCACGGCGTGGGGAGCCTGCTGACGGGCCTCAAGGTGACCGGACGCGAGTTCTTCACCCCGAAGGTCACCGAGCAGTACCCCGAAAACAGGGCTACGCTGCGCATGTTCGACCGCTACTGCGGCGAGCTGACCATGCCCCACGATGCCGAGGGCCACAACCGCTGCATCGCCTGCGGTCTCTGCCAGGCGGCCTGCCCCAACGGCACGATTCACATCACCACCGAGATGGTGACCGACCCCGAAACGGGCAAGAGCCGCCGCCGGCTGGTGCGCTACGAGTACGACCTGGGGTCGTGCATGTTCTGCCACCTGTGCGTCAACGCCTGCCCGCACGACGCCATCCGCTTCTCGACGGCCTTCGAGCATGCGGTCTACACGCGCGAAAAACTGGTAAAAACCCTGAACAAGCAATAAGCCATGGAGATAACACTCGAACTCATCGTCTTCATCGTGCTGGCGCTCTTCACGACCGTCAGCGCGCTGCTGGCCGTAACGACGCACCGCATCCTGCGCGCGGCGACCTACCTGCTGTTCGTGCTCTTCGGTACGGCGGGTATCTATTTCCAGCTCAACTACTCGTTCCTGGGTGCCGTGCAGCTGCTCATCTACGCGGGCGGCATCACCGTGCTCTACGTCTTCTCGATTCTGCTCACCTCGAGCGAGGGCGACAAGGCCGAGGACCAGAAGGGCTACAAGCTCTTCGTCGGACTGGCCGCGACGCTCTTCAGCCTGGGCGTCTGCCTCTACGTGACGCTGCGCCACGACTTCCGTCCCGAGCACTTCGTCCACGGCGAGCTGCACGTGAGCGAAATCGGCCATACGCTGATGAGCACCGCGAAGTACGGCTACGCCCTCCCGTTCGAGGTCATCAGCATCCTGCTGCTGGCCTGCATCGTGGGCGGCATCCTCATCGCCCGCAAACGTTAAACTCCAAAGCCTGCGACTATGATACACATGGAATATTACCTCATCCTCTCGACCATCATGATGTTCGTGGGGCTGTACGGTTTCGTCACGCGGCGCAACCTGCTGGCGATGCTCATCTCGGTCGAGCTGATTCTCAACTCGGTCGACATCAACTTCGTGGTCTTCAACCGCTTCCTCTTTCCGGAGCACCTCGAGGGCTTCTTCTTCACGCTCTTTGCCATCGGCATCAGCGCGGCCGAGACGGCCGTGGCCATCGCCATCATCATCAACATCTACCGCAACATCCGCAACATCCGCGTCAAGAGCCTGCGCGAAATGAAGTGGTAAGCGCACCGAAAAACGTCTTCCTATGGAATATACGATTCTCATCCTGCTGCTTCCGCTGCTGAGCTTCCTCTTCCTGGGGCTCTTCGGCATGAAGCTCAAACCCGCCGCCGCGGGGGCCGTCGGAACGGCCGTGGTGGCCGTCGTGGCGCTGGTGAGCTACTGGACGGCCGCCGTCTACTTCGGCTCCGGCCGCGATGCCGCGGGCCTCTATCCGACCCTCATCGCGTGGAACAGCGTCTGGCTCCCCATCAGCGAGACGCTGCACATCGACCTGGGCGTGCTGCTGGACCCCATCTCGGTGATGATGCTCGTCGTCATATCGACCGTCTCGCTCATGGTCCACATCTACTCGTTCGGCTACATGAAGGGCGAGCGGGGCTTCCAGCGCTACTACGCCTTCCTGTCGCTCTTCACCATGAGCATGATGGGTCTGGTCGTGGCGACGAACATCTTCCAGATGTACATCTTCTGGGAGCTGGTGGGCGTCAGCTCCTACCTGCTCATCGGCTTCTACTATACGAAGCCCGAGGCGATTGCCGCCTCGAAGAAGGCCTTCATCGTGACGCGCTTCGCCGACCTGGGCTTCCTCATCGGCATCCTCGTCTACGGCTACTACGCCGGCACCTTCTCCTTCACGCCCGACGCGCGGCTGCTCGCCTCGGCCGGCGTGATGATACCTCTGGCACTGGGGCTGATGTTCGTCGGCGGCGCCGGCAAGAGCGCCATGTTCCCGCTCCACATCTGGCTGCCCGACGCCATGGAGGGCCCGACGCCCGTCTCGGCGCTCATCCACGCCGCGACGATGGTCGTTGCGGGCGTCTACCTGGTGGCGCGCATGTTCCCCCTCTTTGTGGGCTACGCCCCCGAAGTGCTCCACTGGACGGCCTACGTCGGCGCCTTCACGGCCCTCTACGCCGCCGCGGTGGCCTGCGTGCAGAGCGACATCAAGCGAGTGCTGGCCTTCAGTACCATCTCCCAGATCGGCTTCATGATTGTGGCGCTGGGCGTCTGCACCTCGGCCGACCCCCACGCCGGAGGTCTGGGCTACATGGCCTCGATGTTCCACCTCTTCACCCACGCCATGTTCAAGGCGCTGCTCTTCCTCGGCGCCGGCTGCATCATCCACGCCGTCCACTCCAACGAGATGTCGGCCATGGGCGGCCTGCGGCACTACATGCCCCTGACGCACGTGACCTTCCTGGTGGCCTGCCTGGCCATCGCCGGCATCTGGCCCCTGAGCGGCTTCTTCTCGAAGGATGAAATCCTCTCGGCCTGCTTCGCCTTCAGCCCCGTGATGGGCTGGGTGATGACCCTCATCGCCGGCATGACGGCCTTCTACATGTTCCGCCTCTACTACGGCATCTTCTGGGGCCGCGAGAACCGCGAGCTCCACGCCGCCCACACGCCCCACGAGGCCCCCTGGACGATGACCCTGCCGCTGGTGGTGCTCGGCGCCGTGACGCTCGTTGCGGGCTGGCTCCCCTTCGGACACTTCGTCTCCTCCAACGGCACGTCGTACGACATCCACATCGAGGGGAGCGTCGCCACGCTGAGCCTCTGCGTGGCCCTCGCGGGCATCGCGCTGGCCACTTGGATGTACGCCCGCGAGAAGCAGCCCGTGGCCGACCGCCTGGCCGACCGCTTTGCGGGGCTCCACCGCGCGGCCTACCACCGCTTCTACATCGACGAGGTCTACCAGTTCATCACCCACCGCATCATCTTCGGCTGCATCTCGACCCCCATCGCCTGGTTCGACCGCCACGTGGTCGACGGCTTCCTCAACCTGCTGGCCACGGCGACGCAGAGCGCCTCGTGGGCCATCCGCGAGATGCAGAGCGGCAGCGTGCAGCGCTACTGCATCTGGTTCCTCGGCGGCGCGATGGGCTTCACGCTGCTCCTGTTGTTAATCTGCTAAAACGAGTCGCACTATGAATATGTTATCCCTGTTCCCCGCCATCCCGCTGCTCATGATGCTGGGCCTCTGGCTCTCGAAGAGCACGCGGCAGATTCATGCCGTCATGGTGACGGGCGCCTCGCTGCTCCTGGCGCTGGCCGTGCTGCTGGTCTTCCGCTACCTCGGACTGAGGGAGGCGGGCGAGAGCGCCGCCATGCTCTTCACGGAGAGCCACGTCTGGTATGCGCCGCTCAACATCCACTATGCGGTGGGCGTCGACGGCATCTCGGTGGCCATGCTGCTGCTCTCGGCCATCATCGTCTTCACGGGCACCTTCGCCTCGTGGCAGATGAAGGACCAGGTCAAGGAGTACTTCCTCTGGTACTGCCTGCTGAGCGTCGGCGTCTTCGGATTCTTCATCTCGGTCGACCTCTTCACGATGTTCCTCTTCTACGAGGTGGCGCTCATCCCCATGTACCTGCTCATCGGCGTCTGGGGCAGCGGCCGCAAGGAGTACTCGGCCATGAAGCTCACGCTGATGCTCATGGGCGGCTCGGCGCTGCTGCTCATCGGCATCCTGGGCATCTACTTCGGCTCGGGCGCCACGACGATGAACATCGAGGAGATTGCCGCGCTGCACAACATCCCCCTCTCGCTGCAGCGCATCTGGTTCCCGCTCGTCTTCGTGGGCTTCGGTGTGCTGGGGGCCCTCTTCCCCTTCCACACGTGGAGCCCCGACGGCCACGCCTCGGCCCCGACGGCCGTCTCGATGCTTCACGCCGGCGTGCTGATGAAGCTGGGCGGCTACGGCTGCTTCCGCGTGGCGATGTACCTGCTGCCCGACGCGGCGCAGGAGCTGAGCTGGATATTCATCATCCTGACCACCATCTCGGTGGTCTACGGCGCCTTCTCGGCCTGCGTGCAGACCGACCTGAAGTACATCAACGCCTACTCGTCCGTCTCGCACTGCGGACTGGTGCTCTTCGCCATCCTGATGATGAACACCACGGCCTCGACCGGCGCCATTCTCCAGATGCTGAGCCACGGTCTGATGACGGCCCTCTTCTTCGCCCTCATCGGCATGATTTACGGCCGCACCCATACGCGTGACGTCCGCCAGCTGCGCGGTCTGATGCGCGTGATGCCCTTCCTGGCCGTGGGCTACGTCATCGCCGGTCTGGCCAACCTCGGACTGCCGGGTCTGAGCGGCTTCGTGGCCGAGATGACCATCTTCAACGGCGCCTTCATGCACGACGACACCTTCCACCGCGTGGTGACCGTCATAGCCTGCACCTCGATTGTCATCACGGCGGTCTACATCCTGCGCGTCATCGGCCGCATCCTCTACGGCACGTGCGAGAACCCCGAACATCTGAAGCTCTCCGACGCCACGTGGGACGAGCGTGTGGCGGTCATCTGCCTCATCGTCGCCGTGGCCGGGCTGGGACTGGCGCCGATGTGGGTCAGCGACATGCTCCGCTCGAGCGTCTCGGAAATCGTAGCGCACCTAATCAACTAAGTCGTTTATGGAATACAGCAACATATTCACCTACATGCAGGCCGAGCTCTCGCTCATCGCGGTCATCGTCCTGCTCTTCTTGTACGACCTGATTGCCGGTGAGCGCGGCCGCCGCCACTTCGCTGCGGTAGCCTGCTCGCTGCTCACCCTCTCCATCCTGCTCAACATCGTTCCCCGCGGGGAGTCGTGCGACCTCTTCGGCGGGATGTTCCGCTACGTGCCCATGCACACGGTCATCAAGAGCGTCCTTGCAATCGGCGCTCTGGTGGTCTGCATGCAGGCCACCACGTGGCTGCGGCGCGAGGATACGGCCCACAAGCAGGGCGAGTTCTACGTGCTGACGCTCTCGACGCTGCTGGGCATGTACTTCATGATTGGCGCGGCCAACTTCCTGCTCTTCTTCATCGGGCTCGAGCTGGCCTCGGTGCCGATGGCCTGCCTGGTCGCCTTCGACAAGTACAAGCACTACTCGGCCGAGGCGGGTGCCAAATACATCCTCTGCGCCCTCTTCTCGAGCGGTCTGATGCTCTACGGCATCTCGTTCCTCTACGGCACCACCGGCACGCTCTACTTCGACGACATGGTGCCCCTCATCACCGGCTCGCCGCTTCAGATTATGGCGCTGGTCTTCTTCTTCGCCGGTCTGGGCTTCAAGCTCTCGCTCGTGCCCTTCCACCTCTGGACGGCCGACACCTACCAGGGAGCCCCCACGGCAGTGACCTCCTACCTTTCGGTGGTCTCGAAGGGTGCCGCGGCCTTCGTGCTGATGGCCATTCTCGTGAAGGTCTTCGCCCCGATGCTCCACGAGTGGCGGACGCTGCTCTTCTGGGTCATCATCCTCAGCATCACGGTGGCCAACCTCTTCGCCATCCGGCAGCAGGACCTCAAGCGCTTCATGGCCTTCTCCTCCATCTCGCAGGCGGGCTACATCATGCTGGGCGTCATCGGAGGCACGGCCTTCGGCATGACCTCGCTGGTCTTCTACGTGCTGGTCTACCTGGCGGCCAACCTGGCCGTCTTCGGGGTCATCTCGGCCGTGGAGCAGCACAGCGGCAAGGTGCTGCGTGAGGACTACAACGGCCTCTACCGCACCAATCCGCGCCTCACGCTGGTCATGACGCTGGGACTCTTCTCGCTGGCGGGCATTCCCCCCTTCGCGGGCTTCTTCTCGAAGTTCTTCATCTTCGCCGCCGCCTTCCGCGAGGGCTTCTACGTGCTGGTCTTCATCGCGCTGCTCAACACGGTCATCTCGCTCTACTACTACCTGCTGGTGGTCAAGGCGATGTACATCGTCCCCAACGAGCGCCCCATCGCAACGTTCCGCAGCGACGGCTATACGCGCGCGGCGCTGGTGCTCTGCCTGGCGGGCGTGCTGCTGCTGGGTCTGGTGAGCGCCGTCTACGACGGCATCGGGCTGCACGCCTTCGGCATGTAGGCGCCCGAGCCTGTGTGTCCCGCGTCTGAGCCTGCGTTTTGCCCCCGCTCCCGCGTTTTGCCCCCGCTCCCGCGTTTTGCCCCCGCTCCGGCCACCCCTGCGTCGGCCTCTTCCGCCCGCATGCGCGGCCGTTCGGGCCCGGCAAACCGACAACAAACCGACAACGGAAAACCCCCGGCATGGTTCCATGCCGGGGGTTTTCGTCTTTGTCTGCGGCCTTCCGCCCGGGGTCAACCGGAGGCGGGGTGCCGCGGCGCCGCATCAATAGTCGGCGTCGGTCAGGTCGTTGGTCTCCGAGCCCGAGTATTTGGTCATCGGACCCTCCCACTCGATGAGTACGGTGCTCTGCGAGCCCTCCTTGGTGGAGGAGTAGTTGCTGAAGCGGCCGTAGTCAACCATGCGGAAGGTGATTTTCCACGTCTTGTCGTCGTTCTTGACAACGGTCACCTTCACGTCGTCCGGGCAGCGGTAGGTCCAGGTGCTGTACATCTGGTAGTTCTCGAAGTACTCGGGGAGATAGAGCTTGTCCTTTTCGGTCTTGTACTTGAAGTTCCAGTGGAGCTCCTCGTCGCCCGACGCCAGGTCGAGTTCTCCGTCGGTCGGAACGGCCGACGCGCTGAGCATCAGCTGCGGGATGGTGTAGGTGTCGGTGATGCTCGTCGTCTCCCCGCCCGCAGGACGGAAGTAGAAGAAGTAGGCGTCGAAGGTCGCGCCGCCATATGCCGGGTCACCGCCGCGCAGCTTGTAGTTCTTCTGCATGCGCATCTCGACCGAAATCAAATCCTTGTCCACATGGGTGGTTGTACCGTCGGCCGCCGTGAGGGTGAAGTGCGAACGGAAGGGGGCCACGGGGGTCATGTCGGGCTCCTGGTTCATCGGCGTGGTGACACCCGACCACTCACCCTCGAGCTTCGGCCCGTCGGGGAAGGACACCTCGAAGCTCAGATAGAGCTTCTTGCCGTCGCTCGTGCGGGCGACGGTGAGCGAACCGCTCATCCCCTCGCTGACCTTCGAGTTGTCGTAGGTCTTGTAGGCCTCGTAGTCGAAAATCCGGGCGCGGAAGGCCGAGATGTCGAACGTGCCGCCCTGGAGCTGCTTGGCCGTGAGGGTCAGCGCTGCGGCGTAGTGGCCCTGCTGGAGCTCCTCGGGCTCTGCGGCATCGACCTGGCCGAAGAGCAGGACGTTCGAGACGCCCGTGGTGGCGAAAATCTTCGTCAGCGCCTTCTCCTCGGCATTGCCCGCCTCGGTGACGCGGATGAAGTCGGCGCTCTCGAAGCCCTCGCTGAAGCCGCCTTCATAGTCGGCGCGCAGCCGTCGGCCGCTCTGCTCGGCATCGAGCGTGAGGGTCAGTTTGCCCTGGGCGTTGATTCCAATATGGAGGGTTCCGGTCGTTCCCTGGCTGCTGGTGAAGCCGCCGCAGCTGACCTTTACCTTCGACGGGTCGGCCGTCGAGAGGTCAATCTCCGAGGCATCGATGCCGTCGCTCAGCACCACCGTCAGGCCGTCGGCCCCCTCGGTGGGCTCCGTCAGCCCGGTGCGGGCATAGAAGGTGTAGGTGGTAGTCCCCTTGGCGGGAGCCTTCCATACGATGGCGCTGCCGATGGAGGTGGGTACCTCGTCGAGCTCGTACTCGTTCTCGAGCACGGGCAGCGTCGCCTTGTTGCAGGTGCCGTCGTAGCCCGCGCGCAGCGTGCGGCCGTCGGAGTGTTGGAGCTCAATGACGAGCTTCAGCGCGGCCGAAGCCTCCGTGTAGCCCACCTCGAGCGAGAGCGACTTGACGGCGAACATCGTGTGTTCGTTGACCGTCAGACCGCCGTACGCGAACTCGAAGTTGTCGGCATCGGGGTAAATCTTCCCCTTGGGGTCGGCCACCGTCACACGCAGGTAGTCGCCCGCGGCCTCCATCTCCTCCATGCCGGTGATGCCCGACGTGGGCGAGAGGTAGAAGGCATAGTTGTCGTTGTCGTCCATCTCGTAGATGGCCGAACGTATCTCGACGGGGTTTGCTCCGTTGAGCTCAATCTGGTTGTTCAACGCTACGGGCGGCGGCGCGGTTGTACCCTCGTCGTTGTCGTCCGTGCAGGCCGCGAAACTTCCTGCAGCCAGTAATGCTACGCTCCATGTCAGGACGCGGAGTCCCGACCAGTAACTGCTTTTCATGCTGTATTGTTTTTGGGGGTGAAAAAGGGAGTGCGGGTGCGGACGACATCCGCACTCCCCGAAAGGGTTTCTCGTATGGAATGCTAACGGAAGCGGACACGCTCGACGGGTCTGCGGTCAAGCGGCAGGGTCACGTAGTCGCGCAGCCCCTCGACGGGCTTCATGTGGCGGAGCGTCTGCTGCTCGGCCTTCACCGAGGCGCCGTCCGACTCATCGCCGCCGGCACTGCCGCTCGATGCGGAGTCTTCCTCATCGAAGTGCTTGCCCGAGTCGGCCACCGGCGTGTCGGAGCCGCCCAGTACGACCGGTCCGGTCCACGAGCCGGTAATCTTGTGGTGCAGCACATCCTCGCCGTTGACTTCGAAGGTGTACCAGTTGTCGCCGCCGTCGGCCTTCGTGATGGTGACGGTGCCTTCGTAGAGGCTTGCGTAACCGGTCATCGAGGGGATGTTGAGCCAGCCGTTCTGTACCATGTAGTTGGGGTCATGGTAGTAGCGGGGCTTGCCGTTGCCGATAGCGCTGGAGATGTAGAGCCAGCGGGTGCCGATATGGTCCGTGGCCTGGTAGCCGCGGTAGCAGGCTCCGGGCTGGAGCGTGTTCAGGTAGCGGTTACGCGTGATGGTGTAGGTACCCGTCGTAATCTTGTCCTGGTCGCCCGGCTCGACGAGCAGGTCGAGGCGGATGATGTCACCCTCGTGGAGTTTGCCCGGGTCGACGTATTCGCCCGTCGGGTCATGCTCGTAGGTGCCCGTCGCCAGACCGATGTCGATATACTGGTAGCCGCACGGCGCGATGGCGGCCGGCTGGCCGATGGTGGTGATTTCATCCACGGGGATGTATCCCATGCCGGCGACATAAATCTCCGTCTGCGGGTAGCAGCGGGCCTGCTGGATGTAATCCACGTCGAGGTGCAGGTCCTCGGTGAGCGTCGACGAACCATCGTTGTCGTTGTCGTTGGACTGGTCCGTGAGGAAGACGTCGCCCGTGAAGCTGCCCTTGATGGCATAGCCGGTCTGGGCCTCCAGGTCGAAGGTGATTTCGTACTCCGAGCCGCCGAGCTCCTTGACGTCAATCGTTCCGTCGTTGGCATAGGCGTAGTAGCCCGTCTCGGTGCTCGAGTCTCCCGTGACGCCGTAGGTGCCGAAGGGGAGAACCAAGCCCATGATTTCCAGCTCGGTAACCGGAGCCCAGGTCCCCTGTTCAATCTCCGAGAGGTTCGAGGCCGTGGTGCGGGTGTAGTGGTCCTCCACCAGCTTGCGCTCCGTTTTGGGGTTGAGGAACTTCGTGCTGGCGAGGAGCATTCTGACGGCCATGCCGCCCTCCTCGTTGTTGTCGCTCGCCTCGTCGTAGATGACCACCTCCGAAAGGCCGCTGCCGCTTTCGAACAGGTCGCCGTGGTAGATGCCCTCGGCGTAGAAGCCCTCCAGCTCGATGTCGGCCATCAGATGGGGATTCGTGGGCATCGCCAGGCCGTAGCCCACGCGCAGGTCGCCCGTGAACGAAACCTGGTGCTCGACGCCGTTGCCGTCGATGAAGGCGGTGGTGATGGTGGTGATGGTGCCTTCACGCTCGATGACCACGTCGCTCGTGAGGGGCATCTGCTGGTAGCCTCCCGCATCGTCGGCCTGGAGCATGAAGCTGTTGGTGGAGTGATAGGTGTGGTCGCCGTAGCGGACGCTGTTCTTGAAGGTTCCCGTGGGGAAGGTCCGCCACTCGTCGCCGCTGTCGAAGTAGCAGTCCAGCACCAGTGCGTAGCCAGCGCTCCTGAGCGAGAACTGCGTGCCCTGGTAAATCGAGAAGGGGGCGTTGCCCACGGCGATGTAGTAGTCGTTGGTGCCGGCACCGCTCTGGCCGATGTACCAGCTGAAAATCGGGGTGTCGAGCTCGACGGCGGGACCCTGCTCGCGCTCCTCGGTGATGCGGATGCAGGTGCCTTCGTAGTTGGCGTCGAGCGTCTGGCCGTTGGCCGTCTCGACCTTGGCCTCCATCTTCACCTCGGTAAGCGAGGGCAGACGCAGCTGCAAGGAGCTCGAGACGATGTTGCCGGCCGTCGATGCCGATACGGTTATGTCTTTGTAGACCAGCTCATTGCCTGCGGCCGTGAGGTCGATGTCTCCCGACGGGAGCGCGGTGATGATGCGCAGGTAGTCGTCGGCCTGCCACATGGCTTCGAGCGTGGTGATGCCCTCCGAGGGCGAGAAGTAGAAGGTATAGGTGGTCTCCACCTCGTCGTAGACGTAGAGTGCCGAGCCGAAGGGCTGCACCTTGTTGTTGTAGGCAAAGGAGTTTTCGGGGACGACTACAGGTCCTCCGTCCCCGTTTTCGTCGTTCTTTTTTCGCACGACGTGAGGAGTGTGCTGAAGGCTCCCGTGAGGAAGAGCAATAGAAATAGAGTTTTTTTCATAGACTGAGAAAATTTGGACGGCCTTTCGGCCGGGGGTTTGTCTGTTTCATGCCGCCGTTCGTGGAGACCGGCTGTGGTTTCCCGACGCGCGGGAAGCCGTCTGTTTCGGTTGAATGGAGGAGGGGGCGGTGTCGTCGTTCTGTTGCGGGCGGATGGTTCGGGACAGACGGGCAGCCTGCACCGCACCTCTTCGCCGGGTTGCCGGTGCAAAGGGCCTCAAGTGCCGTTTTGTACCAATCGAAGAATCCGAATTCCGCCGTGAAACCGTGCCTGCACCTTCGTGTCAGCCGAGGTTCTCAAACAAAAATCAAAATTAGAAAACAAATGTGGAAAAAGCAAGGAGTTTTCCCTATTTTTTTTGCGCAGGAAGGCGTGGCTGCGGCGGTGAGGAGCAACTGCGGAGCGCAGGGAATGCGATGCCCTGCCGGAGGCTTCGTATCCGTCCTGAATGAGGTGTTATGAAGATGCGCTCTTATCGAATTTGTGTATTTATATTATTGAACAACAACGTATTGTGTTTGTATGCCTGCCTTTGCTCGTTCCGGCTCCGAACCGCTCCGCTGCAGGCGGCGGCTCCGTGGCCCTGTTGCCGGCTCCTGCCCTCGGGGCGAACGTTCCGGAGCAGAAAACAGTTTTTTTGCGCATCTCTTGCGCACGGGCGTTTCAACCCTTTTCGGGGCCCTTTGCCGGCCATTTCGTGTCATAAAATGACCTGAAAACAGCACCTTGCTTAGGGATTGTAAGGGGCTCCGTCCTCCCTGTCGCCCGCACGGGGATGGGGCAGGGGGGCTCCGAAGCCCCTTTTCGGTCGCAATGAGCCGCTATTGCTCCGGGCTCGGGCTTGTGCGTTCGTGTTACGGGTTGTCGGAAGGGGAGTCTCAACACCGTCCGGCCGCCGGCCGCGAGGACCCGCCGGAGGGACGGGGTGCTTCCCGGCTTCCGAGTGCGTATCGGACAAACTGCTCCGTTTTTGAAAAGAGCATGCGGCCTCCCGCTTCAGCCTCCCGTTTCGGCCTGCCGCTTCCGCTTCGTCCTTCCGTCTTGCCCTGCCGCAAGGACCGGCCGCGTATTTCAGCTTCCGGCTCCTGTCACAGCAGGATATTGAAGAGATAGCCCGACACGACGGCCGTCAGGAAAATGACCAGTACAATCATGGCCACAAGCCGATTCTTGAAGATGCTTGCCAGCATGGTCATCTCGGGAATGGCCATTCCGGCTCCTCCGATAATCAGCGCGATGACCGCTCCGATGCTCATGCCCTTTCCCATCAGCGCCAGACCAATCGGTATGGCTGTTTCGGCACGGATGTAAAGAGGTATGCCCAATACGGCGGCAACCGGAATGGCAAACGGATTGTCCGGACCTGCTATCTTCATGACGAAATTCTGGGGCATGTACCCGTAGATGCCGGCACCCAACGCTACTCCAATCAGCAGGTATCCCATAATAGGACGTAGGCTCCCCCAAGCGCCGGCGAAGGCCGCTTTCACCTTGCCGCGGAACGGCAGCGAGCGCTTGTCGACCACCTCGCCGCCGGCGCAGCACGATGCGGGTTTCAGACGGACGTTTTTCACATACCTTTGAGCCCCGATTCGTTCCAGCAGGAGCCCGAACAGTACGGAGCACGAAAAGGCAATCACGAAATAGGCCGCCATCGCCTTTATTCCGACCATCGCGCCGAGCATTCCGAGGATAATCGGATTGAGCAGGGGTGATGCAATCAAAAAGGAGATGGCCGAACCGAACGGAACCCCGGCATTCAGGAATCCGACGGTCATGGGAATGGTCGAGCAGGCGCAGAAGGGGGTCAGAGCCCCGAATCCCGCGGCGATGATGTTTCCGAAAATGCCGGCGCCCGAGAGTTTTTTGCGGATTTTCTCCTCCGGGACATACATCAGAATAATCTCGACCAGCGCGCTGATTAACAGGAACAAAGCAATCAACTCGACGGTTATCAGCACAAAATACCGGAGCGTTTCAAGGAGTGTGTTCATGAAATTTCTCTTTTTGGATTTCGGACCGATAGAAGCGGGCAAACGCCGCGCGAATCTCGTCGCGGACGCGGCGGAATTCGGAATCGATGAACTCCGGGGAGCCTTCGGCATGCGAAGGGTCGTCGAAGCCCATGTGCAGGCGGCGGCCCACCTTGCCCGTAAATGCCGGGCAGCTCTCGTTTGCCCCGCCGCATACGGTGATTACGTAATCCCACTCCTGGTCGAGATAGACGTTGACATGGGTCGGGATGTGCGAGGCGATGTCGATGCCGGCCTCCCGCATCACCTCCACCGCACGGGCGTTCACCCGTGCGGCGGGTTGCGTCCCGCCCGAAAAGACCTCGAGCGACGAATCCATCGCCTGCAGAAATCCGTGAGCCATCTGGCTGCGGCAGCTGTTTCCCGTGCAAAGAATCAATATTCTCATGGCGGCGCTCCGGTTAAAAAAGGTTTCCGAAGAGGAATCCCGACAGCGTGGCCATGACGATGACGAGCGCCACGTAGACCACCGTCTTTTTCGTCCCCAGCACGCCGCGGATGACCAGCATGTTGGGCAGCGAGAGCGACGGCCCGGCCAGCAGCAGCGCCAGGGCCGGACCCTTGCCCATGCCCGAGGCCAGCAGCCCCTGGATGATGGGCACCTCGGTCAGCGTGGCGAAGTACATGAAGGCTCCGGTGAAGCTGGCGAAGAAGTTCGACAGCAGCGAGTTGCCTCCGACGGCCCATTCAATCCATCGGTTCGGGATGATGCCCGCGACGGACGTCTGGTCATGGGTCGAGCCGAGCAGGAATCCCGCCGTGACGACGCCCACGGCCAGCAGCGGCAGGATTTGTTTGGCAAAACCCCACGCCGAAAGGGCCCATTCGCGGTTCTCCGCATCGCGCTTGTCGAAAAGCAGAATCAGCGAGAGCGCGGCGATGGCCACAACCATCGGCACGAGCGGCACGAGCTTCGCGTCGCGGATGAACAGATAGGCCAGCACGACCGAGACGACGGTCGCCGCAGCGCCCAGCGCCACTCACCGCAGGCGGAGCCGCAGAATCTTCACTAGCGACCAGCACAGCACGAGCGACAGGGCGCCGGTGATGTACCACTTCCAGGCGAAGATGGCCGCCCACAGGCCGCGGTCCGAGGCGGCCGGTGCGCCCCAGTTGGCGAAGACGAGAATCAGCACCAGCGTGAAGAAGTGGAACGAGGTCTGCCACATCGGCCTCTTCTCGGGGGACGGTGTGATGTTCATCTGCTCCTCGCGCTTGGCCCGCTCCTCGCGGCGGAAGAGGAACGACATCAGCAGCCCGATGACCACCGAGAAGAGGATGGCGCCGAGGGTGCGGGCGATGCCCAGCTCGATGCCCAGAATCCGGGCCGTGAGGATGATGGAGAGGATGCTGATGGCCGGTCCCGAATAGAGGAAGGCGATGGCTGGACCTAACCCTGCGCCGCGCTTGTAGATGCTCGTGAAGAGCGGCAGAATCGTGCAGGAGCAGACGGCGAGGATACCGCCCGAGATGGCCGCCACGCTGTACGACAGCCACTTCTTGGCATTGGCCCCGAAGTATTTGATGACGGAGCCCTGGCTGACGAAGACGGCAATCACGCCGGCGATGAAGAAGGCCGGCAGCAGGCAGAGGATGACATGCTCGCGGGCATACCACCGGGCCAGGTCGAGCGTCGCATCGATGGCCGTCATGAAGCGCTCGCTGCCGAGCGGCAGGAAAAAGACCGCCGCAAAAACAAGAATAATCCACGCAAGGATTTTCAACTCCCGTTTGGTTTCCATCGTGATGGCTTTTAGATACCCAACAGCTGTTTGATTTCGTGCTCCGTGGGGACATGCACCTTGATTTTCACCTCACCGTCGACGACCACCGCCGGGGTGCTCATGACGTTGTAGCTCATGATTTCGGTGATATCCTCGATTTTGGTGAGCCGCACGTCGAGGTTGTTTTCGGAGATGACCTTCGTGAGGACCTGATACGTTGCCTTGCATTTCGCGCAGCCCGGCCCCAGAATCTTGATTTCCCGGATTGCCCCGCTGGGCGTATCGAGTCGGACCTGGCTGAAGTCGTGTGCAGCCGGTTTTTCGACCTCTTCCACAATCAGGTTGTTGCCGCACGAGCACGAGCAGGATTTCGGTGAGAAAAGCGATGCCCAGAATCCCTTTTTCTTTTCGTTCTTGGTTTCCATATGCTTTATTTTTTAGGAATTTTAGAAATACATGATGACACAATAATAGATGCCGATTATTACAAACAGCCCTCCGACAATCCGGTTCAGCCACCTCTGCAGGGTCTGCATCCGTCCGTAGAACAGCCCGATGCGGCGGGCTCCGAATGCCAGAATCCAGGCGACGACCAGTACCGGCAGCGCTGTGGCTATGGCGAAGAGGACCGGCAGCAGGTATCCGGCCTCGGCCGAGGCCGACATCGGGATGAGCATCCCGAAGTAGAAGACGCCGCTCGTCGGGCAGAAGGCCAGCGCAAAGAGCACCCCGAGCAGCAGGGCTCCCCAGCCGCCCCGGCGGGCCAGCCGCTCGCCGTTGCCGCGGAATCCGAACGATGGGAGCCGCAGCCGGTCACCCGCCAGCATGAAGGCTCCGATGACGAGCAGCAGCGGACCCAGCACCCATTCGCCCCATTTGCCGATGGCCTTCTGGATGCCGAACATGCTCGAGCCCTTCTTCAGAATCAGAATCAGCACGATGCCCAGCAGCGTATAGGAGAGCGTGCGCCCCAGCGTGTAGAGCAGGCCGTTGCGGAAGATTCGGCGGCGGTCGTCGATGTCTTTGCCGATGAATCCGATGGCGGCGATGTTCGTCGCCAGCGGACATGGCGACAAGGCGGTGAGCAGCCCCAGCAGGAAGGCTGTCAGCGGAGGCGTCGTGCTGCTCTCCAGCAGCGTTTGCAACCACTCCATGTCCCTCTATTTTTGCAGTTCGCGAATCCGGGCCGCCAGACCGGCCTTGAATGCCTCGGGGGCCTTGCGGGCGCTGCCGAAGGCAAATTCGGTCATGTTCTTCGGGGTCTCCCGGCCCCCTTTCCTCCGGCAGACGAAGAGCGACGACCACGTCACCTCGTATTTATCGGCAAGGGCCTCGTTCTCCGGTTGCGAGATGTCAATTACCCGGAAGACGAGTGACCCGCTTTTCAGCTCGTCGGCAAACTGCTCTTCGAGCGTCTCCCGGGTCCGTTGCTCGATGGCCATGCAGGTCGCGCAGCGCTTTTTGCCATGGAAATACAACACCTCAATGCGGTCTTTCGTGTTGTCCGCATCGTTGCTCTCCTGCGTTTTCGCGTTGCCGCCTCCGCAGGCGAGGAGCCCCAGAGACAGCGCCATCCATAAAAGAATTCTCTTCATGACTGTATTTGATTGATTGGTTTCCATGCTCCATCCGCGCTCCGGCCAGCTTGCGCTCCGGGACAACCCCCTGCCTCGGCGTGCATCCGTTCATCCCGGCCGCAGACCCTTCGTCGGGGCCGGTTGCCCGCCGGGCCTCCTTGCCGCCGCCGGAGCGGAGCGCGCGTCTCATATTATATTCGTATTTCGTAAAACAACGAACATTAATCGCGAAAAAAAGAGCCGTTTCCGACGGCCCGCGGGTTGTGCCTATTCGCAGCAGGACTCCTTTTTGCAGACGGGCTGTCCCCAGAACGCGGCAAAGAGCCGGGAGGCAGTCTCCCAATTCTCCCGGTTGATGCAATAGCGTACTTTGGGTGTTTCGATTTCGCCCTGAATCAGCCCGGCCTCCTTCAGCTCCTTGAGGTGCTGGGAGACGGTTGCCTTCGAGATGGGCAGCACCTCGTGGATGTCTCCGAAGAAGCAGCACTCCTGCCGGGCCAGAAACTCGAGAATCGCAATGCGGGCGGGGTGGCCCATTGCCTTGGCAAACCGGGCAAGACGTTCCTGTTCAGCCGTATACTGCTTTTCTTTCATGACTCCTGTTGTTTGTTGTTCGCAAAACTACAAACATGCTGGGAATAAAGCAAGAAAAAAGGGAGATTTTTTCAACGACTGCTCCGGCGGGAAATCTCAAGGAACATTGTTTTTTGTCCGCGTTGAATTCCGTGCTTCTCCAGGAATGCGGACAAAATGCGGATGCGGCCGGCAGCGGCTCATTTGCGTAATTGGGTTAAAACAGATATATTTACAGCGTTTATTGTTTGCAACAAGGATGAAAAAGCGAATCTTCGCATGGGCTCTGCTGTTGCTCGGTTTCATGCAGGGCTATGCCCAAAACAGCCCGTCGGCAGATGCGGGGCGTGCGCGTGCGGTGGGCCGGTTCGAGGGGGAAATCGGCGGAGGCCTCTCTTTCGGGGCCGACCGGCTGAATTTCGACAGGAGCAACCCCGGCGCCGCCTTTTATGCCGAGGCGCGGTACAACGTGCAGCTCCTTCCGCTGGATGTCGGCGTGCAGGTCGGGGGTACGATTTTCCACCGCGAGTCGGACCATGCCGGGCAGCTGAAGTTCAGGAGCTGGAACGTGATGGCTGTGGCGGATTACAACTTCCGGCGCCGGCGGAACGTCTCGTTCTTCGCGGGCGCAGGCGTGGGTTATGCCTTTCTGGATAATTCGGCGCCGGTTGTCTTTGACGACACGCAGTCCAACTGGGGCGGCTTCTCGACGGGAAGCAGAAGCGGCTCGCTCTGTTTCATGCCGCGTATCGGCGTGGAGCTGTTTCACCACCTTCGGGTGACGTTCGACTACAAGCTGCAGGAGCGGGCCAATCGCCATTTCGGCCTTTCGCTCGGAGTGGTGTTCGGCGGGGGACGCAGGTAATCATAACGACAGAGGCGACGAGGATGCCGGGACCGTCCGGCATCTTCCCGGCTTCAATCGGACAGGCGGCGGCATGGGCGTGCCGCCGCTTTTTTTGTATCCCGGCTGCCGGAGTATGCAGCGGACCCTGCGCGGATGGATGCAGGCGGTCTTCGCCGCCCATGGCGCCGGGGGAATAAAAAAAACTCGTCGGATTGCTCCAACGAGTTTTTTTCAGTGCCCCTAACGCATCCATTTTCGAACTCTTTTCTTCGTGACTTAGATGCGATTTGGAGAATGAGGCAAATTATACCTATACCTTGATATTAAAGTCCTAGTTTATTTCTTATAGCTTCAACTATAGTCATTTTGTCATCTCGATTCTCAAGCACATTTTTAACCCAACTCCTACATAGAATTCTCCACAGGTCATTGCCTCCATAAATAATCTTATCTGCAACGGCTTTATTCCATTCATGATGATTACTTAATGTCATTGCTTTTTGTGCTGCATCTACAAAATCTGAGTATGATCGAGATAAATGTGTTGCGATATCAAGCCAATTAATTTTATTAAGATCATAATAAATTTGTCTTTCAGGAGCATCAGTTCCCGGCAAAAGGATGCATCCTTCACTCTGTTCTTGATCTCCATCCAAAATAACTAACGTTGGCCTAGGAAATCTTTTTTGTACATTCATTAACCCGAGAGCTTTACCTACTTGGGCTGATCCAAAAGATATTATTTGGACCCGTTTCAAGATAGGCAAATCTATTGCTGCGATAATCTCTTCAATTAGAATTTTGGCTACATCGTCCTCAACATAAATATCCATTTCAGGATGGAGAACATCATCCATATATGATAATGCGAATTCAGAGCTGACTCCTAATACTATTCTTCTTTCTCCACTGTCGTTGATAATTTGTATCCGAGCGTAGTTTGGCAATTCGTCCAATATAAGAATGGGTTGTAACGATAAATTGGACTTTCTTGATGCGGCTAACGGTTGCTAAATCTCTAATTAAACGTCGCTGAGCACTTGGATGAAGAGAAGTTTCAATTTCGTCAATTAGGATGAGACTATATTGAGGAATCTCTAACCCCAATAATTCTGTTATAGTTGATTCCCCCGCTCCTTGATGAAATCCTGAATATTCTTCTTCATTAATTCCAAGAACTGGGATAGACCTATTCTGATCAGCGTTCGTTTTTGCTTGCTTAGCTAAAGTATATGACTTTCCAATGATTTGAGAGAGCCTTTGTAATACATCTGGTGTATAGACTTTTGAAGAAGTCTCGTGTAAATTACGTTTTGCTAATCGCAAGTATCCCTGTTTAGAGTAAATAGGTGTAATTCTCTTTAGATCAAGAAATTTAACAACTCGTTCCTTCCTAATGTCATTCCCTCTCCATCGAGTTGTAAGTTTGCGTATAGATATATTATGAGATGTAGCCCCCTCTTTTACTACAGCATTTATTTCAACCCCTGTAAGTTCTTCCCATGGTGTATCGGGAAAAAATCTGAAGCAAAATACCCTCTTTCATCGGGAGATTTATAAACCGATGCTGCGGCTTGTAGAATGGTCGTTTTTCCCATCCCATTTTCTCCAACAATTGCTGTAATTGGAAATTTGAAGTCTATTTTTTGTCCATTCCAACCTCTTACATTTTTTAATTCAATGGACTCCAGGTGCTTGGGGAAAGAATTTGTCCCCCAACTATTTTCCAATTTGCGTATAGATTCACTTAAAGTCATAGTTAAAACTTTTTTTAGTTTGCTTTCTCAAAAGTACAAAAATTATATTTCTAATAAATGCGTATTCCAATAAATTTTAAAATATCTTAATTGCTTATAATTAATTGGGGGATTGGTGTTTGTTAATAGTGCAATCTGACAAAGTTTATTGGAGATATGTCTTATTCAGGAACGTAGATGATCTCACCGTTCTCGAGTTCATAGGCCACGCCGACCTTGCGGCCACGCTTGCCGCTCTGAGAATCCTGATCCTCCGAAGGAGTATAGCGGTTGATCTTCTCACCCTCCTTGGTGATGATCTCCATGTTCTCCTTGCCTGGGTTCTTCACCATCGTGAAATCCTCCTGGCTGAACATCTCGGTCATATTGTATCGGCTCACCAATGCCACCATCAGCGCCACGGCGAAGACCATCGCCACGTCGAACAGGTTGCCGACGACGCTCATCGGGTCATTCTCCCCGTCGTGCTTCAGTAAATTGCGTCTCATCGCTTCTCGGTTTGTGCATTCAACAACTCCGCTACGAACTCCAGGTTGGACAAATCCTTCAGATACCAGCGTTGCTTGACCTGCTGGGTGATGAAGCCGATGGCGGCGGCGAACAGCCCCACGACGGTTGTGGCAAAGGCCACCTGCATGTTGTAGGCCATCGAGGCGATGTCGCCCGTCGAGAGCCCCACCAACGCCGGGCCCATCGGGATGAGCGTACCCATCAGCCCGAGCATGGGGCCCATCTTCGAGAGCGTCTTTGAGGTGGCGAGGTCGCGGTCGGCTTCAATCTCGAAATCGGCAAGCAGCCGTTGGCGGAGAGGGGCATTGTCGCGGGCCTCAAGCAGGCGGTTCAGGTAGACCACGAGCAGCGACGGATTCTTTTTGGGAAGACGCTCGGCAAGCGTGGCGACCGTCTGCGGAGTGAGCCCATCCAGTTCGCGCCCGATGAGCGAGGCCGTACGGCGGATGGAGAGATACTGCCCGAAGAAGCTGCCAATCAGCAGCAGCGAGCGCCCGAAGAAAAAGATCAGCAGGACGATGTCCGGAACGAGCAGACCGGTCGAGATCCAATAGAGGATGTCGGAGATGTAATTCATGGTTTTATTTCTGTTTTTTATTCATAAGTTTCTGTTTGATGCGGAAAACCGCCATGCCAAGCAGCAATCCAGCAGCGACAAAGGCCATCACTCCACCCAGAGACGGCCAGTCGACAGCTGTGATACCGGCAACGGCCGTGCGGCCGTTGACCGTGGCGATGACGCCCAGAATGGCAATCAATGCATTGGCAAGGAAGAGCAGTTCAAGGCGGATCTCCCGTTCGGGCAGGAGGTGCTTCAACGCCCAACGCCCCAGAGGAATCACCGCCGCCACAACCGCGGCCAGCGACCAGGCAACCAACGGAAACGACATCCCGGGAAGCGAGAAGATGGCGGCAACCAGCAGGCTGAACAGCACCGGGAAAATGAGCAGCCCCGGGAACCAGCGCAGCAGGCGGTAGAGCCACACGACGGAGGGTTTTACGTGCCCCGCCGTGTGGATGTGTGCCGCAACGACACAGAAGGTCATCTGCAAGGCGACCTCCAGCGTGAGGAGAACCGCCAGGTCGAGCATCAGCGCGGAGTCGGCGAGCCAGTCCGCAATCTGGTTTTTCGACTGCTCGATGGCCCAGGGCCACGCCAGTCCGACGAACAGGGCGCAGACAACGGCCGAAAGGGCTACAAACCGGGGCTTGCGCCAGGTCTGCTTCAACAGGTAGTTGAAGCAGACCACAATCATCATGACCAATACGACGGTGTCCATTACTCTTCCATCTTTTTGCGCCGGCGGCGAACCACAAGAACCAGCACCGCGATGAGGCCGATGACGAGCACGGCGACAACGGTGTTGCTGACCAGCGTGGTCGTGCGGTCGGAGGCGGTGAACTCCTCGCGTTTGAGCACCGTGCCGGCATTCGTGTCGAGCGAAACCTCGCGCACCTCGCGGATCTGCCGCTGGTAGTTGCGGGCGGCCTCCGGCGAACTCTTCGAGGCGATGAAGTCGCGCAGTTTGGCGTTGTCGCAGACAAATCCCGAGCACGAGGGGCCGTGCTTGTCGACCAGTTCGGTGTGGAGGGCGGCGAGCGTCGCGAGCTGCTCGTCCGAGGCGTGCCACATCCCCTTGCGGGCCGTTTCGAGCATCACGGCCGAGATCTCCTCCAGCGCGGCGGGATTCTGCTGCTCGAAATAGCCGCGGAGCCCCATGCCGAACTTGTCCTGCACGTAGACATCGTAGATCTCGTCCCAGAGTTCGTTGTCCACCACGTCGGGCTTCATGACGTTCCAGCCGTAGGTGTTCTGCACCACCGCGGCAAAGCCCGCAGCGGCACTCGCCCCGCCCTGCATCTTCGCGCGGATGTAGTTCGGATTGAAGATCGTCGTGCGGCTCTCGACGCCGATTGCCTCCTTGAGCTCCTGCATCCGCACGCGGTTCCGGTTGCGGTAATCGCTCAGGTAGGCATCGGGCTCCCGGCCCGTGACGTTGCGCACGGCCAGATTCATGCCGCCCATGAATTCGTAGACATGGTCGAGGCTCAAGGCTCCCCACGTATTGCTCTGGCGGGGCTGCACGACGGCATCGGTGTTGACCAGGGCTGCCTCCAACGCATATTGCTGCACCTGCTCCCAAGCCTGCTCGCTGCCGTAATAGGCTCCCATGTTCTGCAGGTAGACCGCGGCGATCTCCGAGGAGTTTTCCCAACGGTCGCCACTCTGCACCATACCGGTAATGCCCGTGCCATAGTTGCCGTTGACGCCGCCGAAGACCCGGCGGGTCGAGATCTCGCGCGCCTCCCGTGGCGAAAGTCCCTTGTCGATGAGCGTCTGCTCGGCATCGACAACGCCCCGGGTCACGAAGTTCTCATAGCTGTCGTCCTTTGCTGCGGCGGCCATCTCGACGGCCCGCGAGATGAGGAACAGCCGCGAAGCCGCCAGGTCGCGCAGCTGGCCGCTGGTCTGTACGACGACATCGATGCGCGGACGCCCCAACTCCTCGGAGGGGATGAGCCGCAGGTCGCTCACCCGACCGAAAACATCGCGGACGGGCTCGACGCCCAGCATGTAGAATACCTGCGCAAGGGTTGCCCCTTCGGTCTCGATGAACTCGCCGCTCCAGAGCGTGTAGCTCACCTTGCGGGGCAGCGAGTCGTGGTGGCGTTCGCGGTAGAGGCGGATGGTCTCGTCGGCCAGCTCGCGGCCGCGCTGCCAGGCCTGCTCGCTCGGCGTCGCCTCGGCATTCACGGCGTAGAGGTTGCGGCCCGTGGGCAGCGTGTTGGGGTTGGCGATCGGGTCGCCGCCCGGCGAGGGGGACGTATAGCCGCCGTTCAGGGCGTTGGTGAGCGACGAAAGCTCCGCTTCGGGGCTCTCTTCAAGCGCGTGTCGGTAGTTGCCGACGTTGCGGATCGTGCGTTCGAGTTCGGTCACCACCCGGGCAAACTCGCGCTCCTCCTTTGTGTACTCCTTGCCGAGGCCCATCATGGCAGCCATCGCATCGGCCGGCATGGCTGCGGGTTTCTTCTCCTCCGACGGTCCGGCGTTTGCGGGGCGTTTGCCCACTTTCGGGATCCACGAGGGGTGTTTCGGGGCCCCTTTGCCCGACTTGGAAGTACCGGCCGGATGCTGCATCGGTGAACTCGACGAAGCCATCGCCATCATCCGCGCCATCATCTCCTGCGGAGCGGTGAGCGACCGCTGAATTTCGCGGGCCTTCTCCAACTCCGCGGCCGAGATGCCCGCCGTCGAGCAGATGAAAGCATCGGTCGGCTGCTGCGCTCCGCTCAAAAGACGCCCGACCAGATCGCGGGCCGGTTCAAGATAGCGGCGCGTGAAGAGCGTGCGGTGTTTTTCGAGATCGGCAGAGGTCTGGCCCCGGAATTTGTCCAGCGCCAGCAGTGAATAGGCGATTGGCTCGGTGGTCATGGCAAAGAGGCTGCTGCGGATGCGTTCGGCGGAGTAGGGCTGGCCCATCGTATAGAGTTCACCGGTGATTTTCTCCGCGGCAAGCTCTTCGGCAAACGTCTCAATGCGGGCGATCTCGGCCTCGGTATAGGGTTCGGTCAGCAGGGAATCGAGCCGCAGTTCGCGGTGGATGCCCAGTTCGACGGTCAGTTGCTTGACACGCAGCGCCGCAGCCCGCGTATCGGGCTGTCCGTCGGCGTAGAGCAGGTCGTTGTAGGCCTGGATTGCCGCATTCAGTTCGCGATAGATGCCGCGCACGCCGCTCTCCATGAAGGGTGGGGTCAGATACGACTGCAGCGTGGCATACGCGCGGCGCTTGGCAATCATACCCTCGCCGACGTTCCCAATCGAGTAGACGTAGAGGTGCGGCGTCGGACCGACCAGTGCGTCGGGCCAGTCGTTGCGGCTCAGAGCTACTTGTTTGCGGGGGGTGAACTCCAGGCTGCCGTGCGTCCCGAAGTGGACGATGGCATCAGCGCGGAAAGCGTAACGCGCCCAAAGGTATGAAGCGATATAGGCGTGAGGCGGTGCGGCATCGGTGCCGTGAACGATGGCGAAGTCGTCATCACCCGCTCCGGCGGCCAGCTGCGGCAGCAGCACGATGTTGCCCAGCTCGATGCGCGGCAGCGCCAGCCGTCCCTCGTCGTCGGAGAGGTAGTGGCCCGGGAACGGGCCGTCGAGTGCAACTACCTCCTCCATCCGCTCCGCAGGTATTGCTTCAGCGGTCCACGCGGCGTACTCCTCGGAGGAGATGAGCGCCGGTTGGCCCTTTTTCAGAAATTCGGCCTTGGCTCCGTGGGCATAGTCGTTGAAAACGGCCCCCTGTTGCTGGATGAGGGCTGCCAACCCCTCGGGCGTCGAGGGGAGATGCTCCACGCGGTAGCCCTCGCTGCGAAGTCGCACGAGCAGGTTGTAGAGCGATGGCGTGACCTCCATGCCGGAGGCCGTCAGGACATTCTGCCCGGGGCCCTTGTAGTAGTAGATTGCTACGCGCTTCTCGCTGTTGGGCACGCGTTGCAGGGCGATGTGGCGATTCACCGTCTCGACGAACCGGTCCAGTCGTTCGGGAATGGCATGGACCTGCTGCAGCCCTTCGTCGTCGAGGCGGTGACCGAACAACACCTGGGAGCGGATTGCTCCGTCGATCTCGGGCATCACGACACTCTGCGACAGGAAACCGCCGTTCATGCCCATCTTGTCGGCCTCCCATTCGTCGACCATCCGGTTGACGTTCAGCGGCGAGAAGAGCGGAATGTTCTGGCGCGTCAAGTACTCCACAATGGCATCGCCCAGGCGTCCGTGGGCCATGTTGATGACGGCCGACGGACGGATCGAATCGGCCTGTCCGCTCTGAATCGCCGCCTGCAGGTTGCGGAGGGGATAGACCGCGTTGCCGGTCTCCTCGAGCCGGGCGATCAGTTCAGCCGGTTCACCCATCTGTCCCGTCACGATCACCCGCGGAGCATCCGCTTTCAGCAGGCCGTGCCGCGCGAGGAAGGCCTCGTAGGCCTCCACGCTGTCGAAATCCAGCTCCTCCGCCTCGGGATCCGACGGATCGGCGTGGTAAAATTGCCGCAGGTCGCGTACGACGGGCGGCTCGGGCTCATCCGTATCGAACCGCTTGCCGTCGACCGTGCGGCGCAGGGTGACGAGCAGGTTGCGGTAGTTCTTCCGGCCGCCGCCGCTGAGGTAGCCCTTGACGGCAGCCAGCGTCGCGGAGTCCGCCGAGATGATCTCGTTGGCCGGGTTGGTGGCCATGGTCGTGATGACGGTAAGCCCGCGGTCGGCGGCCCGTTGGAGTGCGGCCCGCTCCTCGGCTGTGATGCGGAGCCCCATGCCGTTCATCAGCACCACGTCGTAATGCCCCAAACGGTCAAACTCCGACGGTTCGACCGAGGCAAGACGGATCCGCGCATGGTCATTGGCCCGGGCGATCTGGCCGAGCGTCGTGGCCTGGTAGTTCACGAAGGCGATGCGCGTGGCCGAGAACCAGTGGTTCCACGCTGCGACGCCCAATAGGACGGCAAGCAGGATCACGCCTGCCCAGATTATTGGTATCTTCTGTTTCATCCTTTATTTGCTCTTGAAAAATTGTTCGAGATTCAGCGAAAGGCCCACCGAGCCGGTCGTGCCGATGGTCGTGGGCGAGTTGCTGTAATAGTAGTCGGGGCGGTAGTTGAAGAGGTTGTCCACGGCCAGCGTGAGGTCCATCCCGCGCCACAGATGCTGCGTGAGGCTCAGTTTCCAGATCGTGTAGCCCGGATAGGTCTGCCGCACGGTCTGCTCGTAGGAGGTCACCTCGGTATAGACGTCGCACGTGACTGCCGACAGCCAGCGTCCCGACAGCGACACATTCAGACCGTAGTTCTTCCACTGTTTGTCATAGGCCAGGCGCGCCGTGGCCGCATGGGGGCGGGTCGAGGAGAGCAGCGGCTGTCCCCGCTCGATCATCTCGCGCGTGTAGGCATACGACACGCGCCACGAGATGCCGCACGCATATCGTCCCGACGCATTTGCCTCGGCTCCGGCCACCTGCAGAGGCGACATGTTCGTATAGACCTGCCCTTTAAGCTCCTGGTTCCAGACCGTGGTGATCCGGCTGTCCACCAAATTGTAGAATCCCGTTACGGTGAAACTGTGCTGTCCTTTCAGATACTCAGCCGAGAGTGAAAAGTTGTGGCTCGTCTCGGCTTTCAATTCCGGATTTCCGTAGATCATGAAGATATTGCCCATATAGAAGTCCATGTACATCTCCTTGAGGGTCGGGGCACGGAATCCGCCTGCGTATGATGCCCGAAGCGAGCAGTTTGCAACCTTATACATCACACCGAGTTTTGGCGAAAGGTGCGAGAGGTTTGCCGCCGAAAAATGGTCGAAGCGCAGGCCCGCAATGAGGTTGAACCGCCGGTGCGGGTTCCAGTCGAACTGCGCGAAGGCATCGGCCGTATGCTGCGTATGGCTGCCGTTGTCCGTAAACTGGTAGGACATCAGGTAGTCACGCATGTAGTCGCCGCCGACGGTGAGAATATGTTTCCCGGCAAAGGTATGGTTGTAGAGCGTGCGCAGGGTGTGCTGTACGTTGCTGTAGTCGCGTACGTCGCGTGACGTGGGGACAAGATAGTCGCTTTTGTCATACTGGTCGAAGGCATAGGAGAGTTCCAGATCATCGGACGGCGTAATAGCCCAGTTGCCCTTCAGTCCGCCCGAGAAGCTGCGGTAGCGGTCCTTGATGCTCTCCGAGGCGTCGCGCTCGCGGAAGAAATATCCCGCCCGGGCCGTGAACTTCAAGCCTTCGGTCGCCGTGACGACGAGCCGCTCCTTGATATTGAGCGCCGTGTGTCCGTAGATGGTGCTGTAATCGCCCACCTCCGCGTTGTCGGTCCCCTTCGAGAGGTCGATGGCGTCGATCGAGGTGTACTGCACGTTGGTCGTCGAGTTGAACCGGCCCTGGTTGAATCCGACCGATCCTCCGTAACGCTGCTCGTTGTGGGCACCGTAACGGCCGTTCAGATTGACCGACCACGGCTCCCGCGATTCGCGGCTGATGAGGTTCACCACGCCGCCGATGGCATTCGATCCGTAGAGCGATGAAACGGCCCCCTTGACGATTTCGATGCGCCCGACATTGTCCAGGTTCAGGCGGCTGTAATCGACGTTGTCGAGCGTTTCGCCCGCCAGGCGCTCACCGTCGACGAGGAAGAGCACCGAATTGCCGCCGAATCCCGACATGTTGAGCGAAACCTGCTGGTTCATCGAGTAGGAGAACTCGATGCCCGGCAGTTCGCTTTGCAGCAGGTCGCCGACATGCGTCGCATCGACCTGTTTGATATCGGCCTCGGAGATGACACGGGTGACAATCGGGACATCCTTCAACAGTTTCGGGGTGCGTGTGGCCGTCACCACCACCTGATCCATCATCGTGGAGCGCTCCGCAAGCCTGAAATTCACGGGCCCGGTCTGGCCGGCAGCGATCTTTTCGCTGACCGGTTCGTACCCGACAAACGAGGCGCAAAGCGTATACGTCTCTTTGCCTGGAAGCGTAATTTCATAGTGTCCCTCCGTGTCGGCCACGGTACCGAGCGACGGCTGCTCCTTCACGGTAACGACGGCCCCGGCGAGCGGCTGCCCCGCAACATCCGAAACCGTGCCGGATATTTTGTATTGGGCCTGCGTCTGCAGCGTAAACAGCAATCCGAAAAGAGATAGTACCAGCAGTTTCATCCTTATTCAACGGGATAGAGGTAGTCAATGGTCATGTAACCCTTTACGGCGGCGTCGTTCATGAAGTTTGCGAGGCGCAGGGCCGCACAGGTACCGTCCTTCAGACGAAGCAGATAGATCTTCCCCGAGAGGGTGTAGATCGGCGGCATGGTCGAGGTGTCTACATTGAGCCAGCGCGAAAGAGTGGGGTTCCAATAATCCTCGGCATAGAGGATGATGCCGTCCATCATCTGCGACATGTCGATTGTGATGCGGTCGGTGGTCCATTCATCTTCCGTCCATTGCTCTTCGGAAACCGATTCGGGCGCCGGAAGTGCATCGAAAGACCCTGCCTGGCTTTCCCAGACGGTGCCGCCGTTGGTCTTCGTGTCGTATCGGTGTACGGCAAAATCCCACGTTTTGGGAGCCGCGTCACCCACCTGTGTCGTTGTCACCTGTTTGCCTTGCAGATCGACATAATGCCATTCGGTGTAATCCGTGGCGTCGATATAGATCCGTCCCGTACGGGCCTCTTCATCGATGAGGATAAACCCATATTCGTTCCCGGTCTCGGATGTGGGCATATCATAAATACCCTCGAAGATGCCGTTGCAGGCCGGGAGCAACAGCAGCAGTGTCGCTCCCGACAAGAACAGCCCAGCCTGTTTGCAGTTCATGGCCAATCTCGCTTTTTCGTCGAGTTACTCTTCCGTAGTCGGAGCCGTTCCCGGCAGCAGCGTGACGGTCAGTCCGCCCATGACGGCCGGTACGTTGAATGCGATTGAGAAGTCGTCCTTGGCGGCATTTGTGCGGCCACTGAGCGTGAAGTCGTAGTTGCTGGTCGAGTCACCCATTCCCATGGCCACGCTGCCGCTGCCCGTAAAGACGTACTCTTCGCCCTCTTTGGTCGCAGTGGCCGACTCAACAGTAAAGGTTCCCCACGAGGCGGATTCGAAGACAACCTTCACGCTGCCGTCGCCGTTGGCCGTCAGTTTTACGCTTTCGCCATCGGTATAGCGGTTCTGAAAATAGGAGCAGTCGGCATCCGTATAGCCTTCGTACGTGCCGGCCAGCAGCAGGTCGGCCGGAGCGTCGCCCGTCTGGAACGTAAGGGTCATGCCGCCCATGACGGCCGGTATCGAAAACTCCATCCGGGCATCGGTCTGTGACTTGATCTCGGCCGTGAAAGTGCAGTCGTAGGCCGAGGTGCTTCCACCCATGCCCATCTGCGTCTGCCCGCTGCCCGAGAGTGTGCAGAGGTCTCCGTTTACAGTCGCCTGTGCATCGGTGATGGTAAATTCGCCCCACGTGGCGGAGGTGAACGATACGGAGGCGGAGCCGTCCGTATTTTTCGTGATGACGACGGTCTCATCCGCCGAGATCATGTTCTGAAAATAGTTGCAACTGGCCAGCGTATAGCCGTTGTAGCGGCCTGCAAAGTCGACCGTTTTCGAACCGTTTTCATCCTTGTCACACGCCATCATAAAGACTGCGGCGGATAACATCATAAGTACAGATTTGATTTTCATAGGGCTGATTGTTATTTTCTCGGAAACAAAATTACCGGTGTTACAGCGCCCCGGCAATACTCACTTTTTATGATTTTTTCAGCCCGATTTTGGAACGGATTAGGTATATGTTGGTAGGCAATCAGGGTTGAATGTCACGGTGCCTGGCTCTTTCATGACAAGTCATCCTCCGCACGAACGGCTGCTACGGTACGCTCGACGTTGGAGCGGGGATGTAAATCACTTTGCTGTTAATGGAGCCAGGTTTGCATTTTCAATGCGATGAACGGTAACTCTCCGTATCGCACAGACAATTCTTGCTCCAACCGGTTGACTGGGTAATCCTGACGGATGCTGATTATGTGGTTCAGGATGAAATGCGGACACGGTGCGGACACGGAAAACGAAAAACCGCGTCAGAGTTTCCTCTAACGCGGTTTCTGGTGCCCAGGACAAGACTCGAACTTGCACGAACGTAATTGTTCACTACCCCCTCAAAGTAGCGTGTCTACCAATTTCACCACCTGGGCGACACTGCCGAATTTCTCATTTCGGGTGTGCAAATATAGAGTTTATATTTGAATCCGCCAAATTTTCGGACGCTTTGTGTCGAAAAAATGATTTTTTTCTTCCCTCCGCCCTCCACCGGGGAAGCCGTGAGGTCGGTGGAAGACTGCCGCAGGGCGGTCTCGGACGGTTGTGGAGGCCGGAGGGAGGCTGGCTAAGGGGGGGGGCCGCCGGGGAAGCCGTGAGGCCGGGGACGACTGCCGCCCGACAGGAGGTGCCCCATAATAAAAAAGGAACCGTCCGCCCCGATGCGGGGTGAACGGCTCCCGATGGCTCTGCGGGCCGGGCTGCCTCAGCGGACGAAATCCATCTCGCGGAAGAGGTAGTCGGCCTCGCCGATGCGGTCGATGACGAAGAGCACGTAGCGGATGTCCACCGCGATGTTGCGGCAGATTTCCGGGTCGAACTCGATGTCGCTCATCGTCGAGCGCCACGTGCGGTCGAAGTTGATGCCCACCAGCTCGCCGCGGCCGTTGATGACGGGCGAGCCCGAGTTGCCCCCCGTCGTGTGGTTCGTCGCCAGGAAGCAGACGGGCACCGTGCGCCGTCCGTCGAGCGTGATGCCCCAGCGGCCGTACTCCTTCGAGGCGTAGAGGTCGCGCAGTTGCTGCGGGATGTCGTAGTCGTAGATTTCGGGGTTGTCCTTGGCGATGATGCCGTCGAGGGTAGTCTGCGGCTTGTGGTACTCGCCGTCGGCATATTCGTATCCGGCCACCGAGCCGTAGGCCACGCGCAGCGTGAGGTTGGCGTCGGGGAAGAAGGCCCGTTGGGTGTCCCACTCGCGCAGCCCGCGGATGTAGCGGGTGTAGAGCTCGTTGAGGCGTTTGCTCGTGAGGTTGCGCAGCGAGCGCGTCCCTAGCAGCCAGACGATGTGGCTGCGCATGCGCTTGATGCCGGAGGCGAGCGCCTCGGCGTCGGCCGACTTCTCGCCGCTCCACACCTCCTCGAAGAGGTGGCGGGCATATGCCTCGGGGCTGCCCCACGTGTGGAGGCCGTCGAGGAACTCGGGAATCAGATAGGGTGCCGGGCAGCGGGCGGCATACTCCGCGGCGAGGAACTCGAAGAGGGCCTGCTCGGTGGCGCGGCGCCGCTCGAAGCAGCTCTCGGCACGCTCCTCCTCGTCGTAGGAGGTGGGCAGCGCGGCGAGCGTCTCCGAGATGAGCTCGTAGGCGAAGTAGGCGTCGGCGATGCGGGCATATTCGGCCTTGAGCTCCGCCACCACCGTGCGGTACTCCTCGCGGTCGGCGGCCCAGGCGGCAAAGCGCTCCTCGTAGTCGCGCTTCTTGGCCACCGTGCCCAGACGGTTGATGCCCAGCATCTCGCCCTGCCACTTCTTCCATGCGTTGGCGATGGTGGCGTGCTTGGCGGCGTAGTGGATGCGCAGCTCGGGGTCCTCGGCCTGCGCCTCCGAGATAATCTCGAGGCGGCCGGTGCGGATGGCAATCTTGGCCGGGTCGGAGCGCTCGGCGATGTAGGCCACGGCGTCCGAGAGGATGTACTCCTGGGTGTTGCCCGGGAAGCCGTAAATCATCGTGAAGTCACCCTCGTGGATGCCGCGCAGCGAGATTTTGAAGTGGCGCGCCGGGCGGTAGGGGACATTCTCCGGCGAGTAGGGCGCCGGACGGTTGTCCTTGCCGGCATAGACGCGGAAAATCGAGAAGTCGCCCGTGTGGCGCGGCCAAATCCAGTTGTCCGTGTCGCCGCCGAACTTGCCGATGGACGAGGGGGGCGTGGCCACCAGACGCACGTCGTCGAACTGCTCGTAGAGGAAGAGGAACTGCTGGTTGCCGTAGTACATCTGCTCGACCGAGGCGCGGTAACCCTTGCCCTCGGCTTCGGCCTTGCGGCAAATCTCCTCGGGGCTCTCGCCCGCGGCGATGCGGTCGGTCACCTCCTCCATGCGGACCAGCACCCGCACGTTGAGCCCCTCGTTGGGGAGCTCCTCGGCGCGCGAGCGGGCCCAGAAGCCGTAGGTCAGGTAGTCGTGTTCGAGCGACGAGTGGGCCTGGATGTAGTCGTAGCCGCAGTGGTGGTTGGTCAGCAGCAGCCCCTCGTCCGAGACGAATTCGCCGGTGCAGCCTCCGTCGAAGAGGACCACGGCGTCCTTGAGCGAGGCGCGGTTGATGCTGTAGATGTCTTCGGCCGTGAGGCGGAAGCCCTTGGCGCGCATGTCGTCGATGCGCGACGAGATGAGGCTCGGGAGCCACATTCCCTTGTCCGCCAGCGCGGGCAGCGTCAGCAGCAGCACGGCGAGGGTCAGAAACGTACGTTTGAACATGGTTCGATGGTTTTTTGTGGGTTTTTCGTTGGGTTTTTGTTGGATTTCGTTGGATTTCGTTGGATTTTGTTGGGTTGTTGCGGGTCGGGGTTGCGCGGGGCTCCGGGCGCTTTCCGCAGGGTCTGTGCAGCCGGGGCGGAGCGTCGGGTGTCGGGTGTCGGGGGCGCTGGGCCGTTGCGGCCGCTCTCCGGGCCGTTCTGCCTCGGGTAGCTTCCGGGCCGCTCTCCGGGTTGCGGGCCGCTCTCCGGGGCGCGGGCTACTCTGCCTGCGCTTCCCCTTCGCCGGCCGCAAGGAAGCGCTCCAGCTCGACGTAGAGCCGCTGTACGGGGAGCCCCATGACGTTGTAGAACGAGCCGTCGATGCGCTCGATGGCCACATATCCGAGCCACTCCTGGATGCCGTAGGAGCCCGCCTTGTCGTAGGGGCGGCAGGTGTCGACGTAGTAGTCAATCTCCTCGTCGCGCAGGGGGCGGAACCACACCTCGCTGCGGGCCGTGAAGGTGTGGCTTGCGTGCACGGTGCGCAGCGTCACGCCCGAGACCACCACGTGCGACCGCCCCGCAAGGGCGCGGAGCATCGCGACGGCGTCGGTGCGGTCGTGCGGCTTGCCCAGCACCCGGTCGCCGAGTACCACGACCGTGTCGGCCGTGAGCAGGATGTCCCGCTCGCCGAGCGGAAAGGGGTAGGCCTCGCTCTTGAGGCGGGAGAGGTAGCGCGGCACCTCCTCGGCCGGCAGTCCGGCCGGGTAGCGCTCCTCGCAGGCGTAGCGCGGGGCGAGTTCATAGGGGAGGCCGCAGCCGCTCAGCAGCTCGCGTCGCCGGGGCGACTGCGAGGCCAGCAGCAGACGGTAGTTGCGGAGTCGTTCGTGCAGCAGCATGGTCGTGTGTCGTGTCTTGTCGGTTTGCGGGTCGGCCGGCTCCGCGCGGGGGCGGTGTCCGACCGGCAGGTGGTTTTATGCGGACCGCTCCGGAAGGGCGTTCCGGGGCGGGGGCTGGTCCGCGGGGCCGCTCGGGGCCCTTTTTGTCGGTTTCCGGAGCCGTTTTTGCATCCTCGGCCGCGCGGGGGGCAGATTATTCTCTCTTCCTCGGCCGCTCCGGGGTTGTTCCCTCTTCCTCGGCCGCTCCGAGGTTGTTCCCTCTTCCTTGCTGTTCCGGACCGTGGCTTTTCTCTTCTCCCCGGCCGCTCGGGGGCGGGTCAGCGGATGTCGAAGCAGAGCTGCTCGTGCCCCTCGAGCGTGGCGCGCAGCGTGTCGCCCGGGCGGACGGGCCCCACGCCGGCCGGCGTGCCGGTGAAGAGCAGGTCGCCCATGCGGAGGGTCAGGTAGCGCGAGACGCAGGCGATGAGGCGGTTGACCGGGTAGAGCATGAGCGACGTGTCGCCCTGCTGGCGCACCTGGCCGTTGAGCTCCAGCTCGAAGCGGAGCCGCTGCACGTCGCCGCCCAGCTCCTCGAGCGGGATGAAGCGGGGCGCGAGGGCCGCCGAGCGGTCAAAGGCCTTGGCCCGCTCCCAGGGGAGCCCCAGGCGGATGGCCTCGCGCTGCAGGTCGCGCGCCGTGAAGTCGATGCCGAGCCCCACCTCGTGGTAGTATCGGTGGGCGAAACGCTCCTCGATGCACTTGCCCACGCGGTCGATGCGCACCACCAGCTCGCACTCGTAGTGCACCTCCTGCGAGAAGTCGGGGACGTAGAAGGGGTCGTTGTTGCGCAGCAGCGCCGTGTCGGGCTTGAGGAACCAGAGCGGCTCGTCGGCCGCCTCCGTCCCGAGCCCCGTCTGGTGGTGGAGCTCCGCGGCGTGGGCGGCGTAGTTGCGTCCGATGCAGATGATTTTCATGGGTCGTCTCTTTGTTTACCGGTCATTGGGGGCGGAGTCGCGGCGGAGCTCCCCGACCATGCGGCGGGCGAAGCGCTCGCTGGCCCCCGGGCCGCCGATGATGCGGCGCAGCTGGTCGAAGTCGTCGAGCATGCGCTGCCGCCGGGAGCCCCCTTCGAGGATGGCGCGCAGCTCGCGCTCGGCCGCGGTGATGTCGAGGTCGGACTGGATGAGCTCGCGCACCGCCTCGCGCCCGAGGTTGAGGTTGACGAGCGAGACCCAGGGCACCTTCAGCACGTAGGGGCGCAGCTTGACCTGGAACCAGAGCGTGCGGTAGACCACCACCTCGGGGATGCCCAGCAGCGCCGTCTCGAGCGTTGCGGTGCCCGAGGTGACGACGGCCGCCTCGGCCGCCGCAAGGGTTTCATAGGTCTGGTCGCAGACGTAGCGGATGGAGCTCCCCGCCATGTAGCGCTCGTAGAGCGCGCGGTCGAGCCACGAGACGCCCGCCACGACGAACTGCCGCTCGGGGAAGCGCTCGGCCAGACGGGCCATGAGGGGGAGGTTGTCGCGGATTTCGCCGGCGCGGCTGCCGGCCAGCAGCGCCACGATGGGGCGGCTGTCGAGGCCGTTGCGGCGGCGGAACTCCTCGGGTGTGGGGAGCTCGGGCAGCCGCCGGTCGATGGCGTCGACCAGCGGGTTTCCCTCGAAGATGGGGGTGATGCCCTTCGAGGAGAAGTATTGCCGCTCGAAGGGGAAGATGATGAAGAGGCGGTCGACGTAGCGGCGGATGGACTTCACGCGGTATTCGCGCCAGGCCCACACCTTGGGGGCGATGTAGTAGAAGGTGCGGATGCCCTGCTCGTGGGCCCAGCGGGCCATCTTCATGTTGAAGCCCGGGTAGTCAATCAGAATCAGCACGTCGGGGGCGAAGGCGGCGACATCCTGCCGGCACTCGAGCATCTGGCGGCGGATGGTTCCCAGGTTGCGGAGCACCTGCACGATGCCGAAGAACGAGGTCTCGCGGTAGTGCTTCGCCAGGTTGCGCTCGCCGCCCGCACGGGCCATCCGGTCGCCGCCCCAGAAGCGGAACTGCGCTTCGGGGTCGGCCTTGCGGAGCCCTTCGATGAGGTTTGCGCCGTGCAGGTCGCCCGAGGGTTCGCCTGCGATGAGGTAGTATTTCATGTGCGGAAGTGTTGCGTTGCGGCGGGCGGGGCGCCGGGCCCCCCTCTCCCGTCCGCGAGACAAAAATAGCGAATCCCGGCGCTTCGGCAAAACTTTTCGGCCCCAAATCGGCCGCGCGCCCCGCCCGAGGGGTGCACCGCATCGAAAAAATCGTATCTTTGTCTTCAGAAACGGTCCCGGCCCGCCGCCCGGCGCTTCGGAAGGCACCCCGTCCGACGCTCCGGCTCCGCCCCGGTCCCGAAGAGCAACCAACCGACAACCAACCCAAAACAAAAACCCATTCCGAACCTCTCATGAAGCGTTCCCCCCTTCTGCTTGCCGGCGGCATTGCCGCCGTGGCGGCTTCGACCGCCGGCTGCGGCTCCCGCCCCGAGGCGCCCCGCCGCCCGATGAACATCCTCTACATCATGACCGACGACCACACGTCGCAGATGATGAGCTGCTACGACGACCGTTACGCCTCGACGCCCAACCTCGACCGCATCGCCGATGAGGGCGTCCGCTTCACCAACAGCTTCGTGGCCAACTCGCTGAGCGGCCCGAGCCGCGCCTGCATGCTCACGGGCAAGCACTCCCACGCCAACGGCTACACCGACAACACCTTCTGCGCCCCGTTCGACGGCTCGCAGCAGACCTTCCCCAAGCTGCTCCAGGGGGCCGGCTACGAGACGGCCGTCGTGGGCAAGTGGCATCTGGGAAGCCTCCCCACGGGCTTCGACTACTGGGAGGTGGTCCCCGGCCAGGGCGACTACTACAACCCGCTCTTCATCCGTCAGAGCGGCGACACGACCCTCTGCGAGGGCTATCTGACGAACATCATCACCGACAAGAGCATCGAATGGCTCGAACACGGGCGCGATACGACGAAGCCCTTCTGCCTTCTGGTGCACCACAAGGCGCAGCACCGCAACTGGATGGCCGACACCTGCCATCTGGCGCTCTATGAGGAGCGCGACTTCCCGCTGCCCGAGACCTTCTTCGACGACTACGAGGGGCGTCCGGCTGCCGCCGCGCAGGAGATGTCCATCGCCTCGGACCACGACATGGATGTGGTCTACGACCTCAAGATGTGGCGCAAGGGGGTCCGCAGCCGACTGAGCGCCGGTTACGAGCGGATGCTCGACCGCATGAACCCCGAGCAGCGGGCCGCCTGGGAGCGCTTCTACGGGCCGCTCATCGAGGAGTTCTACCGCCACGAGCCGCAGGGGCGCGAACGGGCGCAGTGGAAGTTCAACCGCTACATGCGCGACTACCTGAAGACGCTCCGCTCGCTCGACGACAACGTGGGGCGGCTGCTCGACTACCTCGAGGAGTCGGGTCTGGCCGACAACACGCTGGTGGTCTACACCTCGGACCAGGGCTTCTACATGGGCGAGCACGGCTGGTTCGACAAGCGCTTCATGTATGAGGAGTCGATGCGCACGCCGCTGGTGATGCGCCTGCCGGGCGGTGCGCGGGGCGACATCGATGCCCTGGTGCAGAATATCGACTACGCCCCCACCTTCCTCGAGCTGGCCGGGGTGCCGGTTCCCGACGACATCCAGGGGCGTTCACTGCTGCCGCTGCTGCGGGGCGAGCATCCCGCCGACTGGCGCCGTGCGCTCTACTACCACTTCTACGAATATCCGGCCGAGCATATGGTCAAGCGCCACTACGGCGTGCGGACCGAGCGCTGGAAGCTCATCCACTTCTACAACGACATCGACTGGTGGGAGCTCTACGACCTGGAGGCCGATCCCCACGAGCTGCACAACCTCTACGGCGAGCCGGCTTATGCCGACACGGAGGCCCGGCTGCACGAGGAGCTGCGGCGCCTGCAGCAGCAGTACGGCGACCCGATTGAGGAGCAGCTGACGCGCTGACGCGCGGGGCAGCCCCCGATAAAACGCCTGCGGGACGACGGAACCTCTCCGCCGTCCCGCTTTTTATGGGGCCGCCGAGCCTGCTTTTGTGGTTCGTCCGCCGCGCCCGGCTATTTTATGGTTTGTCGACCGGCCCCCGTCTGCCTGCCGGCCCGCCGCGCCTGTCCACCGCGCCTGCCCGCCGTCGGCCGGCCTCCGCCCGCCTGCCTGTCGTCCGGCCCCGTCCGTTTCTCCACCCTTCCCTCCTGTCCACCGCCGGCCCCCCCCCGCCGTCCTCCCGCTGTCTTTTCGGTCGGTTTCCCTCCTCCGTAGGTCGCCAAACGGACGCCGCAGAGCGCTTTTTCGCAACAAAATCGTACCTTTGCACCGGGCCCTGCCGCCGGGCCGGTTGCACTTTGCGCACCGGTGCCGCCCCCGAGGCGCCCCTCCAATACCGAAGACCATGCAAAAGAGACTCCTGTTCCCCCTTGCCACCTTCTGCGCCACCACCCTGGTGATGGCGCTCCAGAAACCCGTATTCCTCCTCTACTACGCCTCCGAGGCGGCCCGTTACGGCTTCGGCGACTGGTGCCGGGTCGTCTGGCACGGCCTCTCGCTCGACATGACCGTGGCGGGCTACGTCACCGCCCTGCCGCTGCTGCTCACGCTCCTCTCGCTCTGGGTCACCCTCTCCGACCGCACGTGGCGGCGCATCTTCGGCCTCTACTTCTGGGTGGTGGCGCTGGTTGCGGGGGCGGTCTTCGCCGTCGACCTGGCCCTCTACGAACACTGGGGCTTCCGCCTCGACGGCACGGCGCTGATGTACCTCGACGCCCCGAAGGAGGTGCTGGCCAACGTCGACTGGTGGATGGGCATCCGCCAGACGCTCTTCTTCGCCGCCTGCACGGCGCTGCTCGTCTGGCTCTACCGCCTGCTGGTGCGGCGGCTCTTCCTCCCGGCGGGACGCATCCCGCTGCGCGGGGTGTGGAGCCTCGTGCTGCTTCTGCTCGGCGGCTTCGACTTCCTGGCCATCCGCGGAGGGGTCGGCGCCTCGGTGGCCAACGTCTCGAAGGTGGCCTTCAGCCCCGAGATGTTCCTCAACCAGGCGGCCGTCAACCCGCTCTTCTCCTTCCTCTCGACGCTGGGCGACGACGGCTCCTATGCCGATGCCTACCCCTTCTTCCCCGAGGAGGAGCGCGCCGCCCGCTTCGAGGAGCTGCGCGGCAACCGCCGTGCGGAGGGTGCTCCCGCCGCCGCGGGCTATGCGTCGGCTTCCGCTCCGGCCTCTGCGGAGGATGCCGCTCCGACCGGCGCTCCGACCGCCGCTCCGGCCGCTTCCTCCGGCTCCGTCCCGGCCGATGCGGCCGATGCGGTGCTCCGCACGCAGCGCCCCAACGTGGTGGTCGTGCTGCTCGAAAGCTTCGGCCGTACGGTGATGGATGCCACGTGCGAAGGCGAGCCCGTTATGCCCAACATGCAGCGGCTCAAGAGCGAGGGGGTCTGGTTCGAGAACTTCTTCGCCAACTCGTTCCGCACCGACCGCGGCGAGGTGGCCGTCCTGAGCGGCTTCCCGGCCCAGACGCTCCTCTCGGTGATGAAGCTCCCGGCCAAGGCCGCGACGCTCCCCTCCATCGCCCGCTCGCTGGGGGAGGAGGGTTACGCCACGAGCTTCACCTACGGCGGCGACCTGAACTTCACCAACCAGGCCTCGTACCTCTACGCCACGGGGTGGCAGGAGCTCGTATGGCAGCGTGACCTGCACTTCGACGCCCCCGCCTCGCACTGGGGCTACGACGATGCGGTGATGTGCGACTACTTCGCGCGGCGGGTCATCGAACTCGATGCCGGGGGGCACCCCTTCCTTGCCGGACTGCTCACGCTGAGCAGCCACATCCCCTTCGATGTCCCCTATGCGCGCTTCGACGACAAGGTGCTCAACGCCATGGCCTTCTCCGACGAGTGCGTCGGACGGATGGTCGAGCGGCTGAAGGCCTCGCCCGCCTGGGAGAACCTGCTGCTGGTGCTGGTGGCCGACCACGGCTACCCCTATCCCGAAGACATCGCCTACAACATCCCGCTGCGCCACCGCATCCCGATGCTCTGGCTGGGGGGCGCCGTGGCACGGCCGCGCACGGTCGAGGACTATGGCTCGCAGATGGACTTCGCGGCGACGCTGCTGGGGAGCATGGGGCTGAGCCACGAGGCGTTCGACTACAGCAAGGACCTCTTCGACACGGTCAACCAGCCGCGGCGCTTCGCCTACTACACCTTCAACGAGGGCTTCGGCGTGGTCGACGCCTCGGGCGAAGCGGTGTGGGACTGCGCCGCCGACCGCGCCGTCTCGGTCACCTCGCCCGAGCTGCTCGACGTGGGGCGCACGCTGCTGCAGACGACCTATGTCGACATAGACCGCCGTTGAGGCCGGCGGCCCGGTGGGGTGAGGCGGCCCGAAAATACCTGAAAATGGGGATTGCACATTCCCGCCGCAACGGCTATCTTTGAACGGTTCAAACAGGCCGCCCCGCCCGACGCGCAAGGCTGCGGAAGAGCCCGCCCGGCGCTTCGGCCCGGCTGCGGAAGGCTCCCGGTTCCGAGTGCGCTCCGGCGACGGCATCCCGGTTCCCGGCTGCGGAAGAGCCTACCCGGCAAAACACTCAGGGCCTCCGGCTCCGAGGCGGCTGCAAAACGATGAAACCATGTACAGAATAGGAAAATACGACGTCGACGACCGCATGTGCGACCTGGTGTGCGACAACTACCCCGTGCTGCTGGTCATGAGCCGCTTCGGCATCTCCCTCGGATTCGGCGACGCTACCATCGGCGAGGTGTGCCGCGCGGCGGGGGTCGATGCGGCCACCTTCCTGGCCGTGGTCAACATGCTGACGGCCGGCGAGGCGATGCCCGCCGACGACCCCTCGGGCCTCTCGGTCGAGGCGCTGCTGGGCTACCTTCACAATTCGCACGGATACTTCCTCGACTTCCGCCTGCCGGCCATCCGCCGCAAGCTCATCGAGGCCATCGACTGCAGCAGCGACGTGGCGCTGGTCGTCATCCGCTTCTTCGACGCCTACGTGGCCGAGGTGCAGAAGCACATGGCCTACGAGGAGGGGCGCGTCTTCCCCTACGTGCAGGCGCTGCTCACCGGCACCCGTCCGGATGACTACTCCATCGACGTCTTCAGCCGCCACCACGACCAGGTGGAGTCGAAGCTCTCGGAGCTCAAGCGGATTCTGATTCGCTACTACCCGGCGCAGGGGACCAACGAGCTCAACAGCGTCCTCTTCGACCTCTTCACCTGCGAGCAGGACCTCGCCTCGCACAACGCCGTCGAGGACAGGCTCCTCACCCCGGCCATCCGCCGCCTCGAGCAGAAAGGGGGTCCGCAATGAGCAAGGCGCTGAAATTTGCCGTCGCCGAGCCCTCGGCCATCATCCGCTGCGGGCTGCTGGCGCTGCTGCGCGAGATGCCGGGCGTCAACCTCGACATCCTTGAAATCGGCGACATGTCGCGTCTTGCGATGCTCCTCACGCGCCACCGCCCCGACGTGCTGGTGGTCAACCCCGCCTCGCTGGGGCTCATCACCCCGCAGCAGTTGCGCGACGAGTCGGGCTGCGAACGGATGCGCTGCGTGGCGCTGCAGCTGGCCGTCACCGACTCGTCGGTGCTGCAGGCCTACGACGAGACTCTCTCGCTCTACGACTCGGAGGAGCAGCTGCGCGCCAAAATCCTGCGACTCGAGGGGTCGCGCGGCACCGAGCCGCGGCAGGAGCCCCTCTCGGCCCGCGAGCGCGAGATAGTCGTCTGCATCGTCAAGGGGATGACCAACAAGCAGATTGCCGACCACCTCTGCATCTCGACCCATACGGTCATCACCCACCGGCGCAACATCGTCGCCAAGCTGCAGATTCACTCGCCGGCCGGGCTGACCATCTACGCCATCGTCAACAAGCTGGTCGAGCTCTCCGACGTGAAGGAGAGCATCGGCGAGCTCTGAAGGGTACGAAAAGACAAACATCAAACAATATGGCACAGGAACCTCATCATCACCATCATCATCCGCTCCCGGCCGACGCCTCGTCTCTCAACCGGGCCTTCGTGCTGGGCATTGCGCTCAACCTGCTCTTCGTCATCGTCGAGTTCGTCGTCGGCCTCTGCTACGGCTCGATGGGTCTGCTCTCCGATGCGGGCCACAACCTGAGCGACGTGGCCGGCCTGCTGCTGGCGATGCTCGCCTTCCGGCTGTCGCAGAGCCCCGCCACGTCGCGCTACACCTACGGCTACAAGAAGAGCACGGTGCTCATCTCGTTGCTCAACTCGCTCATCCTGCTCATCGCCGTCGGGGTGATTGTGGCCGAGAGCATCGGCCGCATGCTCCATCCCGAGGCGGTCACGGGGGATGCCATCGCCTGGACGGCCGGCGTCGGGGTCCTGGTCAACGGCTTCACGGCGTGGCTCTTCATGCGCGACAAGGGGCGCGACCTCAACGTCCGCGGCGCCTTCCTCCACATGGCGGCCGACGCCCTCGTCTCGGTAGGGGTGCTGCTCTCGGGCGTCATCATCTCGTGGACGGGGTGGAGGCTCATCGACCCGATTGTGGGTCTTGCCGTGGCGGCGGTCATCGTCGGCTCCGTCTGGTCGCTGCTGCGCGACAGCCTGCGCCTCTCGCTCGACGGCGTGCCCGAGGGCATCCGCCTCGAGGAGGTCGAGCGCACCATCGCCTCGGTTGAGGGGGTACGGGGCGTGCACCACATCCATATCTGGGCCATCAGCACCACGGAGAATGCCCTCACGGCCCACGTCGTGCTGGAGCCCGAAGCCGAGGCCCGCATGGAGCAGGTCAAGCATCAGGTCAAGGAGCGGCTGCACGAGGCGGGCATCGGCCACGCCACGCTCGAATTCGAGACGGCGGGCGAGCACTGCTGCGAACCGTATGACCTCTGAGCCGCCGGGGAAACGCTGCTGCGAGCCGCACGACCTCTGAGGTGCCGGGAAACTTCTGAACGGTTGAACGGTCCTTCTCGGCCCCCTTGGCGGCCGGCGCTACCCGGGGCCGCCGGGTGACCTTCGACTCGTCTCTGCCGCGCGATTTTGGGACCGCCGAGCACCATCTTTCAGCTGCCGCGCACGACCTCTGAACCTCCGCGGCCGTGCAAGCATGCAAAAAGCGCCCCGCATCCTCCGATTCAAGGATGCGGGGCGCTTTGTTTGTCTGTTTGTCCGGGGCTTTGGCGGCGCCTCTTTCGGCGCCTCTCGGGGTTTTCGGGCCTCCGGGGCCTCTCCGGACCTTTTTCTCCTTTTTTCCCGCCGGCCGTTGTGCCGTTGCCTTGTCCGGCCATCGTTCGGTCGTCATTCGGGTCTTCTCAGGGCCTCTTCCTTCCTCTTTCCAGCCCCTTCCTTTTCCGGTCCCTCCCCGGTCGGCAGGCTGCGCCGCTTAGGGGACGGGGTCGTAGCCGCTGCCGCCCCACGGGTGGCACCGTGCAAGGCGCCGCAGCGTCAGCCAGCTCCCCTTCAGCGGGCCGTACTTGCGCAGCGCCTCGACGGCATACTGCGAGCAGGTGGGCGTAAAGCGGCACGAGGGGGGCGTGAAGGGGGAGATGCAGTAGCGGTAGAACTGCACCAGCACCAGCAGCGGAAAGGCGGCGACGCGCTTAAAGCCGCTCCGCAACGTTTTCCAGAATCCGGCGGACGGCATGGGCAATGGTCTTGTAGGGGAGCACCTCCTTCGAGGAGTAAATCAGCGCCAAATCGACGTTCGACTGCCCGCAGTGGTTCGTGAGCAGCTGCTTCTGCAGGCGGTAGGCCTCCTTCGTGCGGCGGCGCAGCAGGTTGCGGCGGTTGGCCCGCTTGTGGAACTTCTTGGGGACCGAGAAGAGCACCTCGACCGAGGCCTCGACGTCGGGTTCGGCGTAGCAGACGTAGCGGAACGGAAAGACGAAGCCCCCCTCGCCGTGCTGAAACAGCCGCCGCACGGCTCCGAGCGAACGGAGCCGCTCCGACGGTCGAAGGGCGTGGGGATGCTGCATCATGGTCGTACCTCCTGTTTGTGCGCGGTGCTACTTGGCGCTCTCCGTACGGCAGACGCGGCTCTTCTTGGCGAGCTTGTGCTGCTGGCTGCGGATGAACTCCTCCTTGCGGGTGTCGGTGGTCAGCGCCACGGGCTGGGGTTCCTCGCCGGCAGCCACCTTCGTCAGGAAGATGTCCACGGCCTTGGCCATCGAGGGGGCCTCGGGCGTGGGGGCGTTGGCCAGCACGGTCAGACCCGCATCGAGCGCCGCACGCAGCGTACCCTCGCCGAAGACGGCGATGGCGGGCAGCCCCTCGGTGCCGAAGTGCTCGACGAGCGCCTTGACGTCCGACGGCGAGTAGAGGGCCAGCAGCCCGTACTCCTTCAGGTCGAGGTCGTTCAGGTCTGAGGCCACCGTGCGGGCCAGAATCACCGGGTGGAACGAGAGCTTGAACTTGGCCAGCGTCTCGGGCAGCTCGGATTTGTGGGGCTCGCTCAGCGTGAGCAGGAACTTCTCCTCCTTATGCTTGACAATCAGTTCGATGAGCGACGTAAAGGAGCCGTCGCCGAACGAGATTTTCCGTTTGCGGTAGACGATGTACTTCTGCAGGTAGAGCGCCACGGCTTCCGTCTGGCAGATGTACTTCATGGTTTCGGGCACGGTGATGCGGGCCTCCTCGCAGATGTGGAAGAAGCTGTCGATGGTGGTGCGCGAGGTGAAGATGACGGCCGTATGGTCGAGAATCTCGACCCGCTGTCCGCGGAACTCCTTCAGCGAGACGCCTACGACGCGGATGAAGGGGTTGTATTCGATAGCAACGTTGTGCTTCCGGGAGAGTTCGTAGAAGGGGGACTTTTCGATAATCGCAGGACGGGGCTGCGACACTAAGACTTTGCTAACTTTCAATGCTCTAACCATTTTTATGGTTGGGCGCCCTATCTCACGACGAGCAGCCACAACAGAGTGACGGGAAAGATTTCCACGGCGCAAAGGTACAAAATCCAATGCAAAATCGAAACTTTTTTGCTGATAAAGAGCGCAAAAGTCTCCCTGAGGTACAGGAGGAACGTTATGAGCCACCCGGCCGTGAGCAGCCCCGCCCAGATGGTGTCGCTGCCGAGCGGACTGAGGGCGAAGAGGAGGATGACGGGGGCCAGGATGATGGCTCCCAGCGCGGCGTAGCCCCGTTTGATGCGGATGAGCTGCGTGGTGAATCCCGAGGTGAGGGTCACCCCGCCCACGGCGCGCAGCAGCAGGATGCCGTAGAGGTAGACGAGCAGGAAGAGGAGCCCGACACCCAGCGCCAGCAGCAGCGAGAGGGTGCTGCCGTTGCCCATGCTGAGCAGCTCCTGCGCGATGTCGGGACGGTCGCAGAGGCGCACGGCCGTGACCCCCGCCAGCAGGAATCCCAGTGCGAGGGCGATGTTCAGGAAGCGGGTGAATCCGGCGTTGCCCGACTCGTCGGAGGTGCGCTCCGAGTCGCGCCGCTCGAAGGCGACGCGGCCGACCAGGGCGCGCATGTCGCCGGGGTTGCGGTAGAGCAGCAGCCCGAAGAGGAGGGTCAGCAGCAGCACGAGCCCCTGGAAGGGGAGTTCGTCGGTGAGGCGCGGCTGCTGCTGTGCTGCGGGGCGCGGTGCGGCGAGCAGCGACTGCTGCCCGAAGAACTCCCCGGCGCCGACCGTGCGGTAGCCCTCGAGCGGGGTGCCGTCGGGCAGGTAGTGCAGCGTGGTGGCGTGCGCATAGAGCGAGTCGCCCGGCATGAAGGCGCCCAGCGGGCTCTCCCAGAGCGTGTCGGCGCCGGCAAGGCTGCCTGTAAGCGAATCGGCCTCCATGCGGAGCGAGTCGGGCATCGCTGCGGCGAGCGAATCGGGCAGCTGCGCGGCCGCCTCGGTCTGCGTTTCGGTCTGCGTTTCGGTCCGCATTCCGGCGGCGGCAGGCGATGCGGAGCCCACGGCGGCAGAGTGCCGCGCGTCGGCGGTGTGTTGTGTGGCGGTGTATCCGGCGTCGTTGTGCCGTGCGTCGGCGGCGCTTTCGGCTTGCTGAGACCCGGTTGTGTGCTGAGCTGCTGCGGAGCCGCTCTTCTGTTGTGTCCCGGCCGTCCGTTCGGTCTGCTTCCGGGCGGTGTCGGTTGCAGCGGCGTGCCCGCTCTGCTGCCCGGTGGCAGTCTCTTTGCTCCCGGCGTGCTCCGCCCGCGACCCGGCGGCGTGTTGCTGCCCGGCCGAACGTTGTGTGGCGGTGTGTCCGGCGGTATGTTGCGCCTCGTCGGCGTGTCGGGCTCCGGCTCCGGCTGTTTCGGAGGCGTGCCCCTGCCGCTCCGTCGTTCCGCTCCGGTGTGCGGCGGTTGCGTCGTTCGTCCGGTGCGTTTGGACCGTTGCGGCTCCGGCTGTGTGCAGCTGCGTTCCGGCCTCCCCGCTGCCCGCTTCGCTCCGGCCGGCCGCCTGCCGCTGCGTGTGCAGCGAATCGGCCGCCTCACGGTACGCTACGACCTCATCCCCGTACCAGAGAGCGGCCGCTTTCTGTGCGGCCGCTTCCTGTGCGGTCCCCTCCTGTTCGGCCCCCGCCTGCACGTCCGTTCCCGGCACGGCGGCCTCCGCGTGCAGGGCGGCACCCTGCACGGAGGCCCCTTCCGAGGCGGAGCGGCCCGTTCCGCCGGCCGGAACGGGATGAAGGGTCATCGTGAGGCTTTTCATTGTTCGATGCTGCGTTTAAGCGTGACGCGGATGGTCGTTCCCTTGCCGATTTCCGAGTCGACGACGGCAATCTTGCCGCCGTGGTACTCCTCGACGATGCGCCGCGAGAGCGAGAGGCCGAGCCCCCAGCCGCGGGTCTTGGTGGTGAAGCCCGGTTCGAAAATCCGCTTCCAGTTGCTCTTGGGGATTCCCTTGCCCGTGTCGCGCACGTCGACCATCACATGCTTGTCGTCCGACGAAATGCGCACGTCGATGGCGCCGTGGCCCTGCAGCGCGTCGAGCGAGTTCTTCATCAGGTTCTCGACCACCCACTCGAAGAGCGCCGCATTGATGTTGGCCTGCACCGGGGCGATGGCCAGTCCGTTGTAGTCGAGCGTCACGTTGCGCGGGATGCGCTTGCGGAAGTACATGACCGATTCGCCCACCACCTCGTTGATGTTGGCGGGGGTGAGGGGCGTCTCGGAGCCGATTTTCGAGAAGCGGTCCACAATCTTCATCAGGTGGGCCAGGTCCTTGCCCATCTCGTCGACGGCGCTCTGGTCGACGGGCTGCGTGCGCAGGTACTCGAGCCAGCCGAGCAGCGACGAGGTGGGGGTGCCCAGCTGGTGGGCGGTCTCCTTGGCCAGACCTATCCAGACGCGGTTCTGCTCGTCGTGCTTCGTCGAGCGGAAGGCGACGAAGCCCAGCAGGATGAAGGCCGTGATGACCAGCAACTGGATGTAGGGGAAGTAGTAGAGCGACTTGAGCAGCGCCGACTGGCCGTAGAAGATGATGTGGTAGTGGTCGCTCGACCACCAGTAGCGAATCTGCACCGGCGGGTTCTCGTCGGTGAAGCGGTCAATCTGGCGGCGGAGCTTGTCGGGGTGGTCCAGAATCTCGTCGGGCACCAGGTGCGAGTAGTGCACCTTGAGGTTCTCGTCGGTGATGATGAAGGGGATGTTGTTGCTGTTGTTGATGATGTCCTGGATGAGGGGGTCCTGCAGCGAGTTGCCCATCACGTCGCGGTTGGCGCGCTCCATGGCGTGGGTCCAGAGCACGACGTCGTGCTGCTCCTTCTCCTTGAGGCGCTGGGCCATCTTGTTGGTGTAGAGCAGCGAAAGCACCCCCAGCGCCAAGCCGACGAAGATGACGACCACGCGGTTGCGGAACGAAAAGTTGCGGAACGATAATATGTTGCGTCCGAATTTCATCTCTTTTCCTTCGGTTTTTGCTCCTTTGTTTGCGGACCACGGCTGCAGCCTCCCGGTTGCGGGCGGTTTGGTTGCGGTGGGTCCTGCTCAGCGGCCCCCCGGATTGCGGGCCCCTGTGCTGCGGGCGGTTCGGTTCAGCGGCTCCTCCGGGTTGCGGGCGGTCCGGTCTCTATCCGTCTGTCCGGCACCCCTCCGTCCGGCGCCCGTTTGTCCGGTGCCCTACGTCCGGACCCCTTCAGCAGCCCCCTTGGCGGCCCCCCCCTTGCGGGCCGGGGCGCTATTTGCGGGCGGTGTCCTGCTCGCGGGTGATGCGGCGGTACTCGTCGGGCGAGGAGAGCACCTCGACGGCGCGCTGCACCTCGGCATCCTGCGGCAGGGCGTGCTCGATGACCCCCTGCGCATAGGCGTAGCGCAGGATGATTTCGTTCTCGAGCGTGCGGACAATCTCCTGGCGGTAGGTCTCCAGATTGGTCTGCGTGTCGTCGCGGACCTCCTGCTCGAGTCGGGCCAGATGGTTGTCGAGCTCCGTGTAGCGCTCCTCCTCGGCCGCCTTGCGCAGCCGTTCGAGCGCGCGGCGCGTCTCCGACTCGTAGGGCACCTTCTTGTCCTTCATGAAGTCGGCGAAGCGGTCGTAGGTGGCCGAGTCGAGCGCGAACTCCATCAGGTGGAAGGGCTCCCCGGCGTGGCTGCGCATGTAGTCGTCGACGAAGTCCTCGACGAAGCCCAGCGCATAGAGCGTCGCCGCGAAGCGGCTGATGTACTCGGGTTCGGTGCGGATGTCGGGCATGATGCCCCCGCCGTCGTAGACCTTGCGGCCGGCGGCGGTCCTGAACTCGCGGATGAGCGAGTCGGGGACGCTCTTCACCTCACCCTGCTGCGAATGGGAGTAGTCGATGGCCTGGATGCAGCGCCCCGAGGGGATGTAGTACTTGGCCGTCGTCAGCTTGAGGTAGGCGTTGTATCCCAGCGGGCGGGTCGACTGCACGAGCCCCTTGCCGAAACTCTTCTGTCCGATGAGCACCGCGCGGTCGAGGTCCTGCAGCGCACCCGATACAATCTCGGCGGCCGAGGCCGTGTTGCCGTTGACGAGCACCGCCAGCGGCAGCTCCGCAAGGATGGGCTCCGACTGCGTGCGGTAGCTCTTCTGCTCGGTGCGGCCGTGCGTGGCGACCACCTCGGTCCCCTTGGGGACGAACATCGAGAGAATCTTCACCGCCTCCTGCATGATGCCGCCGCCGTTGCCGCGGTAGTCGAGCACCAGCCCCCGCAGGTTGCCCTCCGCACGCAGCCGTTCGACGGCCGCGCGCACCTCCTCGTAGCACCCGTCGGTGAAGTCGCTGTGCTGGATGTAGCCAATCGAGTCGTTGAGCCAGCCGGCGTAGGGGACGGCCGGGATGGCAATCCGCTCGCGGCGGAGCATCACCTCCTCGCGGCGGCCGTCGAGCAGCCGCTCGACGGTGACCCGTACCGTCGAGCCGGGGGCGCCCTTGAGCCGTGCGCTCACCTTGTCGGTGGTGAAGCCGCGGGCATCCTCGCCGTCGATGGCCACAATGCGGTCGCCGATTTTCAGCCCGGCGCGGTCGGCCGGCGAATCCTTGTAGGGCTGAGCGATGATGACGTAGTCGCCCTTCTGGCGGATGAGGGCGCCCACGCCGCCGTACTTGCCCGTGGTGAGCAGCTCGAAGGAGGACATCCGCTCCTCGGGCATGTACTCGGTATAGGGGTCCAGGTCGCTGACCATCCCCTCGGCGGCCCCCTCCATCAGACGGTCGGGGTCGACCTCGTCGACGTAGTAGAGCGACAGCTCGCGCATCATGTTGACGGCGATTTCGATGTTGCGCCCCAGACCGAAGTCGTTGCGCTTGCCCCAGAGCAGCGCGCCGAAGCCGACGACCAGGATGGCCGCCGCGGCGAGCATGCGCAGGCTGTTTCTCTTCAGGATGTTTCTATTCATACTTGCTTTGTTCAATGTAGGAGTCGAGCCGGTAGGCGGCGCGGGCTACACCGCGGCGGATGCCCTCGAGGCGGACCCACTGTCCGTACTGCGAGACGCGGATTTCATCCTCGCCCAGCATGAGCAGCCGTCGCCACAGGGTGCTGGCGCGGAACATCATCACCCCCTCCTGCTCGTCGACGAGCTTGAAGCCCGAGCTGTGCAGGGCGTTGACAATCTGCTGGCGGTTCTCCTCCAGGTCGCCCTCGACGTCGCGGACGATGAATCCGAAACGGGGGTAGTAGAAGAAGGCCAGCACGAGGATGACCGCCGGCAGCAGCAGCCCGCGCGGCGTGTGGAACATGACGTAGAGCGTCTGCGAGAAGCTCAGCGTCGCGCCGTAGAGCTGATTCAGGAGCATGATTGCCGCACATAGAACGCAGAGGGCGACGAAATATTTTACCGCACGGATGAGATAACGTTTCATGGTATGGTTGTTTTTCGGTTGTTTCTTCAGGTGTTTTTCCGGCTCGGCCGGTCGGGCCGGTTTTGTTTTGTCTCGGTTCTCTCCGGCTCGGCCGGGTTCGGTTCGGGCTGTTTTGTCTTGTCTTTGCTTTCTCCGGTTTGATTCGGTCGGGCCGGTTTGTCTTGTCCTGTTTCGGCCTGTTTCGGCTTTGTCCGTTTGCTCCGGCCCGGCTTTATCTTGCTCCGGGCTGCCGGAACGGATGTTGCGGCGGCCGGCGGCTATGCCTCCCCGGAGCCTCCGTGCTCCGCAGCCGCTGAGGCGGCCTTTTCTTGTTCTTGTCCGGCGCCCTTCTCTTGTCCGGCGGCGAGCTGACCGACGGCCCCGGCCACCTGCTGCATGAGCCAGCGGGGGGTCGACGTGGCACCGCAGATGCCTACCGAGGCGGCTCCGGCGAGCCACTCGGGGCGGATTTCGGAGGCCTCCTCGATGGTGTGGGTGCGGGGGTTGGCGCTGCGGCACACCTCGTAGAGCACCTTGCCGTTGGACGATTTGCGGCCGCAGACGAAGAGCACCACGTCGAAGCGGCGGGCGAAGGCCTCGAGATGCTGCTCGCGGTTCGAGACCTGGCGGCAGATGGTGTCGATGACCTCCACACGGCCGGGGTCGGCGGCGCGGCGGCGCATCTCGGCGGCCAGATGCTCGAAGAGGGCGATGCTCTGGGTGGTCTGCGAGAGGAAGATGATGGGCCGCGTGAAGTCGAGCTGGTCGAGGTCCTCCTCGCGTTCGATGACCGTCGTGGGCTCCTCGACCTGGCCGGTGAGCCCCACCACCTCGGCGTGGCCCCGCTTGCCGAGGATGACCACCTGGCCCCCCACGGGGCGCATCTTCTCGTGGGCGCGCACGACGCGCTCTTGCAGCCGCGCCACTACGGGGCAGGTGGCGTCGATAAGCTCGATGCCCAGCCGCTGCGCCTCGCGGTAGGTGGTCGGCGGCTCGCCGTGGGCACGGATGAAGAGGCGCTTGCCCTCGAGACGGGGCATCTCCTCGTGGGTGACGGTCCGCAGCCCCAGCTGCTCGAGGCGCTGCACCTCGATGCGGTTGTGTACGATGTCGCCCAGCGAATAGACGCGGCCGCCTCCGGCGAGGGCCTTCTCGGCCTCCGTGATGGCCCGGACCACGCCGAAGCAGAAGCCCGATTTATCGTCGATTTCGATGTTCATCTTTCGTCAGCATTTTTTTGCCCCTTGCCGGAGGGGCTCTTCCCGGGTTCCTTCAGGGAGCCCCGGGCTTTCCCGGCGGCTGTTTTCCGGGACGGTTTTCCGGAACCTCTTCCCCGAAGCCTTCGCCGATGTCCGCGGCCCTGCGGTTCCTCGGTTCTATGGTCCTTCGGTCCCTTGGTTCCACGGTCCCTTGGTTCCACGGCCCCTCGGTTTCTTGGTTCTACGTCCCCCTCGGCCCCGCGGCGGGCCTCCGGCTATTGCTGCTGCTCCGTCTGCCTGCCCTCCTGCGCACGCATGCGTTCGCGCAGTTGGCGGAGCTGCTCCATGAACCAATCCATCTGTTCGTCGACGGTCATGTGGCTGTTGTCCAGCACGATGGCATCTTCGGCCTGGCGCAGCGGCGAGACGGCGCGGCTCATGTCGGCCTTGTCGCGCGAGCGGACGTTCTGCTCAATCTCCTCGAGCGTGACGTTGTCGCCCTTCGCGCGCAGCTCCTCGTAGCGGCGCAGGGCGCGCACGTGGGGGTCGGCCGTCATGAAGAGCTTCATCTCGGCGTGGGGGAAGACCACCGTGCCGATGTCGCGGCCGTCCATGACCACCCCCTTGCGGCGTCCCATCTCCTGCTGCATGGCCACCAGCTTGTGACGCACGGCGGGGATGGCGCTCACGCGGCTCACGCAGTTCGAGACCTCGATGGTGCGGATTTTGCCCTCGACCAGGTCGCCGTTGACGTAGATGTCGCTCGCCCCGCGGTCGGGGTTGAAGCGGAAGGTGATGGAGATGCGGTCGAGCAGCCCGACCACCGCCTCCTCGTCGACCATACCCGAGCGGATGGCCCCGTGCTCAAGCGCATAGAGCGTCACGGCACGGTACATGGCGCCCGTGTCGATGAAGATGTAGCCCAGACGGCGGGCAATGGCCTTGGCGAAGGTGCTCTTGCCGCACGACGAGAAGCCGTCGACGGCGATTATGATTTTCTGTTCAGTGTCCGACATTGGGGAATATGTCAAAAAAGGTGGATAGAATCGTGTAGATGCCCAGCAGACCGATGATGAGGCCGGCCACGTGGTTGATGGTGAGCATGTGGCGCGGACGGAAGCGGCGGCGGAAGAGGTTGATGACGCAGGCCAGCAGCGTCCACCAGGCGCAGGCGCCGCAGAAGAAGCCGAGGATGACGAAAATCGCGCGCGAGATGCCCGCCACGTCGTTGCCGCCCACGTCGCTGCTCGAGACCTTGAAGGCGGCGAAGAAGGCCAGGATGTAGGGAATCACCATGATGAAGTTGGCGATGGTGATGCCGAAAATCGAGGCGAAGTCCTGCCACAGGCTGCTCCGCCCGGCGCGGTTGCGGCGAATCTGCGGCACGGGGTCCTGGGCGAAGATGTAGACGCCGACCACCACCACGAAGATGCCGCCGATGACCCGCAGCAGGGTGTTGTACTGCTCGATTTGGGTCTGCAGCATGGAGTAGAAGAAGAAGGCGACGATGGCCATGAAGCTGTCGGCGCAGGCCACGCCGATGCCCGATACGATACCTGAGCGGCGGCTCTTCGAGAGCGTGCGCTGGATGCAGAGTACGGCGACGGGGCCGACGGTGATGGAGGCGGCGATGCCGACGCAGATGCCTCGGAACAAAACTTCAATAATCTCGAATCCCATGTCCGTTCATCGGGTTTTAGGGAGCAAAGATAGGCAAAAAAAGTGATGCGGCCTACGGCCGGCGGAGTTTTTCGCCGAAACGGACAGCAAAGCGGCGGAGGCGGCTGGCGGTGA
>ERZ780167.193-NODE-193-length-65918-cov-11.273355_pt1 | contig 65918 bp, 79 predicted proteins | sample MGYA00510982_ERZ780167 | MGnify/ENA primary metagenome ERZ780167 (study PRJEB29588, sample SAMEA2146107) | human gut metagenome | biome: human gut; feature: human-associated habitat; material: faeces | place: Denmark | collected 2008/2010 ... | reverse complement strand
AGATGTTTACCCCTCATTATATCTGGTAATGGCATCCTTTTTAAGTTATATGCTGAATCTAGAGTTTCACAAGTAAAATCCATATTATTAATGGAGTTATAATTAATAGCTCTATTAATTAAACTTCTGTATTCTTTCCAGAAATTTAAACCAGATTTACAATCCCTGGTTTTTTCAAAGAAATTTTTTACCATTATACCAAATAATTCAGCATCTTCCTGTTCCTCAAATATATAGATTTTCATATCAGTTATTTGGTTAACTATATTATCTTCTCTTTTTATTGGTACTACTACATAACCTTCTTTAAAAAAATCTGATATAAAAGCTACATAATATCTTTTATCTGGTCTACCTGCTTTCCAATACATATCTACCATAGCTCTTATTTTAAAATCAGGTATACCATGAAGATATTTTATATATATCTTATCTTTTTTTGTATTTCTTCGTTTATATGGTGAAGGTGCTTGAAGTATTCTTGGTAATATTCTAAAATTATTCCATCTATCAAACTCCATTATTAATGCATATAAATCCTTATCCCATTTATCTTTGGATTTTTTGAGATTACTCATATTATTAATTATATGGTTATTCCTTACTGGTTTTAAAAGCCATGAAGAATCACCAGCATATTCTGAAGCTTCATCTTTTGGCAATCTTTTCAATATGCATCCATATAAATAATCTCTAAATCTTTCAGATAAAGGTGCTTTTGGATTTATAAGAGAAGGATATAAATAAAAATAATCCGAGAACATCTTAAAAAATTTCTCGGATCTAGCCTTTAATTCTAAATATTTATAATGAGTTATCTTTAATATTTCCCCAGTTTTCCAAGTTGATAAACCTTGGGATAATGTTAAAAATAAACTATTTTGTTCTTCTTTAGTTAAACATTCCCAAGCTTTTTCTTGATAATCTTCCATTTTTCTAATATTGTTTTTGGTTAATTACTTCATCAGGATATCCTTCTGGTATAGAATTTACATCTATGGTATTATTTGATAAACAAGATAATTTATCTTCATCATAATCTTGGTATATAGAATATAATACATTATCAATTGATATCTGTATGGCTAATGAACCATTTTCTGGATAAATAGTAACTGTTACCATTTTAGTTACTAAGTTAATACCATTAACTACTGCCCCTATACCATCGAATGGATAACTCCTTAAAGTTATATAATCACCAATCTTTAAATTTATAATATCATCTGCAGAAAATATCTGATTATTTCTTGATAAAGTTTTATAATGTTTATATTCTTTTTTAGAAATGGTTGCTACCATTGAAAAATCATCAAAGTCTTCAGCATTATCTATCCTTTTCTTTTTCTTTTTGGGATGCATACTTTCTGTAGACCTTAACCAATTTAGTATTCCAGGTATTTCTTTTTTCAACTTTATTAGAAACTGTCTATTAAAAGCTTTTTCTGTTGGCATTTTTATAAAACCATAGCTAAATAATAGAGGTAATTCATCATAAAAATTCTTACCATTTTTTGATTTTCTAAGTATCTTTACTGTTGGTACTAGAGCTTTTATATTTTTGTACCCCCTATCTTTCAATTCTTCATTTATGCTTTTCCAGTATTTTTTATCTAATCTACAAACACAATATTTATAAGAGGTACATTTCATAACTTATCTTATTTTTAATAATTTTCTAACTTTTTTATAAATCTCTTTGTAAGGTAACTTCAATATATCTGATGCCATATATACATTTAAGGTTATATTTTTATTAACCACAACTACCATTATTGGTAATTCTAGTAATTTATTATAACCATTAATTATTTTAGATACCTTATTATCTACTATGAAAAAGAATTCTCCTTTTGGCATATTATTATATCTCATCATTAAAACTGGTAATTTACCAGCTCTAATAGAATCATTATTAGCCTGATCCCAAAATTCTAATATTTTACATTTCTTATTGCCTAATAAAATATGTTCAAATCTGATATCTTTGTAAAATTTAGATTCTATAGAAAATGGAAATTTTCTAGAATGTTTATCATCAGTACAAATTACATCTGATGAAATATTATCAGCTTTCTTCCACCTTAAACCACCAGAAGCTGGTGTTCTACTAAATTCATAATTTGTCCATTCTTTCCAGAATTTACAAACTTCTCGTTCACCTCTATTACCTTTATTTTTACTATTTCCTGACATTTAAAAAATTATTTGGTTTATATACATTAGGCAATAGTGAATTATTAAAATTCATACTTTGATAGGCCATTTATTTTACTAACTGTCAATACTTTAGAATTTGGTATAGGTAAACTTTCTTGGTGGGTTATCAAGAATAAATTTCTATCTTTATATACTTTCTTTATAAGATTTATAACCAATTCAATATTATCTGAACTTAATGATTCAAATACTTCATCTAAAAATGCTATATTTATACCTTTTGACTTACTAATCATTTGATTCATAGCTAAAGCCATAGCTAAATTCACTAATTGTTTTTGACCACCAGATAGTTCATCATATTTTACTTCTATACCATCCATAGATATCATGGTTATAAAATCTTTTTTAGTAGAATTTAAATCTATGCCAAATAATATATTAAATCCCAAAGCTTCTGAATAAGATTCTAGTATTTCATTTAAATAATCCATTGAGGATTCGAATAAGAAAGCTTTAATACCATTATTACTTAATGGATCCATATAAGCCCATTTATAGAATTCCACATTATCCTTTATTTGTGAAATAGAAGTATCCAATTCTGATATTCTTTTTGTATATTTTTCCTGTTTTACTTTATTAGATTTTAGGATTGATTCAAAATCTGGTTTAGTATTAAGGTTATTTTCTATTCTTTTATCAATGTGCTCTATTTCTTCCTTTATTCTTAAAAGTTCACCCTTTAATTTATCTAAATTATATAGCTTATCATATAATTCTGATTTTTTATCCTGTAATTCACCTAATTTTTCATGTGATTTCCTTTGGATATTAAATGAACTTTTTATTTCTTCTAGTATTTCTATTGATTTATTATATTGTTTATCCTTTAATAGATTAATCACATTATCTACTAAATCCTCTACCTTTATATTTGATTTATTAGTAGCATTATCATATAACTCTTTTTGATAGTTTATTTCCTTTTTTACTTTTTCTATATCACTTTTTATGTTTTTTTGCTTAATATCCTTAAGCTTAAGGCTTAATTTATTTAATCGTATTGTAGCCAGTTTTTTATCACTCTTCAATAAAGAAATTTTATTTTTTATAGATAAATCAAATTCACTTCTCTTTTTCTTAATTTCACTAGAATTAACCTTTAATAGATTATATGATTCTTTTATTGATTCCTTTTCTTTTATTAAAGATTGTATTTCATTATATAATTTCTGATATCTATCCTGAGCTACTTTTTTGGCTTCACTTAAATAGTTTAATTCAAAAATATCCTCAAATAACTTTTTCTTATCAGGACCAGTTTCCTGTATTAATCTTTTACAACCCTGACCAAACATTACACTATTCATAAAAACATTATAAGACATCCCAATGTTTTTATCTATAAGCAATTGTATTAATCTTTTACCCTTCTCTTCTACAGGTTCAGTATCTATAAAATAAAGTAATCTGTCATTACCTTTAGCACCAAATACTTCATCTTTATAAGATTGACATCTGATTATGTTATGTACTTTACCTTCTTTTCTAAAAAATAAGGATACTTTTACACCTTTATAATTTTTTGGCCTTAATTCTTTCCATGTTAATACATCTGATACTTTTTTAAGATTTATACCATATAAACACCAAACTAATGCAGAAAATATAGTAGTTTTTCCATTACCATTTGATCCTCTGATTACTGTTATACCAGTATTATTTAGTGGTAAATCCAGCTTATTTATACCACAAAAACCCTCTACTATTATTTTAGTGAATTCTATCATCACATTCATTTATTAAGTCTACTAATAATTTTTTCCTATTTCTATCTTTAATTCCTTTAGCTTTGAAATATCCAGATACTAATTTTTTATTTGATAGATCTAAAGTAATATTATGTTCTTTTGTCTCTTTATCATCTATAATTGGTTTGTTTATGATAGTATAATAATTACCATCATCTTTTACATATTCTTCAGATGATACATCAATAAATTTTGGGAATTCAGTAAATGGTATAAATTCCATGGATAAATCAGAATATAACTTCCAATAACCTAATTCACAATTTTTATCAGTTCTTCTTTGTTGTAAAGGTGCACCTACCATATATACCTTTTTTGATAATCTTTGTGGTTTATGTATATGGCCACATAATACTAAATCAAATTTGAAGAAACTGTTTATGTTTATATTTTCTACTGAACCAACTTCCACATCATCTGTGTCTTTTGCACCAGGATAATCAGTATGTATAAGTAATATATTTTTCTTATCATTGACTATGGGTATTTCTTTAACCCATTTAGTTAACCCTATATTGTGATCTAAATATGGTATGCCATGTATAATTATATCACCAAATTCTGCAGCCCTAAAATCTATACAGGTAATAAACTTATATATTTTAGAAAAAGAACTTATCCAACTTGATGATTTATTTCCTATTGAATTAGTTTTTGACATATCATGATTACCTGATATACAAAATAAATTCCAACTTCCATCATTAAGTTTATTAAATTCTCTTATAATAATTTCAAATAAATCATTAGTAATTAATTCAGGTTTATGGAATAAATCCCCACAAAATATTCCTGGGCATTTATATTTATTACATAATTCTTTTACTAGAGAAAGAACCTTAAAATGATTTAAGGTTCTTATATTATCCTGATTAAATTTTGCCCATTGATTTATATGAAGATCAGAGAATACTATAGCTGATACTTTTTTCATCTTAAGAATGACTTTATTATATTTTTTCTCCTATCTAATGTAATATCTCTTAATATTAAAATATTTACTGATTTATCCCCATAATCAATAATGTTACCCATTTCAGTCTTTCCCCCAAATTTTAATGAGAAAAATGAAGATTTATTATATCCCATGATATCTTTAATTACACCATCCATTATTAGGGATATCTGATATTGGTAATATCTATTTGTTATCCTTTTACCATTATCTTCCATATTCCATTTCCTAGTATCAAAGTATTCTATAGTAAATGGTATATAAATAATATGGGTGAATTGTTTAAATAATAATACTTTGCATTGTTCAATAAAAGTATCCATATCACATTGTTGATGTTTATGTGATAATTTATTTATCATATAGGCTACTGAATCAATATAACATCTATCTGTTACAAAATCTCTATCCTGTTTAGCATATAGATTTCTTCTTTTATTCAACAATTGGTATTCCTTCATAAATAAAGGCATATTAACCATTTCTTCATGTGTTATATTTTTAGTTTCAGGTATTAAATCTGAATATGAAGAAGATATAAAGGGTATTTTATATTCTTCTGATATCCATTTTGCTAAAGTAGTTTTACCTATACCACTTGGACCTGCAAAACCTATTCTTTTGAATTCTTCCATGATTTTAATGTTTTAAATGGTTTTATAAATTCACTTGTTAAAAATGAACCCAAAGTATATTCCTTAAATATGAATTGTAGTTTCCTAGTATTTATGGTATCTTTTTTATAAAAAATTACTGGAATTTTATCCAATGGATATTCTTTTAATGCAACCCTTATATCTATAAGTGGTTTATTTCTTTTATATAAATCCTCTAGTCCTTCAAAATCTATACCATTAAATTCATTATCTTTATTTGAAAGAAAATTCTCTATAGATCCAAATTCATCCAAAAATTTTCTAGCTTTTACTGGTCCTATACCTTTATAACCTGGTATATCATCTGATTTATCACCAACTAAACATAAATAATCAACACATTCTTTTGGTGAATAACCCATTTCTTTTGTACAAGTTTTTTCCTGTATTATACACTCTTTAAAAGGGTTATATATTTTAATGTTGCTATCTATTAATTGACAAAAATCCTTATCTGAAGATATTATTAATACTTTACCATTATGGTTTAATGCATAATGCCCAATATAATCATCAGATTCATGACCTAATCCTTTTTTGTCCCATACTACTGGTATGTTTAAATATTTCAGGATTTTTTTTACTGTTCTTAATTGTTTATTAAAACTTTCATAATCCATAGAAATATTTTCTCTATGTTTTTTATAACTACCCAGTAAATTATTTCTAAAATTACTTTCTTTACTTTGTTTGGTATCAAAAGTTATAATCAAATAACCAGGTCTAAACCTTATTAAATATGAATTTAGTAATCTCATAAACCCATAAATTAAACCAGTTGGAACTCCATTATAAGATCTTAACTTTTCAAATTTTTGATAAGCTCTATGTGCTAAATTAGAACCATCAACTATCATTAATTGTTTTCTATCTGATTTTTTATGCTTCTTCTTCATAATCATCATTTTCTTCTGAATCATTGAATGATTCATATTCTACACTATCATCTACTGGATAATAATTCTCGGTTAGTTTTCCTAGTTTTTTATTAGTTGAACCTATAGTATTTATATTAGCAGCTCTTAATAATTTTCTTCTTAAATCTTCATCTTCTTCCATAAGTTTAATAAACTTCTCTTCACCTCTACAAAGAGTTTTACCTTTATACTTATATACACCACCTGAAGATTTTTCTATAATATCATTTTCTACTAATACATCTTCTAACCCATAATATCTATCAAAACCAACTGAATGAAATTTTGGATTGAAATAAACTGGACATTTACTAATTGTTGGCCTTGGTGGAGCTACCTTATTTTTAATAAGTCTAACAGTTACTAATTTACCAGCTTTCCTTTCTTTACCTTTTTGTTTAACTGTTATAGATTTTCCTGAATAAAAAGCAGCCCTGATAGAAGCATAGAATTTAAGAGCTGCTCCACCAGTTGTAACACTATTATCTTTACCAAATCCTACATTTAAAGCTGTCCTTAACTGATTTATATAAATTTGAGTTATACCTAGTTTATAAAATAATTCACTTCTAATACGAAAATATTTATAAAGAGCTTTTGCTCTTCCACCCATTTCAGCTTTTCCATCAACCATTTTAGAATCTATATTATCAGCACAATCCATAGCAGCTATTGAGTCAACTACTAATAATATGGGTTCATTATTTGTTAATTGTGACCTTAAATATATAGCTATATCAGCTACTGCATCAGATACATATTCTATTCTAGTATCTCTTATTACTGTTACTTTATCAGGATTAACTCCATTTTCTTTGGCCCAAGAATTCATCCATGATTGTTCAGCATCTACCCATATAACATGACCACCAAGTTGTTGGCATGAATAAGCAAAATTATATGCTATAAGAGATTTTCCTGAGGATTCTTCACCTGCTACTTCAAGTATTTTACCAAATGGTATACCACCACCAAAAGTATAGTTTAATGCAAAAAATGTTGATGGTAACCATAAACCTGATTCTTTTGTTTCAGATGCAGTTACTATCATATCACCATACTTTTTATTTATTTCATTTATTGAGGGTATCTTTATCCCTATTTTCTTCTTTGCTGCCATCTTCTTTACTTTGAATGAAATTTTTATAATCTATATAGGATGAAACCATTATGTCCTTAATAAATTCCCTACATCTAGAAGGTAATTTACTAACTCTAAGTATAATCTTTTCGAATTCATCCAACATATCATATGGATTAAATATGCCCATTTCATCTAGGGTATTCCATGGTCCTCTTTTATATTTTACATCAACAATTGGGTTAAGTAATCCATGGTAGTTATACAATCTTTTATATAGGCAATTTTTAAAATCCTTATCCTTCTTTAATACATCAATATTTATATTATTATCTTCCATAGTTTTTTTAGAATAAAAAACCTGGTGTAAAAAACCAGGTTTAGTTAATGTAATTTAATAGGGTAAATCATCTTCTTCAAAATCACTTTTTAATTTACCTTTTTTCTTAAGTTTTTTCTTTTTGGGTTTTATATCCTCTTCTTCTTCAGGTGATTCATTTAAATAACCTGATAATATTTCTTCCAATTCATCATATGATTTCATCTGTTTTCTTATTATCTCTTCTAGATCAATTTCACCACCATATTTTGGATTTAATGGTTTACCACCTGGACATGGATTTACTGAATATGAAGTATCATTTTTACCTGATCCCGAACGTATAATTTTTATATCATACCCTTCATCTGGATCCGTCATATCACCCCAATCATCTTCATCAAGATATAAATCTATAATATCCTGGTATACTGATCTTGGTACCATTATTGGTTTTTTAACTCTATCAGGATCTATTTCTTTACCTTTATCATCTTTGTAACAAGTACAACCTAATACAAACTTTCTTTTAGGTGATATTCTACCTGCTAATTCTTGGTCATCTTCATCTTTGGAATCCTTTAATTCTAAATATTTTTCCATAAAAGGACATGGCTCATCAAATGTTGCTGGTGATATTACACTACCTAATTTTTGACCCAGATAAAATTGTATAACTTCCATACCCAATTCTTCATCACTACCCCTAGAAAGTATTCTACATCTAGTAATACCTTCTTTGGGAAATATCATACCACCACCTTTTCCTTTGGATTCTAATTGTTTTTTTCTCTGTAACATTTTTTCTCTAGTAGTAAGCTTTTTACTACTAATTCCATCATCATGATGTTTTTTTACTTTTACCATGGTTTTATTTATTTAGCTCTATATAGATAATTTCATTGATAGATAATACTGTAAATTCCAAATCAGGATAATCAATTGTAGATAGATTTTCAGGTTCTACTTCTTTACCAGCATATATACCATAGGTAACTATATTACCTACTTTTAGTAAACTTTTCCAATTATCTTCTTCAATAATACCTGATTGAATTATAACACCTTTTCTTGGTATATCTTCTTTTGCATTATCAGGTAAAATAATACCACCAGAAGTAGTTCTATTTTTACTATTTTTGGGTGATGCAATAAGTACCCTATTTATACTGGGTATACCATTTTCTAATACTTTACTAATTTCTAAAGCTTTTTCTTTACTAATAAGGTTTAATTCTACTTTCATAATTATATTATTTTTGATAGTTAATTGTAATATTGGTTATCATTGTTGCTTTCTTATATTAGCTGATAATGTTTGTATTATCCTTTCTCTTGATTCATAAGCTTTACATATACTAATAAACCTATTAGCTTTATCTAAAGCTTTTAAATATTTATCATTTGCTTTTATATATATTTTACTTGTTAAAGCTTTATGTGATACAGTATCATTATTTAACCTATTATCAGATTCCTTATAATATAACCAAACTTTACTATATGCATAATCCTTTTCTTTTTCTAATTTATCTCTCCTTTTTATTATCTTATCTCTTAATAAACATAAAAAAGCATAATTAGAGGGTATATTTTTTAATTGGCTATTAATTATATTTTCATTAATTTCTAGTTCTCTAGAAATATTTATAGTAACCAATTTTCCTTTGTATTTAAAGGATATTATATCATCCTTTATTTCACTTATCTTTGTTTCCATGATGTATTAAAATATTCTTTAAATTTTTCAGGATATTCCTTTATAGAAATATCTCTATATCGGTTAAACTCCTCATAATACTCTTTTTCATTCCAATCTGGTGATAATAACTTATTATAATCATAACCAGGTATGAATGGTAATTCTTCTGCCATATTTCTACCTATGGAAAAGTCCATTGACATATCCACATCATCTATGCTAAAACCAAAATATTTTCTTGTAGAAGGATTTCTACATATATCCCATATTTTATATATTGTATCTGGTGTAATATATTTTGGTTCTATAAATTGATAAACAGAGTCATGTACAGTATCAACTTCTATCATGGGTGGTAATTTACCTTTTTTTACATCTTCATATACCATAATAGATGCAAATAATGCCATATCTGAAGCTGCTGATTGACATGGCATATTTGTAGATTGTCTAAGTGCTTCAAGATACTCACCATAATTTTCAGAATATACCTGTGGACATCTTCTTTTCCTACCAAAAAGAGAAACACAATATCCATGGGATTCCATATAATTATGTTGCTTTTCCATATATTTCTTTATTCTGGGAAAAGTTTTAAAATAATCTTCTAAAAATTCTTGAGCTTCATTTATTGAAACAGATTCTTCTGGTGTTGATAATGATTCAGCTAATTTAGGAGCTGATTGTTCATAAACAATACCAAAATTAATAGTTTTAGCTTGTTTACGTCTCTTTTTCCATAATTTATATTCAGGATGTAACTCATCTGAATATATTTTTATTATCTTGTCATAATCTTCATGATATTTTTTACAAGCTGAAGCTAGATGAATATCCTTCCCAGTTTTAAACCATTCCAACATAGTTTTTTCTTTAGCTAAATGAGCTAATATTCTTAATTCTGCTTGTGAATAATCATATGTTAAAAACAATTTACCTTTTGGAGTTATGAATTGTAATTTAACATCAGGATTAACCATAGTTTTTGGTATATTTTGTCCATTGGGATTCCGTGAACTCAACCTTCCACTGGTTGTACCATGTAATAGAAAAGTAGGATGTACACAACCATCATCCTGTACTAATTCACCTAAACCAACTATAAAGGTTGAATTAATAGTTTGTATACCTCTTAAATCTAAGAGATTATTTATAAATCCAGTACTATCATGTTCTTTTAACTTTAATAAAACATCTTCTGATGTACTAGGATTTGTAGTTTCCTTTTTTGTTTTGGGATCCTTGGTATATTCTATTATTGGTAATTTTAACCCTTTCTTTGATAAGAAAAGAAAATCCACCATTTGTTTTTGTGATTTGAAATTTATAGGTTCTAATAATTTCATCTCTGATTTAGTAGAGAATTCCCCAGCCATTAATCTAGATATTTTATCTTCTCTATTTTTTATGCTTCTAGATACATTCTTACCTTCTTTTTTTTCTTGTTCCCTAAGATTATCTATTTCTTCATATAGAGAATTTATATAATCTTCTTTTCTTTTCTTTAGCGTGTATTTTTCATAAATTCTTACTTGTCTAATAGACCTTAAATTTGTTTCATATGTTTCTATTTGATCAGCATATTTTTTTATTAACTTTCCATTTAACTCCTTGTCAAATGGTAAACCAAATTTCTCAGCTGATTGTAATACTCTACTTGCAGACATTAACAAATTCCTATATAAATTATAGAAATTTTTATATATTAACTTACTTTCAAAAAATATACCTAATCTTAAAGTAAAATCAGTATCCATACAACCATATCTACATAATTCTTCCAATGGTTTCTTATCCCATGATATACTATCAAATGAATCATACTTTTCATAATTAGCAAATTCTGGTAAAAATCTCCTTACCATACTTTTTAAATCATTGGGTCTAGTTTCATCTAAAAGATACTTAGCTAACATACCATCTATAACAGTACCTCTTGAATAAATACCATATTTTTGGAATATCTGATTATCAAATTTCCAATTCCAAGCTATTTTTACTATATCTGGATTTTCTATTACTTTCCTACCAAAATATAATAACCATTTTAACCATTGATTATCTTTTCTTAAAAATTGTACTGATTTATCAAAATGTAGTAAAGGTATTGATACTCCTGAACCTGCTTGAAATGATACTGATAATATTGTGGGTCTAAAATCATCCATATATAAACCCTTAGCATTAGTTTCAAAGTCAACAGAAGCATACCCTGTTTTTTTACAGGATTTTACTAACTCCTTTAACTCATTAAAATTTTTTATTATATGATACCTGGTTTTCATAAAAAATACACTCATTAAATATAACAAAAAAAGGAAATGGTAAATAACCATTTCCCAAGTTAATTGTCTAATAATTACTCAATGAGGTTTTTAATTTTACCCAATCTTTTTTATAAGAATGTAATGAATCTATTGTATGATATAAATATCCTGATTTAATACCAACTTTATTTGCTACATAATCTTTTAATAACCAAGCTAAATATACATCATTACCAAAATGTGTTATAAAATCAGAACTTCTTTGATGATAACATATATGTAATACTTTTTCTTTTTTATTATTTTCTCTTATAAGAAAATCATAATACATTGAACATGGTATTCTATAATTACCATCTAAATGGTAATCATCTGATTCATCTAAATAATGACCATATACATCTAGTACTGCTTTTCTAGTATCACTATCATCTTTTAAAAGAAAAATTATGGCATTTAACTTAGTCATGTTTATACCTCTATAAACTACTTGTTGATTAAATCTTTCTGAATATGTATAATCAAAAATGCCACCATTTAAAAATTCTTTCCATAAATCTTCCCTTAGTTTATAGGCTTCTCCTGGATTTATTGGATAACCAGATATTCTTTCTTTAAATTCAGCATCAGCCCACTCTTTAGAATTTGAATAAATAAATAGATATTCTGGTTTATCTAAATCTGTTAAACAATACTGTTTACTTATTATTTCCTTGGTTATAAAATCATCATTACCCTCAATCTTCTTATTCTGATAAGTTTTTGGTTTTACTTCTATACCCATTTCCCATAAATCTCTTGCCATTTCAGACATTAACTCGTAACAATCACAATAAATTCTCATGTTCTTATAATTTAATATGTTAATTTATATCTAATAGATATATGAAGATACCTTTTAGTCAATGTTTAATTTACAGTCTCTAATTTTGAAGTCTGGTTGTTTAAAATTTTGTGGTTGTAGTACTTTTAATACTCTTTTAAATATTTTATATTTGATATCATCTATGTTAGTCTCTTTTAGATATTTTAATTCACTTAATAAAAACTTAGATCTTTCATCTATATTCCCTTTTAATAATCCTCCTATATTTCTATGTACATCATACATAAGCAATGTAGTAGAGTTATTCCATAAAATATTAGTATGTATAGTTAAAGTATATGGTAAATCACCAAATATGAAATCACCAAGTCTTTTAAATAGAATCAAATCTATAAGTAATCTTTTAGTAACTTCTGTTGATCTCAGATATATAGATAAATTCAAAAATTTCTTACCAGTATTACTAAAACTAGAATATACTGACATAGACATTAAACAATTTTTACCATTTTTATGTGAATTAGAAAACTGATAACCAATGCTGTAAATGTTATTTTTAAAATTTATGCTACTTATTACATCTGACTTAAATTTTAACAAGCTATCTTTATCAATATAATTATTAATCAAATTAACCCATTTTATTTTGGTATAATGAAATTGTTTTCCCAAACTAAAATCTTCATCTAATTTTTCAGGATACATTATACCAAATGAAAAATCATGTGTATAGGTCTTATATTTATCACTTCTTAAATTCATAGATTTACTATGATTTTTTATAAAATCCTCATTTATAGATTCCCAAGCTGATAATATATCATTAAACCATATAAACTTTAAAGGAGAGTCCATTTGAACCCTCCTACTAAATTTTTTTTTGAGGTTATTATTTTTATTCTTCTTCATTCTCCTCAATATTTTCACTTTGATTATCTAAAATTGAACCATCTGTTTCATTAAATTTTATTACTTTTGATTTATTTGGTTCAACAAACATCTTTAAATCATACTTAGAAATGAATTTTAAATAAGCCTTTTTGATGTTATTTCTTACAATAATAGATGGGCATTTTTCTGGTAATGGTATACCATCCCAATCACCAATAATACAATCCTTTGCTAATAATGATTTCTTTTCTTTACCATATTTTTCTGGATTAAAGATTTTATAGACCCTCATATAAGCTTGGTATTTTGGATCTACCCCATCATCTGCTGCTCTCTTAACTCTTCTTAATGTTTTAGATAACCTCTTTCTTCTCTTCTCATCTTCTATAGCTTTTATCAATGGTTCTATTGGTTCATAACCATTATAAAGCATCAAACTTGTATCATCAGCAAAAGCAGACCTTATGAATAATTCTATTGTAAAATCTTTATGACCATAAATATATTCTCCTATCCTTATTGATAGTAATAAATCCCATGGTAATCTTGTTACAACATCTGAAGCTCTCATTAATATTGTTAATCTTGGTTTATCAATATTAATCATTCTTGAGAACATACCAGACATTAAACAACCTTTACCATTACCATGAGCATCTGCAAAATTAAATCCTATATTGTAATTTCTATTAATGGTTTTATTCTTTTCTAATTCACGTATTTGAAGCTTCAAAGAATCCATTGAATCTAAATCCAAATAATTACCTAATAGAGAACTCCATTTACTCTGTGAATAACCCAATATTTTACCAAAATCAAATTCTGGATCAAATTCTGCATTAGTTATTAAAACTGATAAACCATAAGTATAAAGAGAATTAGTTATAATTGCTCCTTGATTCTCACTAAACAATTCAGGGTCTTGGTTAATAAATAATTTATTTATTTCAGACCAAGCTTGATGACCATTTTCAAATATAAAACTTTTCATAAATTAGTAATTACTTTTTTGTCTAAATAAATTTACTTGGTTCTTTTTAAAATATAATAGATATAAATCTTCTTGGTTTATACCCATTTTATAAAAAAGACCCATCATATATATGAAAGCTAGTACTATTTCTTCCTGGTATTTCTCTTCATTAGTCATCTCCTGGGATTGTTTCCAAGGTTTATTTTTTAAATAATTTCTAGCAATATTTAAATGATAAGTTACATCCCAAATTATTGGTTTATATTTTTCATAAATGTTATTACCTATTTCTACACCACATTTTAGTAATCTAAAATCCTGAGATTTTATTTCTTTGGGTAAATCTTCATCATCTTTTACAAGATTCAGAATATTTATACCACAACAAATTTCATTATCAGCAGAATTAGTAAAATAATTTCCAATGGACATACATAAATCTATAATACCATTACCTTCTTCTTTAGTATATTTCTGATTTATGTATGATTTTATATCCTCTGGGTATATATTTGAATAGATAAGTAATTCAATCATAAAATGCATAGCATCAGCCATTTCTTCACCAGCATTTTGTATATGATTTAAAGTTTGTAATAAATCTGAATCATTATAATCAGATAACCATAATTTGTTTTTATTGGTTAATTCCAAAGCCATTAATAATGATTCATAACCTTCAGCTAATTCTTCTATTACTCTACCAACAAAATCCTTTATAAGAATCTGGGATTTTTTTGAATTTATGTTTATTGGGTATTGAGGTAATCCCTCAATCCCAATATATCCTTCTAGTAGATTTTTTTGTAGTTCATATATCTTTTCAAGATATTGGTTATTTTCTACTTTATCTGGTTCTAATTTAATATCTCTGCTGTCCATTTTGTTTTTCTGAATTAGTATTTATCCACCAATCTGGGATATAAGTATCTGTTGAGTTAGTTAGTATATCCATTTTTTCGTTATCTACCTGTTGAACCAAAACCACCTTCTCCTCTATTTGAATTATCCTTAGCAATTAATTTGGCCCAATTCAACTCATCTACTTCTAGCATATTTGATAGGATAATCGGTGTATGAAGGAATTGTATTAATTTGTCACCAGAATTAAAGGTTACTTGAGTCTCTCCCAAATTTAAAATACCAATATGAACTTCACCTCTATAATCTGAATCTACCACCTGAGCTGTAAATTGTAAACCATGTTTGGTTGATAGTCCAGATTTATTTGCTGCTATTAAAGCAGAGTTTCTATTTTCTATGAAAACCTTGATACCTGATGGGATCAATAATCTATATCCTGGTAAAATTGATAAAGAATTATCGTTTAATCTGTACCACCAAGATGTATTCAATTCCTCGAATCTAGTTATGAAATCTTCTGTAAACTTTGGTAAATAAAAATCAAATCCTGCTGATTGTTCAGTACCTCTTATTGGTGATTTTACTTCTCTTACCTTGATAAAATAAATTCTATCTTGGTTTGTCATACTGTCATTTACTATTTCTGCCATTATTTTGTTGATTTAAGTTTTTGTTCTTTGTAAAGTAATCTAGCTTCCTTTATTGAAAGTTCATATTTAGCTTGGATTTTTTGTATAATAGTTTTTTTATCATCTCCTTTTCTTTTCAAAGCTCTAATAGATTTGAAAACTGCTGATTTATCCACCAATATTTCCAAATCCTTGTACTGATTTTCTTTTTCCAGTTGTTTTCTAGTTTTACCAACTTTATCTGCAAATTTTATACAACATAATTCAGAATCTCCACACATCTTACATTCCTTTGTTGAGAGGTCATATTCTTTTCCAAAACATGGATCAGTATCTAAATTACCCAGTGAACTTATATCAACTGGTTTTAAAATTGGCATTGTTGAAATATCTGGTAAAGTTTGTTTTGTTTTTTTCATACCTTGAAAATTTTTGGTGTTTGAATTATAATTTGCTTCTTAGAGTTTATTGTGGTAGAATATTAATTTCTCTTTTGTGATCAATTGTAGTATCTCATCTTTCTTGGAACAAAAAGAAGAAAAGAAAGAAAAAGAAAAAAAAGTAACCAAAAAAAAGAAAAAGAAAGAAAAAAAGAAAAATCTTTAATCTTTATCTATCAGTAAAGAAGATTATAATTTGTCAATTTGACAAATTATAATCCTCCAGTTGGAGGATCCAACTGGAGATAGTTATATTCTATAAGAATCATTGATAAATTTCTAGATGAATCTAGAAGATTTATCTTCTTAGTATAAATTAGTGTAATTAATTGTTAAATCCTAGAAATTAAAAGTTAAAGTTTATAAATTGAATAATATGACTATTATTTAGGTTTTACTGTTATTACCTTTAACTTTTGTTTCTGATAGTATATTTTCCTATGATTACCATGTCTTTTCAGATATTTACCTGGAAATATAAAATCATCAAGATAGGTTTTCTTTTTACCCTCAAATTTTCTAACTAATCTTCCTAGAATTTGAATTGATTTTTCATGTGAATCCATTGAAGCAATATTTTGTAAATATCTTAATTGTGGGAAATTCTTTCCTCTAGATATGATAGTTGTTACAATTAAAATATCTAATTTTCCTTCTCTTAGATCAGAGAATATTTTTTCTCTATTTTTAATTTCATGATGTGCATAATTAATTTTCCAACCATAATTTTTTTCCTGATTTATCTTGCAACAATATTTGTATAATTCTTCGCAATGTTTAATATATTTGGTTACAATAACCATTGGAAACCTATTATATTTAGCATTATATTCAATTCTAGAGATAGATTTTTTATATGATTCAATATTATTAATAATAATTTGGTTATATTCTTCTTGGTAATCCCATTCAGGTTCTATTTTAATTTTAAAATTGGTACAATCAATCATTTTTACAATAACAGGAGTTGCTCTACCTGATTTTATTTGATCTGATAAATTTACTTGGTCAACCCTATTACCTATAAATGACATTATATTCATGTTATGAACAATATATTTTTTAGCTTTATTTAGATAAATGGTTCCACTTAATCCTATTCTTATTTGAGTATTATATAAATGTTCAATGACAACTTTATAAGTTTTATTATCTATAATATCAGCTTCATCTATTAATACAATACCAATTTTGGATAATTCCATTTGATACTTCCTGATATTCCTAGAAATTGATTGAACCATTGCCACATTAAAATTACCCCATCTATTAACTTTAGAACCTTGAATAAATACAATATCTTCATTTGGTAATAAAGGTGGTATTTCTCTTTTGAATTGATTGAAAAGGTCTGAATCATTCAACAATAAAATTGTTGGTATTTTTCTTTTATAAGCTTCATGTATAGCACAAAATAAAAGGCTTTTTCCAAATCCAACTGCATAATCACCAACACAAATTCTAAATGGAGTATCTAATATTTTATAATTTAATAACTTGTCTAGAGCTTTTCTTTGTATTGGAAATAAAGTTTTATCACCTAATACCTTTGGAATTACTGGATTAATTTTTAATGGTGGTCTTTCATCTATGATTTTAATATTATTAATACCATAACTTTTTAAAGTTTCAACTACTTTCGGTAATAAACCAATTTTAAAAAATCCTCTCTCATTTATATATTTGATATAACCGTCCCATCTATTCTTACCTCTCTGACGCATAAGTATATGCCAAGCATCTGGATGTTTAATTCTAAAATCATTATATAATTTAGTTAAGATTTTTAATGGTCCTTCTACTTGACATTGATTGCTGTTTTTTATAAAAATGTTTATCATACTGAATTATTTTTTAAATGAATCCCAAATACTGTTATTGAATGAAGTTTCATTTTTGGGATGTAATATTAAACCATTCTTTGATATATATTGTGTTAATCTTTGTTGTGCTTTTTCATTTCTAAGATCTTCAATTTTTGGTATACCATTACAAAAAGCTAAAGCATCAAATTGAGCATCAATAAATATTTTATGGTCAACACCCAAATCATCTGCCATTTTTCTTGCCCATAAGAAATTAACATATTCTGTTGGATTATTTATATAATTATTGGTAATACCAGTCATTTCTAGAATTTTATTTATATAAATATTATATATTTCCCTAGTTTCTTGTGGATATTCATCTTCTGATAATAATATTTCAGCTTCATAATATCTTAATATAATATCTGCATATTTTAATATCCATGACGCACAATAATTAAAATTAGGTCTTCTAGATTTAGACATTAAATTTAAACCTATTTCTACAAATTTTATATATCCATCACGTTTATTTAATTTAAATGTATCACAGAATAGATTAACTGTAGGTACTAATTCTTTGATTTGTACCCATTGTGGGTCACTTTGTTTTATTTTAGTAATACCTATATGTTTTAATTTAATCCTGACAGAATATATAATATCTGCTAATAAGTTTGCATCGCCTAATGTGGATTTAGTTCTTCTATTAGCTGATTTAGTTATATTTGCCTTATCATTTAACACAGAACGATGGTCAAGAGTAAATTCTCTTGCCATCGTAAAAATTTTATTAATATTTTCAGGTGAAATTTTTATACCCAATTTATCAATGATACCTATAAAGGTTTTTTTATATATATGAATACCAGGTTCTCTCATAATTATTAACTACACAGGGCTAAAGTTAATATCAATAATACTAATGTTATAATTAAGGTATCTAATAACCTTTCTTTTAAATCCTTCATAATTAAATTGAGTTTAGAAAAAACTTAATGATATTCATTATATCTAATTTATCTTTATCTCTATTGTATGATTTTTTAGCTTTTAATATTTCAGGTATCTTAGTTATTGGGTGTTCTCTATAGAAAATTTTTGTGGTAGGGTCTAAATCTGGGTTACTAATAAAAATATCTATCTTTATTGGTTTATTTGAATTATTAATATAATCTATGCTAATAAGTGATTTACTTGGATAAGTATTATTAGCATAGGTAATTGCTGATATTATACCCAATAAAGATAAAATTTCCTCTGTTGGGTTATATAATATGATATCTATATCTTTTACAGTATCCCAGGGTCGTATACCCAAAATTGCAAAAACTGATGGACCAGTTATACTATAACTTAAATTTGTTTGTTTTGTTTTTAAATTTCTAATCACTGAGTTTACGGCTGATAAAAATTCTGCTTCTTCCATAATTTCTTAATTTTATAAGTTTAATTTTAATTTCAATAGTTCACTATAATCTTGATAATGTACTGAATATACATATTTCATAGTTTTCTTTTTACCCAAATCATTAACATCTTTACCTTCTGGTAAAAATATTACTTTAACTTTTTTAAAATTAACCAATTTTAAAGCTAAATCCAAAGCTCTATCTTTAGCATCTGGGTCAAATAATATTATTACTCTCTCTACTGGTGATTTAATAATCTCATTAATTTGATATCTTGAAATAGCTTTACCCCCAGAAGCTATACCCCTTTCACCTATAGTTTCAGCATTAATAGCTCCCTCACATATGTATATTGTTTTATACATATACAGAGCATCTTTATTATATATAATAAAAGATTTACCTAAACCTGATTCTGAAATTTCTGGATTATTATATCTTGGGCCAGCACCCATAAATAATCTAGCATTAAAATATACTAATTTACCATTTTCATGAAATGGTATTATTATATATCCAAAATATTTACCCTTAGTTCCATAACCCCAACCTGACATAGCTATTTTATTTAAATCAAATCCCCTTTTTTTAATATAATTTCTTGCTGCTTTAGCTAAATTAGAATTACCAATAAGAATAGATTTAAATCCTTCAGGAAGATATATATTTTTCTTTTCCTTTAATTCTACTTTCTCTTCCTTAAATATATACCCTTCAAATTTAGTATTATTATTAATAAAGGTATATGCTTCATGAAAAGTACTAAAATTTTCTAGGTATATAACTAATTCTATTGGGGATGGATGTTCACCACATCTAAAACAATTAGTTCTATTAAGGGATAAATTTATACCAAATTTACCTTCTCTACCACAGTATGGGCAAGTACATTTCATCCAGCCATGCCTATAATCATAGGCACCCAATTTCTGATTAAAATAACCTTTTAATTTACCCTTGAAATAATTATTTAAAATTGACATATTTAAATATCTCCACCTTTTAAATTAGCTTTATCCTTATTTGCTACTGGATTTATTTTCTTTTGTGGTATACTTTTTTTAATTAGTGAATCAACTACTTTACCTTGTGTATTATCATAAGTTTGTCTTGCTTCTTTACTAAATTCTTTCCATCTTTGTCTATCTAAATCAACATTAAATAAACATCTCCCATGTGGTTTACCATCCCTTTGAACTACAACTTCCAATCTTTGTATATTATGTTCATCTTCTTCATCAGTAGAATTTAAACCTAATATACATTGAGCATTTCTTATAATAGAAATAGATGAAGCTATATCATTATCTTCATATCTAGAAGATTTATGTTTAGCACCTTCTCTGGTAATATGTTGTGCTGTCCAAATAGCATCTAAACCTAATTCACTACCCAAATTATCTAAATCAATATATACACCATTTATTCTTTCTGTATCCTCTTTATGTTTAGCTATTGAAGCTAATTTAGCTGCATAATCTATTACTAATACATTTATTTTTAAATCTAATTCTGATTCAACTTTATTTATTATATTTTTAATGGTATTACAATCTGATACTAATGCTGGTACTCTTTCAACTATGAATTCAACTTTTAATCTTTTATATTTCCTCATATGTCTTTGTTCAATCTTATCATATTCTCCAGATAATAAATCCAGTTTAGTTTTATTTAATGTAGATTGGATCATACGTTCCATAATATTATTTTTACCATTCTCAGTATCAATATATAATACATTTTTCTTCATTGAAAGATAACCTCTGGATATATTTATTAAACCAAATGTTTTCCTTGCTTTGGGTCTATCTAAAAGCACAAAAATACTATTTTTTGGATAACCATTAGCATTTGATAATGCATTTAGTTGCCAATATGGTGTAGGTATAATGTTTGGACTTATCTTTCTCATTAATTGTCTTCTAGTAACACCTTTTACCATTAAAAGTGGTTCTTCATCATCTTTTTGTGGTTTAGAATTCTTAATTATATTTGAAACTTTAGATTGATAATCTTCATATAGATTGAAATTAGAAAAATCCATTGACTCATTTAGAGATTTCATTTCTATATAAGCAATGAATTTATAAATGTTTTCTTGTATTATATCTTCGTCTTTTAATGATACAGAATATAAATTATCAATAATTTTATTAATATTAGGTAAGTCATCTTTGGTAACTAAATCAATATAATTTTTACTTTCTAGAAGATTTTTACAACTTTCTACTAATAATGGTTTACTGGGAATTTTGGAATACTTCTTAACAAATTTATTAATAGATTCCATTATAAGAGAATGTTCAATCAATGTAAAATATGAAGATTTGATTTTTGAACAAATAATTAGTGATTCTTTGCTTTGTATTAAAAACCTTAATACTTCTAATTGAAAATCTAATGAGAAAGTAAATTTCTCTCCTGATTTTAGTAATTTCCCAAATTTATGATTTGCTGTTACCATAATACGTGTATATTAATTATATCTATTACATGAGTATAAAAGTATCTTTAGTTTTTACTTATTTCTTAGGAATAGCTGGACTTTTTAACACTGTTGGTGAAAAATTTCACTATATCGCTTACAACATATAAATTTATATATTATATTTGTCTTATTAAAAAATAAATATAATTATTATGTCACTATCCAAAGGATTAAATGGTTCTGAAATTCATAGATTAAAAGAATTTACCCACTATGATAGAGAAAGATTTGAAAGATTCTATAAATTATGCAAACCATTAATTAGGAATCTTTCTAGAAATGTAGATACAAAAAGATTTAATGTTAGTCCAGATATAATACAAAGTTACTTCTGGGATAAATTTTTACATGTATACAATAAATACCAAGATATGTATGAAGATGAAAGATTAAAAGCTACTTTATTATCTTCTTTACAGGTATTTAAAAAGAAATTATTAAGAAATGCTTATACTAAACAAGCTGAATTTAATCAAGAACTTACCTCATTTGAAGTATTATATGATAATAATAAGGAAGCATTAGATAATATAAATATAGAAGAAGTTGAATGTAGAAATGAAAAATCAGAAAAATTACACCAATTCATGAAAAATCATCTTACTCCTGATGAATATCTTTTATTTAGAACAGAATTAGATCCACCACCATTTCTTGAAACCAGGATAAGAGAATCCAGAGGAAAATTATCAGTATTTCATATCATAGAATTCTTTGAATTACCCAAGAATAAAAAATCATATGATATTATCACAGAGATGAGAAAACATATAAATGGTGCTATTGAATTAGCAAAAGAAGAATTTAAATAAGCACAAAAAAACCCACTAAGAAATTACCAATTACGATAAATCTTAGTGGGTTGGGCTAACCTAACTCAACTATGGTTAATTAAAGATTAGAAAAATTATCATTTATGTAATTTATGGATTTAATTAGAGAATCAATTAACTTATTATTAATAATTTCATCATTTAATAATTTTACATCTTCTTTGTTATCCTGAAATAACCATTCTAATAAAATACCATAATAATTACCCATTAATACAGTAAAGTTTTCTTCCTTGTCTAAATCACCATCAGTTAAATCAACTCTATGTTTAAAGCCATTAGATTCTGGAAAATCTTTTTGTAAATTTGACATTATTACTTGAGCAAACTTATCTGATAAAGTTTGACCTTTTGATGTAAATATTTCGAATCCAGTAGCATTAGTCCAATTACTACCATTTCCAGCAGCATTATTATGTAAACTGATTAAAAATTTTACTTGGTCAGAATTTATCTTTATATTATTAGCAATATTTTTTCTTTGTGATAAACCAATTTCATTTTCAGTTTTATTGGTATATTCTACCCTATAACCTAATGATTCTAACTTGTCCCTTAATTTACCACAAATTAGTCTACTCCATTTATATTCTCTGTGTGTACCATCTGGAGAACATTTACCTTTAACATCTGCTCCATGAGCACAATCTAATATAATTACTAATTTTTTCATAAGTTCTTGATGTAAATTAATTTTATACCATTGATTAAAATATCAGTTGATTGGTCCATATTAGATATGGAAAAATTTTCTTTAGATATATAAATCTGTTCTAACATGAATTCTTTTATAACATCTTCATCTTCATCATTTAAGATTTCACATAATGGTTTTTCATCGCATATAAAATTAGAAAAGAATGAATTTATCTCTGAGAATTCATTTTTAATCATTCTAGAAACTTTGTTACAAACCATTTCTTTATTATTATCTATATGATTTTCTAACCTAATTCTTAGAATCACATATTTAATTGATTGACTTAAACCATTAAAGCTTCTTCTTACAATAACTTGACCCTGAGAAGTACCAATAGTTCTATCTGATACACCTTCAAAATATTCCTGAGTTTTAGTAGCTGCTGTATGTATGATATCTACCTTTTTTGTGAGTACAAATATTTGATATACAAATAATAATACTATCACAATCATAAAAATCATGAATACAGAGAATACCATTTTTAATGCACCATAATTGGCAGTAGCTTCTGCTAGTTTAACTGATGATTCAGTTATTTGGCCTACAGCTTTATTTAGACCATCTGAGTTGAGGGTTTGCAATAATAAATATAAAATCATAATAATTCATTAAAAAAGTTTAATTTTCAGGAATATTTCCACCAGATTGTGGTAAAGTTATATCAGCTTTAGTATTAATTTGTGGTATACTAGCAGGTTCTATTGGTATTATAGTTGTATAATATGGATTATTACCATAATCATCTGGAGTATGTGTATCTGGTATTTCTATTTCAGTAGGATTACCATCTTCATCTAAATGAAATTGTACATGTACTGGTAAATATTTATTTATTAATTTATAGAAAGCTAATTTTACTTGTTCTAATTTATCAGTATCATATATGGGTAAACCTTCATCATCATAACCCTTTATAAATAATTTTTCATACATACCTTCTGGTATTATTACTTTTAATTTAATAAAGGTACATGATTCACAAAAACCTTGTCTAAATCCACCACATACATCTTCTCCAGAATCCTGAAAATATCTTGCTACATCATCCTCAGAATCTGAATCCCTATATGTAGCTACTACTATATTATCTTCCAATGAAGAAGATAATATCTGTTCACTTAATGGTACAGATTTTATTCTTCTTGATAATAATCTTGTTTCTGGATTATCTTGTTGGGTTTGATCATCACTTAGAGATAATTCAAATTTTACACCATAGAATCTGCCAAGAATATTATAAAAATCATCAGTACATCTTATTTTATAAAGAGCTATGGCATATTTTAAAATATTTCTAGTATTAGCTTTTGGAAAACCCTCAGAAGAATTAAACCAAATTTCAGCATTTTCTTTTGTATAAGGAGTATTATCTGTTAATACCCCATAAGCATAAGGTATATAATCGAAATATTCCCAGAAATAATTTAAGAATATATCTGGAGTTTTATCTATATCCAGAATATCCATGAAATTGTCTATATCTGGTATTACTTCTTTATCTAAGTATTCTGAACATACATCTATAAATCTTTCCAGGATACCTTTTCCCTTATCATCACCCTCTAATACTTTATAAGTATCATATTGCTTATAATAATAAGGAAACATATGCTTAAATACATAATCCTTAAATTTAAACTGTTTCATGAGGTATTACAGTTATAGATGAATTAATGAATATAGGTATCTCGTATTGGTTTGGTGTTAAATCCCTATTTGGTTGTTGCAAAGTAAATATATAATAAGAATTTTCAGGATACCCATTCTGATTTACATTTAGAGTTATTTGGAGATTTGGGTTAGACATTTTATCTTTAAATGTACATGAATTATTAAATGATACTGGACCTGTTGCTATCATTTTATCATCACCAAGATATATATCATAAACACCACTAGAAGCACTGGTATTACCCATTTGTATTTTTATACTAACAATCTTATTATCATCTGTGTAATCCCAAATATCCATATTAAAATAGGATAATGATAATTCTGGGATTACATCTTCTTCACCTTCAGCGATTTCATCATTATGTGGATATGGATAACCCATTAAAAATAAATTATCTATATTTACATAATCTACCATAGTTTGATTATCTATCAAAGCATATATATCTGATAACCTTACTACTTTATTAATATCTGAATTTCTTCTATTATAAGCATTCAATAATGCTGTTTTAACTTGTTCAGTTATATCTTGAGCACTAAATGATTTTTTACCATATACATTACATATTATATAAATTGTAGCTTGTTTAACTGAAAAAACCTCTATACTAGTAGTTATTACTTTAGATCTTGATAATTTAGCTTTTACTTGATTTAAAAGATTCTGTGAAGCTATAATACCATTATCTGGTGTAATATATATTTCTACATATTTACCACAATTATAATTTACATAAGCTTTATCTACACCAGGTTGTAATCTAGCTAAAGCTTCAAAATCTTCTTTAGTTATAGCTACACCTAAAGTTTTTATTGATAATGGAATATGAGCTTTTAAAGTATCAAAATCCTCATAATCAGAACCACCAGCTGCTGGGTATATATTAGTTACCTGAATATCATCATATATATCTAAATATTTCTGTGGTACTTGAGTAAATGAACCAGAATCTAGATTTCCCAAATTACCATAAGTAAGATAATAAGTTCCTTCTACTTTACCATTTAAATCAGGTTTCATACCAAATTGACCATCACCAAAAATAATATAAGGTTTTAAATCTTGATCTAACTCAATCTTATAAACCTTATCTATTGGAGAAGCATAAGCAAAAGTATCAACTAAGGTCCATGGTTCTTGATCTATATATAATACCATACTACCCTCCATATATTTTTTATCAGTTGGTAAATCTGGTAAATATATTTTTATATCTTTAAAAGTTATTTGACCAAGTGATATTCTATTTGGTTCTCCAACTAATTCCTTTTGTACTACACTTACTATAACAGAATTATTTCCAGTTTCCCAAGTAGTAGTATTACTAGTTAACCATTGTTTACCATCATCTGAAGTAAAAACTGTATTGGCCTCTATATCTATATTTGAATCTACTATAGCACCATCACTTCTATATAAAGTTAAATCTACCATAGCAGGATTAGCACTCTTAATATGATAATCCACTAATTTAGCATGATTATATACTGATGAATACCTTCTAGCTGTGGGTAAAAAAGCTTCTCTAGCCATATTATCTATATAATAATGTATTACTTCTGCTATAGCTGAAAATATGGATACAATAATTATAAAGATATTACCTTCACTAAAATCAGTCATTTCAGGAATTTTATTTCTAAGAGTAGAAATTATTTTGGTCTTAATACTATTAAAAGACCTCTGATAAGGTGTTAACCATTCGTTGCTAGTAGCCATAATATTTTATATTGTATATTGAAAATTGAGTTCTTCTACTGATTTGCTATTATCTACCATGAAATGTAGCTTTATATATAATTTATCAGATTCTCTTTGTACAAATGTATCTAGAGCTTTAATTCTTGGTTCCCAATTACTTATACCAGTTTTAATAAAGTCTCTTACTAGGAAAGCTAATACTTGGGTATTAGGTTCTTCTATACATTCCCAAGTTCTTGAACCAAAATATTCTTGCCTGAATCTTTGGCCAATCTGATAAGTAAGGATAGCTATTATATTTTGTTTTATTAGTTTTATATCCCCATATAGCATATACCAACCAATTTTATCCACCATTACCATGGTGCCATCTTCATTATATTCTGGTTTATACATTAAGTTGTCATCTTTATCAACTTTTTGTATTGTTTCACCAGTAGTTTCATCTGTATAAGTATCTGGTACCATTTTAGGTACTTGTTGTGGTTTATTATCACTACCAAGAAAGGTAGTTAATTGAATTGGAAAATAAGCTCCTGAACCAATTGAGTTGAGTTGTTGTAAATTCATAGCCTTTAATTTTTTATAATGGTATTACACTTAATGCTGTTGAAGCAGTATTTACTAAAGATGATAGTGAATTAATAATATCCACTGGACCACCACTAGTAAATCCAAAAGCCAATATAATAGTTTGAAGTTGACTTAATTGACCTGCTGCTGAATCTATATTAGCTTTAGCCATACTAACTGCTTGTTGTAAACTTACTAATGTTGCTGCAGAAGCAATTGGTGCCATGGGATCTGGTGTAGAAATTATTGCCGATATCTGTCCAGGCCATACTTTTGCAGCAGTAATAACATTATCAGCAGTAGTTTTTATACCTTTATATAGAGCCTCAGCTTCAGCTATTTTTTGATTTAACATATCCATAGCTGCTTCTTTCATACTGTTCAAAAATTCCTGTCTTTTTTCAGGAGTCAATGAATCCAAATATGGGCCAAATTTATTTTCTATTATCTGATCTACTGTTATTCCTAAAGCCATAGTTTAATGTGTAAATTTTTTATCCTCTATTAATGGTAAATCAGTAGCCATCCACTGAGCTAAATTTTGACCAGACATAGCTACTGCTAAATCTTTGGATAAAGCCTGAATAAGAGTATTGAATTGTTCAATATTTAATACTCCACCATTATTACCACCATTAACTTTAACTATATCACCATCAATGTAAATTGATTTACTACCATCATCACCATTTATAGTTATCTCTGAAGATTCTTTATTTATATGTATTTTAGTTCCTCCAGTAATTTCTACATCTATAGAAGTATTAATTTTAAGGTATAATTCACCATCAACCTCTTTGAGATATATTTTATTACCCTTTGGAGTTATTATACCAAGAGTGTCAGTATCTTTTAATTCTTCTGGACATTCATTTTCACCCCAACCAATATAAGACCATACAGGTCTTAATGGATCACCATTTTCAAATTCCACCCAAACTATATCACCTGGTTTTGGTGTTAAATATTTGTATCCATGATTTACACCACCACCTATGGAATTTTTAGGTTTAGCCCAAGCTTGAACTCCATCATGAATAGAAGGTATCATTACTTCTATATCACCTAAATTTTCTGGATCCTGATTATCTAATACTACTGCTCTATAAGTAGAATAATATCTACCTATAAACTCTAAGCCATATCTTTGAATTAATTCCGGTAATGTCATAATATTTAATAATTAAATCCTGCAACAAATTCTGGATTACCAGACATATCTGAATTAGCTTTATAAACTTTATAAGAATTTTGCTCTCTTTGAACAAAGTATGAAGTTTCCTTGTTTAACATATTCTGTTCTTTAGCAAATTCAATAGCATCTTCTCTAGCTTTCATAGCTCCACTATCAATAAATTCTTTAGCTTCAGCACTAAATTTCTTTAACATAGATGCTGGAACTCTAGTAGCTCTTATTATACTTTTTGACATAGTCAATGTTCTAGGAACAAATTCTATATCACAAGTATAACCATTCATACTATCAAATTTATGTGTTACCTTTTTAGTATACCATATACCAGAATATTTGGAAGATACATTTTGAATCTGTATATTTATAGATGATCTTAAACTTGGATCACCAACTACTGTAGCTGTAGCTTTAACTTGATTACTTATGGTTTCTTCTATATCATTCCCCAATTTTAAATCAGAAGAAGTATCCATATTAGCTAAAGCTCTATGACCATTAATTGGGATTTCTAATTCCAATTCTTCTTCTATTAATACCCTCCTTTTATTCCATTCTTGAGCATATCCTTGATACCATTGACCAGTTCTCTCTTCAACAGTTTCTTTAGCTAATATTTGAAATTTACCACTAGCTACCATATAATTATATGCTTCAGTCCAACTTTGAAATTCCCTAGTATTATTAGAATCACCAAATGTATTAGTCTGAGTATCATAATTATATGGATTTACCCACTGTCTTACTTTTACTTTTCTTTTAATTATATTAACAGCTAGATTATTCATATCATGAAGTGATCTAGCATATTCTTGAGGATTAGTCACATTCTTATATGAATCAAATGTCTTTTGCATATCAAGAAAAAACTTTCTATAGTCTTCTTCAGTTAAACCATGAGTTAAAGCTTCATTCTGATAATAAGACATTGCATCTTCCTTTGAAGAAAAGGTTTTTACATCTGATGTACTGTCCTGTTTTGATTCTTGTGTTTCCCAGAATTCCTTGTAATTCTTTTTTACACTAGGTAAAGTACTTTGTAATAAACCTCTATATCCTTCCTCAAGTTTAATATTATCACCTGGTTTATTTCTTATGGTAGAAAAAGGTTCTTGATTATAACCCCAATTTCTAATATTATTATCCTGGCCATTACCATATATAAGATTACCACCTTGATAACCTTGTATACCTTTTAACCAATATTTTGGAAATATAAAATGACCATCAATATTACCTTCAGTATCATCTATACCAAATTGAGTTAATGTAGTTTTAACTTCTTTAGTTTTTGGGTCTATACCAGAAGTTTTACCTAATTCAACAGAATTTTTGGTATATTTGGAATTAACTGAAAAACTTAATAGTTCACCATTGCCATTAGCATAAGTATATACTTTTACTACTGGATAGTTTCTTCTCTGTGGGTGTAATATCACTTTACCATCTTCACTATCAGCTATTAGTGGTCCTTGTCCTTTTACATTACCAGCTCTTGCTAAATCTTTTATTTGCCCCCAACGATTATTTCTAGTACCCTCAAATACCAATACATTTGATTTCTTTTTGTTTGGTATAGCTACCTTCATGAAATATTCTGGATAAGCTTCTTGTAATTGGTTTAATTCTTGAGTTTGTTCCTCGGTTAAATTTTTAGCATTAATTAATTTTACTTGTGAAGATATTAAACCATTATCAGTATAAGGTACTACTGATGGCCCATCAAAGATTACTGATGTTGGTGAAGGATAAGGTGCTATGGTATTCTTACTTTGTTTATCTAATTTTATTGCCATAATAAATAAGAATTATGGGTTTGGATAATTTTCTGGTGTACCACCAAGATTTATCATATAGTATTTTTCAAAATCAATAGCATATTCATTACTTGTAGCTATCCACATATCATTACCAATACCTTTAGCAATATTAGATATTGAAGTTACTAAATCCTTACCACCATAATATGTTGGTGGCATAGTTTTTAATAATACTGTTGAATCTGAAAATTTTATAGTAACTTTTACACCATTTTGGGTAAATGTACAAGAATTGTCCATTATCATCATAATTTTTAATGGACTACATAAAGGACCAACTTTATCTGAATTTGGGAATATATAACCCCATTGTAATTTGATTGGCATCCTATATTGGAGTTGTGGTAAACTTACTATTTCAGGATTATCAGTTTCTATAATAAACTGACCTTCATCTGGTTCACCTTCTATATAGGTATACTCAAATGATGAAACATACATACCTAAAGGAGTATCACCCTTAGCAGGATCTGTTATTGGATAACCTCTAACATCATATATACCTAAATAAGGTGTTCCCATACCTTCAAATAATATGGGTTCACTATCTGATTTAAATTCTGGATTTTTTGTATTGCTTGTCATAATTTTATGGTATTATGATTTCCATATCTTTTTCAAGTTCAGCAAAAGGATTAAATATTTCATTTACATCAGCCAATAATGACCAATATCCTGAATCACCATAATATTTATAAGCTATACCTTGTAAAGTTTCACCTTCTAATACTGTATGTACAGTTACTAATTGTTGATTCACTTGATAAGTAGGTATTCTTTCTAATGATATATCACCATTTTCATATGATATAATATAACCATTAGTATAGGGGTCTATTATATTTGCCATTGTGAAAATCTCCTATATAATTACTTTGTTTAATGAACTAGAAATATCCATTGGTTCAGTAACTAAATTATTATTACTTTGTTGAATTGTGTCTGGATTATCTACATCACCCAATTCTATACCTTTAGTTCTTAACAAAGCACTAATACTATATATTTCAGCATGACTTATATTATGTGATGAAACTTTTTTAAAAGTTAAAGTTTGGGTAGCACAATTTGGATATAATTTTAAATCAGTTATACTAGGGATATCAGAAGTATCTCTTTTCCCATTTTCTTTATGGCTTAATCTTCTAGACCTAGTAGCATTTTGAAAATGCGTAAGAGAATATGGTGCTGATTCTAGAATAAAATTATCATCTTCAAATAAATTACTACCACCCCAAATAATATTTAATACTGGTGGTGATGAAGTATAACCATCAGCTTTAGTCCATGCTTCTAATAATCTACATTTGTGAATTACTTCATCCCTGTAAATTTTATCTGAAGCATACCATGATATTTCAAAACTAATTGTATCAGAACCACCAGTATACATCATAAATGGGTTATTTCTACCCATTGAACTAATTGAAGCCCAAGTTGATTGTGGTTCTATATTTAATGTATCGGGTCTATTTTGTAAATAAATTTTTGATACTGGTGAAGTAGCTTTATTAATGATAATAATTTGATTATTATTATTGATATTAGCTTCTAACATTTGGTTATTCCATTCATTACTAGCTTTGATGTTATTTTGTGTATAATCCACTTTTCTAGTCATAACCAGTATCTCTTGACCTTGATAACCTTGGGATTGGTATCTCTTTTTATCTCTAGTCCAACCATTATCACCTACACCTTCTTTCTGAGCTTGTGAATATGATTGTCTGTATGCATAATGTTTATTATAATCATCATATTTAGAGCCCCTATATCCTAATAAATTACTGGTATCTTCAGCTTTAGGCATAGGAGAAATAGTTCTATTTAATAAAATTCTACCTCTCCATAATTTATTTACGGGACTAGTAGCTAATTGACTTAAAACATTATTATTACCAAGTATATCTGTATATAATTTAGTAGCTTTACCACCGATTTCTCCTAAAATAGTTGCCATGATTATAAATTATTTGATTCCAGTATTTAAATTTACATCTTCTTGGTTGTTATCTATGGTTTTTTGTATAGCTTTCTTACCATCAACATTAAGAGTAATATTGATTGGTTTACCATTATTCTTGTCCAACATAGTAGCCCAAAATCTAATAGCATCTATTAAATCCTGAGTTGTGGGTTGGTTATTTTGTTTGGTTAACCTAGCAGCTTCAGCTTCAGTTTTTAAACTATCATATCTTTTAGTTAAATTACTAGTAGCTTCAGTATTTCTAGTAGTTTCTTCTTTATTACCTCTAATAGCTCCAATTAATGAAGGTATTAAAGAAGCTATAGTTATAATAGCAAATCCCCAAGGACCACCAAGAAAGCCCAATAAACCTTTACCCATAGAAAGTATACCTTTACCAATTCTTCCAGCAGTACTACTAATATTAGGTTTGGGTCTACCAGTTAATGCTCTTTCTATATCAGCTGAGGTTGCAGAACTTAATCTTCTTTGAGCTTCAGTCTTTTTAATAAATTTACCAGTAGTTTCATCTCTATATCTACCATTTCTAGTTTTTGATACACCAGCTACTACAGCTCCACCTGATAAAGCAGCTTGAGCTGAAGCTAATACTCCATCTGCTGCTATACCACCTCTTCTTTGTTTAATTAATGCTTTTTCTATAGCCATATATCTGGTAGCATCCATTGCTGCTCCTCTCCAACCACCTCTTAATATAGCAAAGAAATTAGCCATAGAAATTTGGGAATCATTCCTTAATAATTTTATACTTGCCCAAAATTTTATTATTCTAGGAAATACCACTCCAGCTAATACACCTAAAGTAGTAAACCCTGCTATAAATGTACCTAATACTGGAGTAGCTAAAATATTTCTTAGTATTCCCATTACATAACCAACAGCATCAAATATTGGGCCCAATACTGGAGTAACTGAAGTTGCAAATGTAGTAGCTAAGTTTTCAAAAGAGTTAACCATAGCATCTAATCGTCCAGCTAATGATGACATTCTTTTATCCATCATTTCGGAAGCTGTACCACTAGATTCATTTTGAATCTTATTTAAGAGTTCCCTATAACCTTCAAGATCATTCATCATAGCAACAGCAGCCCTCATACCACGAACACCAAATATTTGATTCATTATGAGATTCCGTTGACTAGCATTCATATCTTGAGTAGCTATTTTTATTTTTTCTAGAGCATCACCTAAATCAATAATACTACCAGTAGTATCTAGGAAATCCTCAGATGATAAACCAATAGATGCTAAAACTTTACCTCCTTTGAAATTTGGATCAGCTATAGATTTATTTAAATATCTAGCCATATTAGAAATTGCAGTACCAGCCATTGAAGCCTGTATACCAGCATTTCCTAAAGTACCAATCATTGCCATGGTTTGTGGTAAAGTTTGATTCAAAGTTACCATATCAGCACCAGCATATTTGATTGATTCAGCTAAGTCAGTCATTGATATATTAGCAGATAAAGCAGCTTTGGTCATCTGATCACCAACTACTACTGAAGCTCGTTCACCTTCTTGTCTGAAGGTTCTCATAACATTAGTAATAATATCAGCAGCTCCTCCTTTACCACCAATTTCTATACCAGAAGCACCTGCTACCATTACAGCCCCTCTGATCATTTGTGTTACTTCATTAAAATCATTACCAGCCATAGCTAGGTATTTCATTCCAGAAGCAATTTCTTGAGAATTAAACATACTTTCCAAACCTAAGGTTTGTGCTATATCACTTAATTCTCTCATTTGTGATTCAGTAGCTTCAGTAATAGCTCCTACTGTAGTCATAGTATCTATAAACTCAGCACCAGCTACTACTGAAGCACTTAAAACACTAAATGCATTATCAGCTATAGACATCATAGTATTAGCTACACCTATACCAGCATTTAAATTAGCATCAACTGCCATTTTAGCATCATTATGTAATTTTCTGATGGTATTTGAAGCTTCTCTAGCTTGGTTGGAAAATCTATCCTGTAATACAAGAGCTATACCTATTTCTAAAGATGAACCTGGGCTACCACTTGTAAATGCCATATCAATGTTTATTTAAATTTTTATCTATTTCTTTATAATATTCTGAAGCTATATTAGCTAATTTTAACCTCTTTCTAAATGGGAGTTTAGCTAAAGTAAGGTAATCTATGTTTATCTTAGCTTGTTGAAGATAAACAAATTCTCTTTCTAAATCTCCCCCGGATAGAAAAAATCTTTTATAGCTACTATACTTATTTCTTCTACCATAGAATTACTTGGGTTTTCTATAGTGGTTGTTCCAGTAAATACAGGATCTATAGATAATATATGTTTCTTTATTTCTAACATTTCCCTTACTGAAAACATTCTGAATGAAGTTACTTTGTCCCATTTACCATCTACATTTAGACAAAGATTCCTAGCTACATATTCTTGATTTTTAGTCCTCTTTTCTAATGGTAAATTTAATACATAAGCTTCACCTACTGCATTTAATAAATCAAATTTTAATTCCTTACCAGTGCTAAGTTTAATTGGTATATCAGTACTTAATTTACCTTCAGGATAATAAGGAATAGCATTGGGTTTAGTTAATAATTCTTCTTCTGTGGGTTCTTTTGAATAGTCAAAGAGGAATTCATTTAGATCTTGGGAATAATTTACTATACCACCATTCTCTTTGCCCCAATCATGTTGAAATTCAATTTCATTGCCCAATGAATGAATACGTGAATTAAATAATATACAATATTTATCTAATGCTGGTAATCTATGAGCTTGTTCAACAGTTAACTTACCATTTGAAGTTCTATCTGTTGATACTACTATACCAGAAACAAATCTAGATATATTTAGTAAACTTTGAGCTTCTACAGGATTAGATAATATATCATCATCTTCACCATTTTGTTCTCTGATTGTATACTTAAAACCAGAAGGAGCAGTAAACTCCAATAAATAAGAATTAATTTCTTGTTCCATAATGTTGAGTTAGTTTATTAGGTTTATAAAAAAACAAAAGGGAACCCATTTCTGAATTCCCTGTTGCCAATAACAATAACAAATTAAAGTTTTTCAACTGTACCTACTGAGAATTCTATTTCTTCTATAGTGTTATCAGAACTCATCCTATCAAGATCTTGACCATTTAATCTTGTTGGCCAAACTTCTTCACATATCCATGAATTCAAGATTGATACACCATCTTCAGCTAGTTCATTTATTTGTACAGTTTCCCAATACTGAGAAGGTGTTAGACCACCACCTAATAGCATATCTTGTACTGACATAAGCCAATCCCATAACCAAGTATCAGAACCAGAAGTAGTTTCAAGTTTAGAAACAGTTAAAGTACCCACTGATACTCTACCAGCAGTTTTTACACTTCTATTTACATCACCATGTTCTACTTCTTCTACACTAACCTCAGGAATAGTTGCTTTTTGAAATAGATAAGCATTTATTGGGTGTTTAGTAAATATTATTTGGAAAAGGAAAGTTTTCCTTGGGTTTTTTATCTTTGCTCCCATAATATCTAATTTTATTTATAAATTTTCAGTATTAATTGAAATATCTTGAGTAGCAGAATCAATAATAATATCCACTGTAATTTCCTGTAAAGGAACAATATCTTTGTATTTTAATACCAAATGATATTTACCTTGTCTTACATCAGCTTCATTATTTACCTGAAGATCATCATAGGAAGTAGCATATTGATCACCAATCCATTCATATGATGTTATGGCCTGATTATCTACTAAGTCATCCATAATTACTCTACCTTCTAGATAAATATTTTTCCAAGTAACCCAATTATTTGGTTCTTCTATATATCTTTCTAGAATTGGCCTTAGATTTTTCTTAATGTATAAGTTTAATCTAACTATAGAAAGGAATTTTTCTGAATCAGATTTTGGATTAGAAGTAAACCCATGCCATAACATAGTTCTTTTACCCTGAGTACTTGTATCTTTGATTACAAAAAGATTACAGTACCATTCAGCTAATTCCTGTAATTCTTCTATCATACCAGGACCACCAAGATTATCAGTTACAGGACCAAGTGCATCTGGAATTATACCTCTATTCATACCAGAGAATGATCTATAAGGCCCATAATTACTTGCTGATGAATCACCCAATCCAATTACTGAACCAAGTACATCACAATTCTGTAAAGAACCATTAGCATCATAATATTTAATACCACCAGCATAATAACAAATATTTTTAGCCTGACCTACTGTTGGTATTAAAGTTTTAAGTGAATTTACAATTTCTGGCTGTTGCTGAGCTTCAAATGTACCTGCTTTATATTTTGGAACTTCTACATATAAAACAATCTCAAATTTAGCTTTTACATCATCAGCAATTTGTTTATAAGCTTCAGTATAATCATTTTTTATATGTTGGTGAACATGAGATAATATCAATTGATACCCATCATTATATCCCCTAATTGCATTATAAGCATCAACCCAAGTAGATACATCTGAATCACCACCATTTTCACCCTCATTAATTATAACATAAGAAGGAGTATCACCTAATTTATCATTAGTATGTTTTTCCCAAGAATCAGTTTCATAGGTATAAAAAGGAGCTACAATATAACCATTCCAATTTTGACATGAAATTAGATAATTAATTACACCATTAATACCTTGTTCTTTTAATTTACTTAACATAGTATCAGTACTATCAATACCAGTACCTGAAGAATTAGTAGCAGAACCTTCTAGATTTACTGATAATTCAAGATTTGGTGCATTATTTACAAAATCCTGAAATACTGATGGTTCTATAAAAGGTGTTTGCCCTTCACCAGCACTAGAAAATATTAAGTTATTAGCTAATATATTTTCTGTTGGTATATTTATTACTGTACTAGAATCTTCACCAGATTTATTATAAGCTGTAAATTGTTGTAAATAATACTTATTTGATGGAGAAGAAGCTTTATATAATTTTAAATAAAAGTTTCTGTTTAAACCATAACCAGTATTATCTACAATAGCAGATCCAGCTTCCTTAGTTTTTATATTTATACCTATAGTATAAGTTTGAGTAGTGTCATCTGGATTATTTAACATAATCTGGAAAGTATAAGCTCCATCTGCTGAAGGTGAATCACCAAATAGATTTATTACTTTACCTGTACCTTGTGATACTTCACCAGAACCAGCCACCCTTGATATCCTTAGTTTTGAACCTAGTTCAAAAGCTTTTTTAATATTAGATATAGAGCCATCTGGAACTATTTCATCACCATAAATTTCTTGAAATTTATTCCAAGAACCAATTATTTCATCGGGTTTATTAAATTGACCCTTTGTTGTACGAGCTAATACATGAGATACCCCTAACAGTGGTACACTTGCTTGTACATTCCTATTTTCAAAATTGAAATTAATACTTGGAGTGTTAGGCATAATTTTATTGTTTTTGATAAGTATTATATTTTGTTACAATGATTATTCTTTTTCAGGAACTTCCAACAATGTATAACCATAATTTTCTAGTAATACATCTATTGTAGTTATGGGTACAAAATCAACTTCACCAGGAATTTCTTCTAGAATACAATCCATTACTTGAAATTGGTAAATTTTTTCCAACAACCCCATATCTAAATTTGGTATATCAAAGAAATTTACCAATTCAATAAATATATTTCCTGTAAATAAAAAACTATCTTCTGTATATGGTTTTATATACCCTCTTTGTGGAATTGCATAAAACATTATTTGATGTAATAATCTCAAATCTTCCTGAGTTCCTGCTACTAAATGAATATCAATATACTGATCAATGGTTTCATATGGGTATTCAGTTGCTGTAAAACCAATACCTTCTTCTTTGGTTATTAATTCTCTTGGTAGCCCAATAGAACCAGGATAAAAACCTCTAGCATTAACTACTATTCTTGGTGTTTCTTTTTTATCTTTTGATTGATTATTACCTGTACCAAATACTTGAACAAATTTTTTTAGTTTAGATATGGCTTCCTTGAATTTCTTTGAATTTTCTGCATTTATAGGAAGAAAATCTTCTGGATTTACTGAATAACCAAGTTTAACAGCAACTCCTAATAAGGCAGAATATATTGACCTTTCTATAATTTCTTGTGAATTTACCATTTTACTTGATTAGCTTTTATTCCAAAATCTTTTAATAATTGACTCCTTATACCTTTAATTATTTCTTTTCTTAAACCTTCTCTACCTCCTACTGATTTAAATGAGGGTGCCCATAAGGGTCTAGCAGGAATGTTACCACTATTTTTTCCACCTCCTTTGCCACCAGTACCAAACTCTAAAATCTTGGCTAATTCATTTAAAGTTATACCTCCTTGTGAAGATCTTTTTTGTGATATTGGCAAACCGATTATAGTTCTTGATTTATATTTATGTATACCAACTGCTCTATAATATAAACCAGTTAAATAGTATAATGGGTGTTCACCATATCTTTGTTTGGTAAAATAAGACATTTCTTCCCATCTTATACCTGATCCCTTAGGAGGAGTACCAGTTCTTATGGAATTTTGTATTATTCTTAATAATCTATTAGCAAATATTCTAGTGGAATAATCATAACCTTTTTGTATTGAAGGTCCAAGTTTATCTGTTAATGCAGTTACCTTCTCCCATTTACCAAATAACTTTACTTGTAATTGTAATTGATTGGGAGAAGGTAAAGTTACATTAACTTTTTTGGACATAATTATGAATTTACTATACCTGATTGTTTAAAATAATAACCCATATTACAAATGGCTATTTTATTTGTACCATCAGTTACAAATTTAAAACATAATATAGCATAAGTATCAGTATTAGTAGTTGGTGGTATAAATTCACTACCAACCATATTACTTGAATTCATTACATTTATAGCTGAAGTATATTTTATACTTACACCATAATTATTAACATCTATGGGGTAAATTAATATTAATTCATCATTTTTTGTTGACAATGAATCAACATCTATTATAAATGTAACATTTGATAATGTTGTTGGTGCCCCAAGATACTCAACTATGGTATTGGGACTAACTTCTATATTAGTAGGAGTATTTACACTTTCTTTTCTTATATACTCTTTCAAAGCATTCTGGTAGTTTCCTTCTATTTGTAAAATATCATTTTCAATATTCCCAATACTAGAATTAATACTACCAATACTAGAATTAGTTTGGGTAATAAAACTATTTAAAGTTTTATTTTGAACATAAGAACCTATCTGGTTTAATTCTATTCTTTCTTTTGAACTAACTTGGAATGATTCTTGTCCAGATATTTGTTCATCTTTTCTTTTTGCTAAAGATGTTATATCTACAAATGTTGTTGCCATTTTTTAATTATCATTTAAAGATTTGAATTTAAACCTTAACCAAGCAGTAAAATACCCAGCCAACAAAGAAGCTATTGCCCATATACCTAATAATACTGATTCCCATATGGGTAAATATTTCCATAAAAAAGCCAGTATTACAAATAATGCACCAAAATAGGCTATCAAAGTTATGCCTATAATATTATTTACATTTTTCATTTTTGTACTTATTTAGAACTATATTCTGCAGCATTAACCAAATAAATATAATCACCATATACATTTGGGGTATCAGTAGAACAAATTGCTTGAATACATACTACTACCAAACTACCTGAAGTGGGATTTAAACTTTTAGCTGATTCATGATATAATATTTGACCACCTTGGCTATCAATTACCGTTAAAGTCCTAATATTACTTTGAAATATTGCTATTGCAGTAGAATTATTATCAGCAAAAGTACTACCATCCAAATTCAGTACAAAACTACTAGTATTAGTTTTTGCAAAATATAAAACATCTCCACCATTTACATTAGAACCAGAATTATTAGTATTTACATACATGAAATTACTGTTTCTTAAAAATGCATTGGTATTGATAAAATAATTTTTAATGTAATCTCTTATATGAGCTGTTGTGGTATATTCTAATTCTGATACCTGTAATTTTTCATTACCAGATAGAACATTTTTATCATTTAATGAATTTATATCTACAAATTCTGCCATAGGTTTATTTTTTAATATGTTATTGTTATTCTATTAAGAATGATGCTATTATTCCACCATTATAGTAAGCTCTCTTATTATTATAAAGACCAACTCTAACATTTAAATAAGCTAATTGAGTGGTAACTACAGAATACACTTCTTCTCTATAATGAATTTCTATTGAACCATTTCTTGAATTATTCCCTAAATTTTCATGCCACTTAAATGAAGCACTGTTTTCACTTAGATCAGCAATCTTATAGAATCCCCCATCACTTGATATAGCATCCCAAGTAATAGGGTATACATTAGTATCTTTAATTGGTGCTAATGATGTAACTTCACCAGAAGTATAACTATATGAAGCATATGCAACAGCTATAATAGTCGTATCTCCATCTGCTGGCATATTACTAATAGCACCACCTAATGGGAATAAAGTAGTTTCTATTTTTAGAGAACTTAATGATTGTACATTAGCTTGTTGTTTAAAAGTTATGTCTGCTGAACCATAGGTAGTAGTAGCTCTTATAGTTACTGATCTTTCTAATGTAACTGTAGTACCTGTATTGGCTGCTTGAACTATAGTATTACCTTTAACTTCTGATGGTAAAAATGATACCCAATCAGAACCTGAACTTACTGGTTCATAAACTGGATTATCTACTTTTCTTGAACTTGAATATTTACCATTAATAAAAATATCCACATAAGTACCTATTTCAACAGTACCTCCTGAAGCATTAAATTCAGTAAATTCACTTGGATTGATAGTTAAAATATATACTTCATATGAATATGAAGCTTCTAATTGAGTTACACCCAATATAGCTTGGGATTGTTCACCTATGGTTAAACCAGGAGCTGTAGTTCTAAAAACCAAAGTTTTAGTTCTACTTTGTTCATTTAAATTAGCATCTGAACCAAGGTATACTACTTGACTAGAAGTATCAGGTTTTATATAAGCATATATATTATTATTTGTACCATCTTCCCAAGGAATACTTATTTTAGTATAGCCTTCAAGATTAATATCAGCCATTTCTGAATTTAGTATTACCTTGTTTTTATCCATAGAAATTTGGTTTTAAATAGAATTTCCAGCTTTAACATTATTATATATAGAAGTAGTATCTACAAAAGTAGCAACTACTAAATTATTTACTTGCTGAGTAATGTGTAAATATACTGAAGCTTGAGTATTTTGTGTTTCATCATCAGTAGCACCTTTAAAAACTAATGTTTTAGTTCTTACTATATTAGATGAATTTTTATCTGATGATATAGTTATGGTACCAGTAGATATTACATATGAAAAATTCAAATAAAAATTATCTACTGTACCATCTTCCCAAGGAATACTTACAAATTGGTTAGTATCTTGTTTGGATTCTGGCATGGTTAAATAGATTTTTATTAAACAAATAAACCTGGAGTAATTAATACTCCAGGTTCTTGTAATGAAATTTTTACTGAACAGAAACAGTAAATGTAGTATTGGTAGTAACTTGTACATTTACCTCTGAACCATCTTGTGGAACATCGATAGAAGTAGGAGAAACTTCCAATGTAGGATCACCAGCAGTCTGATTAAGTGTGATTGTTGCTGTAACTGAAGTAGTAGCACCTTTTACTGTAATCTGTTGAGTTTTAGCTTCAATAGTTTCATTTGCATTTGCTGACAAAGTCAATTCAAAAGCATATTGAGCTGTTGCTCCTGGGTCACCATCAATTTCTTGACCATTGGTAGCATCTGAACCATTAGCTTGATATGTAATAGAAGTGATATTTGCTGTGATAATATCACCTGAACCTTTTGTAAAGGTCAAAGAAGCAGAGTTTGATTTACCAGTGATTTTAATACTACCACCGGCTTTATCAACTGCTTGAATAGAACCATTATCAAAAGTTACAAACTCAGCTTTTGGTAAATGATTAGCTGTAAAAGTTTTGTTTTCACTTACTCCAGGAGCAGTTACAACAAAAGTTGCTGTTTGTTTAACACGGTTACCCTTATTGGGTGTTTGTGCTTTCACTGTTAATTGGGTATCGCCTGAACCAGAATTTGGGGTTACAAGAATACCATTCTTAATAACATTTGCCATTTTGTTTTTTTTTTGATTAAAACTAGGTTTATTTTATACTAAATGTTGTATTTGTAAATACCATGTTTGTATCTTCCCAATTATTCATCTCTGATAAGTCTATATTATATTTTTCCAATGATAAACTCGGATCTTCCTGTGAAGTAGACCAAACTGTATTACCATTAAATAATACCCGGTGTATATTTCTACCATTAAAGGATATTTTCTTTATATTCCTACCATTAAATGTTAATACTGGGTTTGCCATAACTTACTTATTTTACTTGAATACCATAAACTTGATTTGATATTACTTTACCACCATCCAGTGATACAATTTTAAAATCAATTTCATAATACCCAGAATTTTTAAATACCAATTTACAAGGTATCTGTTTTATACTTTTCCCATCAATACTAAAACCAACTGTAGAAGACCCATAATATGAACTATTGATAGCATTAAATTCTTCTTCTCCAATTGAAACTATTAATAATTCATTTGATAATTTATTTATTAATAATAATCTTACTCTATCTAATGAAGTACTTTGATAATTTTCTAGAGTAATATTACAATTAACTTCAGTATTATTATCTGGATTTAAATTATCAACCTCTACGAATATACCAATTGTATTTGTTACTGATTTGGCAAGAGACATTAAATTTGCTGGTTCATATTCAAAATATAATATATTATCTTGTTTTGAAGGAGCAGATTCAGTAACTACTATAGTTCTTACCATATCAGATTGTACACCTTCAAATATTCTCCATTTACCAGTTGAATCATCTACTGTATTAGTAGAAAGAAACTTATATACTAAACTAGTCTCTTTACAAAATGAAAGATGTCCTTCATTCAAACTAGTTTCAGGAAAAGCTTTCATTAATGCAAGAGTTTCAAATTCATCTCTTACAAAATTTGGTTTTTGTCCTTGATATTGGAAATTATCACCTATCTGTAGTGCCATAATTATGCATATATTTGTTTAAAGTTAGTAACTGATGTTGTATCTATCAAGGTATATACATAATAAGCTTCACCATTTACATTTACTTCAGTTCTATTATAAGAATTAATATAATCAAAATTATTAGCATCTTTTATACTTGAAAGAGCTCCAAGTGATTTTGGATATGCATAACATAATTTTTGATTATTAAGTGTAGCAGTTCCTGTGTAAGATTTGGTATTCTTAACAGTTTTAGTAGTTAAACCTTTTATAGTTTCTTCTGTTGGTGTAAAATCAGCATCTACTACACCAAAATAACTAGCTGCTACAAAAGTTACTGAAGTAGAACCAGATTTTTGTTGACCACCTTTTGTTACTTTTACAGTATAAGTTGTATTAGTGGTAACACCAGTAAATTGTTTACTTGTATCAGTATTAGTTACTGGTTCATCATTAACAGTAATTGAATCTGGTGTAACTATATCATCACCTTCTTTTACTGTCCATCTAACTGTTATTGTCTGAGAAGTACCTTTTTCATAAGTACCACCACCTGAAACTGATATAGTTAATGGGAATACCTTTTCAGATATCCTTGTTAGTTCATTAGTTATAACTTTATTTTGTACTGGATTCTCTGATTCAGAACTTAATGCATCATCTATTATAATGGTACTTTGGCCTGATTCTTGTGGATATACCTTTCTTATAGACTTATCTATATAAGTATTTGTTATAGTTAAATATACTATAGTACTGGTAGTTGAATCAGATTGTAATAATCCAAGGTATATATATGTGGTATCAAATTTCTGTTTAAAAATCTGATAAAATTCATTATTAGCTGATGGTATACTTAATACTAACTGTTTTTCCTGAATTATATTCTTTAAATTATCAAAACCACCATCTTTAGCTAATTCAGTACCTATAGTAGAATTACTAGCATTTAAGTAATCTCCTTTTAATAAATAGGTTGGCCTATTACTAGATACTTGGGTACTTAATAAATCTAAAGCCCTTTGTAATTCCTGATCTTTTTGTGTTCTCTGACTTACTTCATCAGAAAGATTAGTTTGTAATTCAGAAATATCAGTTTCTGTAGTACTTACTCTACCAGATATATTTGATATACTAGTCCCAATTTCTGATATTTCAGTTTCTATTCCACTAACTTTACTATCAGTTTTATCTAAATTAGTCTCTAAATCCGAAACCTTGGTATCTAGAGTGGATATTCTATTATCTAATCCGGTAATCTGTTCAGGAATCTGATCAATATCTTCTGGGATAGCATCTATTTTACTACTTAATTGTGTTACTTGTTCATTAGTTTTACCCAATTCAGTTTCTAACTGTGTTACTTGTTCAGGTATATCACCAATATTTTCAGGGATAGTATCTACTTTAGTGGATAATTCATCTACTTTAGTGGATAAACCACTTATTTGTAATTCTAATGAACTTTTTAAACCCTGAATAGCTAGATTAAATTGTGATTCTAAATTTTGATCACCTGCTATTCTATCCTGTATTTCTTGAGCTAATTCTTTTTGTAATTTTTCATAATCACCACCTCCACCACCACCTGGTTCTATTTCATCAATTCTTCTACTTAAATCAGCATCAGCATTAGCTCTATTAATAGCCTCATTATCTATCCTTAATCTTAAATCCTGATCAGCATTAACTCTATTTATAGATTCATCTGATAAAGATTTAGATAACTCAGTATATTTTTTAGCATTGGGTATATTTACCCAATAATCTAAATTACTCCAATCAAAAATTGAAGTACCAAAATAAATCCAAATTTCTGGTTGAGCTGGTACATCCTTATTTAAAAATGTAATAATTCTTAATAATGTTTTATATTTATCAGGAACTAATACTACTGCCTCACTTAAAGTTAAGGGTTTATAAGTACCATCTTGACAACAATATCTAGTAGAACAATTGATTATACCATCACTTAAAATTTGATTTATCTCCTCTATGGTGAATTTTAATTCATCCTGTTGTTCATTTGTGTAATCCATTTCTTCTATTTTAAATACTTATTAGGAATATCTGGATTACCAGATATTATCAATGGTAAATGACAAAAATCTTTTATTTTTTTGCCATTAGCATCAAGTAACCAAATACCTTCATTATTTACTACTTGAGCTTTATCCCCAGCATAACTATTTAATATATTATTCTGTTCTTCTGGATCTTCCCTTTGAAGAATAATAAAAAATAATAATGCCTCATCCTTAGCTTGTGCTACTTGTGAATCACCACCAGGTTTATATACTTTACCATTCAATATAAACCTATCTTCAGCCCAATTAAAATCCCAATAACCATAGTCATTTATAAAACCATTCTCTGATAAAAGTCTACCGGATATATAAAGAACTGTATTACTATAATCTAGCTCACCACTTATGGATTGTTTATTTGTAGGCCAAGTTTTAATATAATTATACTGAAATAAACCATCTAATTGTATTGGTGTATAGATTACACCAGAATCCTCTCCATAAGATAAAGGTTGTTCTATTTTTTGTAAATACAAGAATGGTTGTTTACCAGAATCAATATCAATAAAATCATTTATTATTTGTTTATATTGATCCCAGTCTTTATCAGATACATATATTGATTTTCTTCTGGCCATAATATTTTATTTATTTACAACAAAGAATGGATCTGGTCCACTCAATGGACCTTTGATTCTTTTGTTAACTACTTTAGGTACTACTATTTTTGAATCCTTATCACATATAGGTAAATAGATATCCAATCTCTCTGCTAACATACAAAGATTAGTTTTTATTAAATCTAATATACCACCAGGTTGTAAAGCTTTTACAACATTTGATGCAGACTCGGAATCTAATTCATAGTTATTAAAGAATTCAACTTCTGTGGGTCCTGTTTGGATTTTCTTTATTGAATTCCCACCATATTGGGATACTGAACTACTAGATGAGGATTGAGAAGAAGGTATATTATTTGGTGATATACAACCATCATTACATGATATCTGTTCAGATGAATTATTCTCTATTACAGTAGAGGATATGGCTTTAAACATATTACTTAATTCAACTGACATAAAATCATAGGCTGCTAATTCCATTATTAATTGATTTTCTAGAGCTTCATAATAAAGTTCATTATTATATTGTTCTAATGGAATTTCATGATCTACTAATGGCTGAATATATAATTGCCATTTTTCTATAAATTGCCTTTTTATATTATATGGGATATAACCAAATATACTCTTGGGAATGTATATATCTATCAATTCATATATACTTCCAGATAAATGTGTTTTTACTTCATTGGATACAAATACCTCTTGAATACATTTACCTATAATAATATCATCTTGGTTTTTTACTGATAAACTAACTGAAAAGATACCCGATAACTTATAGTTATGTATCGGGTTCTCTTCAGAAGATTCATCACCATCACCAAAATTCCAAAGTAATTTAGAATTATTAGGAATATCTTTGGACCTATTCCTAAATGTTACCTCCAATCCTACAGTAGTATAATTAAAATCAACTACCATAGTTTTTTTTATTTTACATTTATTTTGAAGAAACTTCTTCTATTATAACTTCAAGAATTGAATCCTTGGTATCATTTTCATCTAGTTCAACATTATATAAACCAGCTATGGTTTTTAAATTGTCCAATGAAAATGCTTTTTTAATTTTTGAGATATCCTTACCAGATTTTACCATTGATTCAAAATTCTCTTTTAGCTTTGAGTCATTTATCTCTGATTCTTCTTTTTCAACATCAGCATATACTAAATGACCACCATTTAATGCAGCTCTTATTTTTCTATTATTAACTTGAATAGAAGATAATTCTTTTATTTCGCCCTTTTTTATAGTTATGCCAGAAGAAGGGTCATGAAATATACCTGCCTTTTTTCCTAATGTTACTTTTACCATAGTTTTTTAAGTTAAAATTAGCTCTTGATTAAAGAAGTGGTAGAGTTCTATTTTTTAATATATCATAAATATATAATCTTATACTAAAACCGATTCAAAATTTTCAGAAAAATAGAACTTCTACCACTTCTGGTTATATAATTGAAGTTTGCCGGGGTTTATTACTGTTGAATAGCATAAATAATAAACTTATCAATATCCATGTAATCTGGGAACCCATTACTAGAGAATTCTTTACTACCATCCAGAAGAATTGCAGCATCTTGATACATTTTACTAAATCCAGTAGTAATTGTAGCATAAATAGCTTCTGTCTGATTTGATACAATTCTTTCTGATTCCAACATTAATTGACGAGCAGTTAATTTTATTAAAGCAGCTCTTGGATCAATCAATAATACTTGATTATCAGGTACACCAGGATGAATATAAAAATCAGCACTATTAGGTACAGGAGTTTTCAGATTAAGATTTGCAAGAGGAGTACCATATTGACGTATTTTAAATTCTGGTAAATCAAGAATATTAATAGCTTCTTCTTCTCCACCTACCATACTCTTGAAATTACGTCCTAATCTTGAAGCTCTTACCCAAACTCTTAGTAAATCACGATATTGAATACCATCAGAAGTACTACCAACACCAATTACTGGAGCAGATTCAGAACCATCTACCTGATTACCATTAATTACTACATCCATTGCAAGAGTATCAAGGGCATATCCAAGTTGTACACCAAAATCACGAACAAATATACTCATTACATCCAATGAAACATAGTTTTTAACTTCATCAGTAATTTTAAAACCTTTACCTATTTTAAATAGTTTTACTGATTTCTGTCCAAAACTTACATCACCAAGAGGAATTGTTTCAGCTTCATTTACTCTTGCTGGTGTTGCATCAGATGGGTTTACAAATGGCATAATAGCTGATAGCCCATTTATAGCTTGATCAGATGCTATAATATTTGGATAAAAAGGAGCTTCATAAATACCAAGATTTATTGCTGAACGAATAATTTCTGGTACTAACCAACGAATATTCTGATCAGGCATAGTAAAGATATTTTCCATAGTGGTTACTTTGGTATCAATACCAATTTTATCCATATAATCTTCCATGGAAATACCATATCTATCTTTTACAAAATCCCCAAAACTAATATCTACTGGACGAATATCATTTGAACCAGCACGACAAGCATCCAATTGTTTGATACTCTGAGGGAGTTCTTTTAAAAGTTCCTGAGAACTCATTTTAGCTATATCTATCATAATTATAAATAATTTATCTGATTAATATTTGTACTAATTCATCTACTGCTGTAGTTTTATTTAAAGCAATAAATTTAGGATTTGCTTTAGTTGTACTTGCTGCTTCATCATCCAACATGTAAGTAACATATTGACTATCTTCGTCCTGTTTATTTGGTAAAACAGCACCAGCAGAAGTAAATGCTTCACCTGATAAACCATATACAATAGCAAATCCTTCTACCATTACTGTTACTTCATATCCTTGTTCCTGAGGTGGATATGCTGGATATACGCTATCAGTAACAGCTATACCTAAATACAGACCAGTACCAAAATAATTAGATATGGTACCATCAGCTTCTAATTTTACTGGATTTCCTTGTAAAATTACCTCATTTGCTTTTACTGGAAATGCTTGATGTAATTTATGTGATTCACTTTTATAAATTACCGTCTGAGGAGTAGGTTGACCAGTTACAACCATTTTCTGTGGATTATTATATCTCATACCTTAAAAGTTTTATTTTATTCGCTTACTTTCTTAGACTTTGATTTAGCTAAATTCCTGATAGAATTAGATATTGATTCTGAATTCTTGTCTTCAGAATTATTATCTTTCTTATCAATACTAGAACCCCTATTAATATTATTAGAACCACAATCAGCACAATGTAAAGGGAATTTTTCTTCTAACTGTGATTCATAAGAAGAAGATAAAGAAATCAAAGTTGCTATACTAGTAGTATCTGCTTCTAGCAAACTAATAATATTTTCATCAACTTTATCACCATTTAATTTCTTGTAAAATTCTATTGCATGATTTCTTACATCTTTTAAATGTTGTTCTCCAATATTTACTAATGCTTTATTTGAATCAATTGTTTGTTTTAATGAAACAATTTCTTCATTTAGCTTAGTAATATTATCATTTGCCTGAGCTATAGCTTCAGACAGACTTTGTTTCTCAGAAATTAAATTTTTAACCTGAGAAAGAGCAAGCTCAGAATTAGGTTTAGAACCCTCAGCTAAGCTGAGCATATTCTGTCCAAAGAGTTGCTCAAAGAATTTTTCTAATTCATTCATCTTGTTTGTATTAACTTTATTTTTGCTTTCACCAAAATTATATGATCCTTCATTATTAATTTTACTGGTATTGTGCATTATATCAATTTCCTGATTTATCTTGAAATCATATAATGATATATGATTCGCAATATCATCTTTTTCAGAAAATGAAGAATAAACAGAATTTGCATAAATTGGATTTATTATTTTATTATCCTTTATTAACTGAGCAAATGGATCAGCACCATGTGAAACTAAAGAAGTTTCTTTATAAGCCACAATTTTAGTAACTATTCTTCTAATTAGTTGACCATTTTCATCATAAGTACCTAACTTTTCATAAAACTCACCTAGTTCATTAAACTGATGAGATGGTTCCCAATAAAATACTACTGTAACTGAATTAGAATGTATGGATGGTGGATCCATATTTATACCTCTAGCAATTCTTGGATTACTTACACCATCAATTTTTAATACCCCATTTATACCACCAGGAATTGTTATACCAGTTTCTTCATCTATATATGAATCTTGCCAATAAACAGATTTTACTGAACCTATAGCATTACCCACATCATCCTCATGATCACAATTTACCGTTTGTCCAACTAAAAGATTCATTGACTCCTTTAGGACATCTTCAGGAAATTCAGTTGGTACCCAATTTTTAGATACTATACAATTTGATAGTAATCTAAATACTGGTTCAATAAATTCATCCTCATCTGGATTAAATTGTTTTACATTTACATCTGGGTAAAATGTATGGTAGTTAAGATTGCTACCAAATAATCCATACTGTTCAGTATGTATATTTTTACTCTTTAAACTTTCAGAATATATGGTAGAAAATTTATTGGTATCATCTATACCAATATTGGAAGTCATAATACTATGACCTCCACATACTATCATAACATCCCTATTTTTTCTTTTCTTTTTCATATTTATCTGGGTTTAGAATCTTGATCTTTTCTTTTGGGTGATGGGTTATTCTTATCTCTGGTTTTTCTATCAGAAGTATCTTTATCATCTTCCCTTTTACGTTTTTTAGCATCTTCTCCTGGTGAGGATACACCATTATTAACATCTGATTCAATTTGTCTTGGTTCACTTTTATCTGGTTTTTCATAACCCATTAACCAAGCATATTGTTCTTGACTTATTATACCTTGATTATATAGAGCAGTTAGATTTCTTATCTTATACTCTAAACCTTGTTGAACCTTAACTTCATCTGAAATAGTTGATGTAGAAAAATCTATCTTTATACCTTTATTATTATAACCTGCTAGTCTTAATTCTAGAGTATAAATAAATTTTAATACATAACTACATAACATTTGTATATTTTTTAACTGGGATATCATCTTAGATAATAATATACCAGTTCCACCCTCAGTAGTAGTAGATGATACACCAATTAAAGTACCATTTACACCTAGACCATTAGCTACTGATTGTTGATTCATATTCCATGGGATTCCTATATTCTGTAAAGATTGTGTAGTAGAATTTAATTTAAATTCATGGTCATCAATAAATCCTGTTACTACTCCATCCTTTAAACCACCCATCAAATTTTGCTTCAATTTTCTAAGCATTCCTAATAGTCTATCTTCATAAGCTCTATCAGATTCAGATGCTTTTCTAGTGGGTTTTTGTATTTTAGCTTCAAGAAAACCAACTAACCCCATTAATTCCATGATATGTTTAATATTAACTTTCATATCATGTTGTCCTTTTAATGAATCTAAAGCTGCCATGAAAATAGGTACTCCATAGGGTTCATCAGTATCATTATACATACTAACATAGCAATATGTTTCCGTATTCAGCTTTATAAAATCTTTTTTATGATTTATTATGGGATTTGGATTTCTTTGATAAGGGTGATATACACCATCATTTAATCTTTTGAATATTATTTCCTCTGGATTTACCAAAAGAATAGTAGATAAACCATCTAGTTTATTATTTGGTACAGCTTCTATAGAGATAGCTCCACCTACTAAACATTGAACTATAAATTTATTTACTAAACCATCAATACCAGCAGTATATGTACTCCATTTTTCTGAAGCATCCTTTAAATGTTTTCTCATTTCATTAGCTTCTTCTGGAGTATTATTTGGAAATGATATGGTATGACCAGTATTGGCCAATTTAAACATATCTTCCAAAGCTATACTTACATCTGGATTAATTTTGTAGAGATCCCTTATTAATGGGATAAGTTCAGTTCTAAATGATGGTGGTACTAAATTCTTTATATCCTTTAGGTTAGAAATATAATTGTAACCTATAACATCTGGTTCTGAAACCCTTCCGGGAGATAAAGATGTAGTTTTATCATCATTTTTTGCCTTATTTTCCTCTACTGTAATTGGTTTTTTTCTATTAAACCAACTAACTGGATTCCATATAGACATGTTAATTTGATTTATTGTGGTAAAATAACTGTTTGATTTTGAGAATTTTTTCTTATATGATTACATATTGCTTTTCCAAATATATCATCATCTGAATAAGTTTCACCTTCAAGATCTATATCTACTGATGAATTATTTCTATTATGTTTACCCATAGCAATAGGTCTACCTGAACTATCATAAATAAAGGTATAAGCTTCCTGAACAAAAAATGGGTCCTTTATTATTAAAGAATCTTCTCTAATATCCTTTTCTAAACCCTCAATTATTACTGAACGGTTCTTAGAAGTAGTCAACCATCCTGGAACCAATTCCTGTTCAGGTTTACTTTTACCCTTCTTTTTAAATAATTTAGAATAGTAGTATAAATTTGGATAGCCTTCATCTTGTAACATTATAGTTACTGCAGCTCCAATATCATTGGTTTCCGGTGCTATCTTAGCATAATTGAATTTTTCACCTGTATCACCTAAAAGTTTAGCATATTTATCCAAAGGTATCTTTCCTTTAAATACTGCTACCTCTTCTCCTTGTTTATTCATACAAGTAAATGATGAATAGTCAGTACCTCTACCAGTTGCACAGTCAGCACCAATAAAATATTCTTCATCTCTTGGATCAGTAAATTCTTTATACTGACCATTGAATCTTGATTTGAGTACTGGATAATCAGATAATGTATCTTCTATAGCTTTTATATCTGATAAGTCAAATACTGTATTACCAGAAGAAAGGAAGTCACCATCAATTTCTTGAGCTGTTCTCTTAGGTCCAAGAGCAGATGACATTTTTTGGTACCATTCATCATCTCTATCAGGATGCATCCTCCAATATAACCTTAAAGGATTAAAACCATTTAATCCAGATATAGCATCTATCCATGTTGAGTGGTAGAACCCTCCTGTTCCATATGGAGTATTTTTATTAATAAAATTATACTCTTCTTGGTTTTTTCTGTTTTTATTATAGCTATAAGTAATATAGCTATGATGATCTTCTACTGTAATATCATAGATATTAGTTTTAAATTTTCTTAGAACTTTTAATTTTGAAAGTTTTACTTGATTGCCTCTTTCTCTACTTATGATTTTATTTATATAATTCCTGGAACTCTTTTGTGACATGTTACTAAATACAGGATTATTTCTTATAAAATCATTTATACCTTTTTTAGATATTTCACCAGATTCTATGCCTTTTAAAACAACAGCTACTGAATCTAAATCAGTAAAACCTTTACCAGTTCTAGTACCTAATTTAAGTCCATAAGAATATAAACTAGCTCTTCTAGTATTTTCTTTTCTAGAAATAACTCTTAAATTAGTTACCCAATTATGATATGGTACACAATCTATATGATCTATCACTTGATTTTTACCAACTTTAAAATCAGTAAAATGTGATAAAACTAGATCAGCCATTCTAAAATGTTTTGATTTACCTTTACCACTATGAAGTATCACTCTTATATAACCACTATCATTTGGTCTAAGATTTTTCTTGTACCACTTACCACCTCTAAGAAATTTTAATTCACCTCTATTTGATATTTGATAATTATCATAACCCTTTACAAATTTCCATATTTCTTTTTCTGGCCATTTAATTTTGGGAGGTTCAATTAATTCTGATAAACCAGTTTTATACAAAATTACCTGTTCATCTTTTTCGATTATATCTCTTACTGACATAAAACCATTTAGAGTATATAATTTATGGTCAGGAGTACATTTTAATGTAGTACCAAATTCAGTTTGGATTTTCCAGGTTTCTAATCTACCTTTATTTACTGCAGCTACAATTCTTTTCCATTCACCTTTATGAGTTAATACTCTTAGATTACTTACAAATGATAAATCAACTGCTGATTTAGGTTTACTTGGGCATATATTTTTTATTTTTAATAAACCCTTATCAGTAATAATTTTTGTATTACCAGAAACACAGCTATTTATGATAGCTGAGCCTCCAGTTGAAACTGTTGGAAAGGCTGCAGCCCAAATAGTAGCTGCCCATCTTACTATAGCTGCCTCATCAATTACTAATAAAGAAAGTGATTCTGAACGTCCTGCTTGATCTGATGTTGGGATAGATTCTATTATGGAACCATTTGAGAATTCCATAGTAGAAGCTGAACCGTATTCTCCAAATCTACCATTTACTATTGGGGTTTGTAAATACCAGGGTAGATTTTTATACATAAATTTTATCTTCTTCAGGACTTTTTTTGCTACTGTATCTTTTATGGAAATAATGTTTACTTTTTTATTTGGGTGATACATACATAACCATAAACAATACATAGATATTAATTCAGTTATACCAGCTTGTCTAAATTTTAGAATAATATTGAACCTTTCTTTTAAGAACTGATATAATACTGATTTTTGATAAGGATATAAATCAAATTGTACTCTACCCAATACAGGATTTACTACATATATGAAATTTGAAAAATAGAATACATCCTTAGATACTTTAGCTAGAATTCTAATTTCTTCTGAGGTTAATTTTTTATTTTCTTCTTTTAAGATTCTTCTTGCCATAATTAAAACTTATACCGTATCCTTAAAAATAAATCAGAACCCAAATTCTTTTTCTGATTTGGATAATAAAATCCATTTAACCCCAATGTATAATTAAATTTATTAGTCTTGTATTCTAGTCCTAAATCTAAATCCCATAAATTATTGAATGGTCTTACTGTTAATTCAGTGAAAAAATCAAATTTTTTATAAAAAGGTACTTTCTTTGAGGTTAATTTGTTATTAACATAATTATATGAATATGAATTCAGGTTTATTTTAAACTCCTTTGAATAAACTTCTCCTTTGGTATTTTGTAAATTTAGTTTTAGATTGTTGTTATCTAGTAACATCTGAAGTAACCTATCAGTTTTAGGATATTGAGTTAAAAACAATGATGAAATATCTAGATAAGTTGAATCCTGATAGTATAATCTTAAAGTATCAGTTTTAATTTCAACTTTTGAAATTTTTACTGTATCACTTGGAAGATATTTAGTAACCAAATATGGAACTTCTATAAATTTGAATTCAGGTTCAAGTTCAATTGGTTTATTGATAAACACTGTATCAGTTTTTGTTATATCTGATTCATTGTTATGTTTTGATTTTTTAAAAATCAGGATTACTAAAAATACAATCAATGAAAATACGATACCTAAGAAGAAACTTTTGAAATTCATATTACCAGTTTTTTGAGTTTACTTCTTCTTTTACTAGATAAATCTCTTTTGGGTAACTTAACTTTCAAAACATATTGAAAATTGGTCTCATAAAATTCAGATATGGGTTTACAAGAACTAACTGTACTGAATACTTCATTTAATTCTTCTGGTGAAGTTAAGCATTTTGTATTTTTTCTAAAATTCCTTGTCATAAACATTTGGTTTTTTTGGTAATTCAAGATACAATAGTTTAAACTAGAATTATAAGGCTTATGATTTTTATATTCTCTTTTGTTTTTAACTCCTTATTACCTTCTAAACTAAAAATAGGTAAATTTGAATATAACTTATTTACCTTTTTAGAAGGTATAAGTTATATTTATTGACACGGTATTGATTTATTTTTATTGCGTGCATATAAATAGAATACTCTATTAGAGTATTCTATTTAATTATATCCTTTATTATAATTAAAAATTAATAATAAATGCGTATATATGCGAAGGAAACTCAATACTGTTGATTTTTTACTGAAAAATCATATGTTTTTTTACTATCTAGTGAATATTTTTTATAAAATACACCTTTGATTTGGTAAATACTATCATTCCATATAAAAATTTAACTCAAAAAATTATCTAGGATATGAAATTAAATGAAGGAGATGCTGTTTTAGTTACTGGTTATGCTTTTTTTGAAAAAGCATTGATTGAAAAAGCTGAAAAAGGTCAGTATATACTGAGTAATGGCTTTAAAATTGACAAGAATTTTAATGTTATAGGTAGTAATAAGTTCATTGTTAAGCCATTTATAGAAGAAGAATATCAATTTTTAGTAGCAAAATCTGCAATTCCTAAACTTTTAGATGAATTTAGTAAGAAATATACATCACTTTCAAAGGAAAAAACTATCAAAATATATAAAAAGTTGAATATTTTGAGTAAAAAACACCTTTAAAAATTTAAAAAATTATGTTTATCAGGACATTATTATTATTCCACATAGTTGGTAGATGGATTATATCACCTTTCATGAAAAATTCAAGCAATATTCTTGCTTATCATAAAGTTATGAAAGAAGAATATGGTAAAGAATATACTGGTAGGTTAGGAAAATTCATATTTACATTTGCTTTATTAACATTAATAATAACATTATGTGCCCTATACTTATAATATTATATGTAATTGGTTTATTATTTACATGGTTTGTAGACCAAACTATAATGGATACTAAAATGGTTAATACCTATTCGTGGAAACATATATCAGTATTAACTATAATATGGTTATTATCACCAATATTCATCATAGGTTTATTATTTTTGGGTATAAAATTTTTAGTTTCCAGAATTTTTAGAAAAATATAACCCAAATACTATTATAATTTGTCAAATTATAGGTTAGTGATTTTATAATAAGTACGTTTATTTATGTCGCTAAAAATATATATGAGATAATGTTACAACTTTTCTAAACCATACTTTTTATATCCAATGACACCACTAAATCTCATATATATTTTATGGCTTCCAGTCTTTGGGAAAAGGTTGGAAGTTTTTTTTGTGTTAAAAACACAAATGACAGTAGAATCATCAATAAGATTATAAAAAATCATTATGAAAAGAACAGATTATTTATATTTGGAATGTATAGAATATCCTAAGGGTATAAATATAGATTTAAAAGAGAATAACATAGTATTTTGTTTAAATAAACAAGGGATTTATAATGTTATAAATGTAAAAGTTACTAGAAAATACCCTATACTGGGAATTTTTAATAATTATGAATACCAATGTTTAGAATTTAATTCACCAAAAGCAAATCTTAGTTATTCATTATTACAAACCATAGTAAATAAACTCAATGATTTAATGCATTTATATAAAGCTGGTATCATAAAGGGTAATTTAAAAATAAACCTTTTCAAAATTTTTTAATTAAAATCCCTTGAGGTTACTATTCTTTTAAGTTATTATAATAACTTAAAATTTTTTAGGCCTATGAACACAATTTTTTATGCTCAAAACAGAAAAGGTAATATCCCAATAAAAGGGATAGACCAACTAAAAATTGAATTAGTATTTGAAAATGTTGGTAATCTACAGAACAATGTTAATGTTACCATGTTGGGAACCATTAATTCAGAAATGTATAATATAGCTAATACATTTAGACCTGGTAGAAATTATTATGAAACAAATCAGGAAATTGAACCAATAGAATATACAACTAGCAGTAGTATTGATTTTACTGTTAAGGTTACTGGATGTTTAAATACTGATGGTGAATCTGGAACTCAACCTAATAAATATAATTTACTTATCCAAGGTTTTAAAGATAATACTTTAACTAACCCATTTGATATATATACTGGTGATGGTGATTTGGTTTATATGGATGAAGATGGGATAACACCTGGTATGTATTTTCCAACAGAAGGTGTAACTGGTAGTAAAACTTTATCAGAAGAAGATTTAAAAATTATTGTTTGTCACATAGATATTTTAATACAGAATTAATTATGAGCACTAGATTTTTTAGTCAACAACAAGCAGCATCAAGCTTAGAAAAATATGAAATAAATATTACAAACGTAATATTTAAAACTGATGAATATAACGAAAAATTTCAAAACTCTGGTAACTTATCATTCAACTTTATACCAAATACTAATAAGGATACTGACCAGATTCAGATGAGTATGCAACTTAACCAGAATACTAATCAAACTTCAGCTATGTCAGGAGTAGTAAAAACTTATACTGATAAGCAAAATATGAAGGTACAACTGAATACTGGTAATATAACTCTTCAAACTGCAGATGATAGTTATGCATATTTTATTACTTCATATATAAGAAAAATATATGCAAAAAATTCTCAAGATGACCCAAATAATAGTACATACTTAGTTGACACCAAAACTGTGAATGTACAGAAAAATGTTTATTCTATAAATGAAGAATATGAATTTTCAGGTGAAATCTTACAAGGTAGACCTATAATAGTAGTAGAATATTCTATTGTAACTTCATGTTTTATGAATACTGTTGAATGTTTAATCTCAACTAATGGTATTGGTATAAATAATACATCACCTGCTAATTATAATTTAACAGCTAACATATATAAAGATGGTTCATCAAAACCCTGGGGAAATTTCAATAGGCCCTATATTCAATTTACTAAAGAAGATGGAGATTCTCACTCAGAACAATGGGGAATCACCTATGAGGATTCCCTGATTAATAGAGGTAATCTTGTTATACCAGATTTTAAAATGATATCTTCACAAGTAGTTTATAGAGCAGATAATAATCAACCATTTAGTAGTACCTATTGTATACTTTACTCAGTAGATTCAAATGGTGGTTATACTAAACTTGAAGATTGGCATGTTTCAACTACAGTTTTAGCAGGTAGTGATACTTGGGTAGAATCAAATGTAAGTATACCACAAACATGTTGTAAATTATTGTTGGATATAGAATTAATACCTTAATATTATGATTGAGATATTTAAATCAAATAAGAACTCTAAGTTTATAAAGATTAAATTCAATTCAATAGAAGAAAGTAGAATATTTGGAGTAAATAAACCATATATTCTAACCTATAATAATGATATTCCAGTAAAGAATTATATTAATATAATAAAATTAGTTATATTAGAAGATTTCTATTTACTAGAATTCACTATAATAAATTAAATTTCTTCTTTATTCCAGTTTATACATTTATTTTTAATAACTAGGATTCAACCATGGGTCCTAGTTATTTTTTTTTATTTTTCACCAAACTGACTTCCTGATATCATATATGGATATGAATTAATAAAAAAAACTTAATCTTATGAACCAACCATTTTTAAAATTATCATCAGGGATAAGAGTAAAAATAAAAAGTCCCATTTCTAGTAATGTAATTTTAGGCATTATAGAAGATTTCTGTACTGACAATTCTAATACTTTTGTTAAATTAAGTAAGGCAGTATTAATAGATTTATCCAATAAAGTAACCAATTATTGGGTATCAGAAAATGTCCTTATAGATATTGATAGTATGGCAATTTCATCACCAAATACTGAAGAATTATCCCTATTAGAAAATATGACTAAAGAATAACCATCATGAAAGTAGAAATAATACAAAAAGACAACATAAAACCCTCATTATATATTAATAATGATAATACAGTCATTATTTTAGCTATAATGATTAATGGATATTTGGTTGGTACAGTATGTTATTCAAAGAATAACGAATACGAAATTGGTTTTTATGATATGGATTGGGATAAAAATTCTTTTCACCTTTTTAATGGTAAAGTAATATTGTCAAATGAATAAAATATTAGAAAATGATACAAGTAAAAATAAACCCAGAAATTTTAAATGAAGTAGTACAACCCTATGATGTACCAATATTAGTTCATAGCCCATATTATGCTATAATTGTTTTAGCATCAACTGATTGTGGTGATTCTTTTAAAGGTACTGTAATATCCTCAACTAATCCAGAATGTCCAATAGGTAAATATTATGAACATTGGGAGAAATCAAATTTTTATATTATTAATGATGAAATAATATTAAAAAATGGACAGAAAGAAATTTAAAGGAATTAAATAAAAACCATATTCATGAATATAGATATAAAATCAATCTTTGGTGAAATTCTATTCTCTTTTGAAAAAGAAGACAACACAATCAAAGATACCCTGGTAGAAGCTTATTTAGAAGGTATTGACTTAAAATACTCAGATCTAAGAAATGCTAACCTAGAAGATGTTGACTTTAATGAATCAGATCTAAAGGGAATTAACCTAGAAAATGCCAATCTAAAAGGAGCCAATCTAAGTAATGCTAATTTAAATTGTGCTAACCTGAATGGCGCTAATTTAGAGAATATTAAGTATTCTATATATACAACCTTCCTGTCATTACAATGCCCATCTGAAGGAAGTTTTATGGGATGGAAAAGAATTGATAAATACATAATCAAATTAAAAATACCTGAAGATTCAGAAAGAAGTTCATCAACAAATATAATATGTAGATGTTCAAAAGCAGAAGTACTAGAAATACAAAATCTGAATGGAAGTATAGCTGATATAACAGAAATATGTTCCAATCATGATAAAACCTTTATATACAAAGTGGGTGAAATAGTTGAAGTAAAAGGCTTTGATAAAAATAGATGGAATAAATTTTCAAATGGCATACATTTCTTTATAGATAGGAATATGGCTGTAGTTTATGGAAGTAATTTATTGGGTATTAAAGATATCAATCTGTACCTGAAACAATATTAGGTGCCCATTACATATAGCCCAAAAAACCTGGTGCAGTAAATAGGGGGTACGGTATCTTTTAATTTAAAACTTCAAATAAAAAAATAGGGGACAATTATTAGTCCCCTTTTATTAAATTATTTTTATAACCACTCAATTTTTTTATTTAATTGTTTAAAAATCAAATCAAATAAATTATTTTTTTTATCAAAGTCAATCATCACATTGTATTTGTTGTAAAACAATTCTTCATTAACCAATCCACATAAATAATTAATACTTTTAATTTCATTATCAGTATTAAAATTGAATTGAAATTTATTGATAAATTCGTTTAATTTTTCTTTAATTAAATTTCCTTTTTCATCAAATAATACATCTATCCTATTATCCAAATCAAAAGAGATATTCATTTGATTTTGTCCAATAAAAGAATGACTATTAATATTATTGATACTAAATGAAAAGTGATTCATTATTTTTTTAATGAATTGAAAACAAACATTGTTATCTACGTTTACTATTTTTTTTATTTCATTCATATTTAAATAAAAATCAATTCCGTTTTTGTATTCAAAGAATTCCATTTTGTTAAAATATTGATTGTACTTTTGATACATTTTTTCAAATACTTTTTGGTTGAGTGGTCTAATTTCACAATCAAAATAATAACGTACAATTAATTCCAATTCATTATTACTTTTTCCAAAAATTAAAATTTCTTTTTCCATTTTTTTTATTTTTTTGTTTACTAATTTAATTTTTTAAAAAGGGGGAAATTTCCCCCTTTTTTTCATTTGTTCATTACTGAAACGAATCGTTTAATTAATTGTACACTTTCTTTATTTGTGTTGTTATCCATAATAATCTCAATATTATTATAGACTAATTTTGCGTATTCTTTCCAATCTTTTTTAAGTGCTTCTAATTTGTTTTTATCTTTTTCAACAACTAAAAAAGTAGAGAGAAATGCGTCTCTTTTTTTTCTTAATTTAATCCTAATTGATTTTTTTTCTCTGTCTGTTTTTCCCTCAAATAATTCTTTTTTGTAGATTGTTGCACGATTAAATGAAATTTCTTTTTGAATAGTTTCGTTTCCAATTGCAAAAATTTTTTCTAAATTACTCATAATATTTTGCCAAATTTTTTTGTGAACAAAAAAGGAAAATAAAAATAAAAAATTTGGACTTTTGAGAAAAATTCTATTTCCCTTTTGATTTCATTACAAAAATACTGCTTTTATTTTAATAAAAAAATTTTTTCACTGAAAAATAACTTTAAAAAAGTGAAGATAATTTAATTGATTATTTACGTATATATAATATATGTATATAGAAATAATCATCATATATACAATACATAATAACAAAAAATATCTTAATATAATTTAAACCAAACTCCCATGGGTTACCCCCAAGGGTATATTGGGCCTACTTTAAAAGTAGTCATTGTCGATGGGTATTTTTTCTGGGCCTCACTGATACTAATGCCTGATATCTAAATTAACCTTTTTCTCCTTGAATCCTTTGGGCCCATAATGGCCAATAAAAATTCGCCCATTGTAGCTAACTTAATATTCATGATTGGCCATAAAGGCCAAAACTAAAAGACTCCTTGAAAGAGCCCATAGATGGCCTATACTTTTAACTCACTTCCTCTTTGTTGCGTATATAAATATATTATAAGATAACTTAATATATACCTCTAGAGAATTATTTTTAGTTTAAGAATAATTTATTTATCTTTTAAGCATACCAAATTCTATGAATGATATAAGGCTTTAATATTATTAAGCTTTTGGGCCCTTATAATAACATGATAATTAAATTATTTTTATTGCCTATCAATTCAAGCAAATTATCAATTCAAGCAAATTATCAATTCAAGCAACACATAAAAATGGGACCTAAATATACATCCCGTACCTTTAAGTCCCTGATGATAACAATTATTATGAGTAATTTTATATGTTATATGGATTAATAGCCAAGTCAGGATTTATTAAGAACTAAGTATAAAAATTTACCACTAACTTTATCCTGAACTTTTCCTTCATTTTTTCAGGATTTTCCAAAATATCAAATATAACCTTCTTGCCATATTTCTTAACTAAACTATTCATTAGTTCAATGCAAAATTCTTCTCTGAATGTATTATCTTCTGTCCATTTAAAATAATTAACATCCTGTTCGTTGTCCGGAATAAAAAATACTTCTACCATAACCTTAAATTTTTAAATTAATACTCTAAACTTAATTCCTGTAATAAATATAAACCCTCTAAAGTTAAATCCTCATATATATCAGGCAAGGGATAATAAACCAGAAAATTAAAATTATAATCTTCAGGATTCTTAAGAATATTATCCCTAGTTTCCTTATTATATAATCTTTCGACCTCTTTGAGAAAATATTCAATACATTCGTTATTAATAAAACCATTATATATAATAACTTGGGAATTGGTTAATTCCTGAATTGGTTTGAAGGTGATTATTGTTTTCATAATTTTATTTTTTAATTCAATACAAATATAATATTTTTATTTTATTAATTAATTCTTTTTATTAAAAATATCCTTGGTGGGTTCTAGAGTAGTGTTTTGGCTTTAGTGTTTTTATGGTTTATTAATCTTAGTGGTTTAGGGTTAAATGCATATGATGTCCAGTTTAATAATGTATATTGTAGCTGGTGTATCATATGCATTTGGATTAGTTTATATGAAATCGTACCAATATATTGTAGTTTGGTCTAATTCTTTGTCTTTATCCTTGGGATATTTCTTTTGAAATAGCTTTGGGATTGGTGGATACCATGCTTTTCTGAAATTTGGGAACATATCCACTTCTTTGAATTTTGGTCCTATGTAATATGGGTTATCATATACTAACCAATCTGATTTTCTTATTATTTTATAGCATAATGGACTCATTGAAAAGTTCATACATAGATATTTGAAGTACATATCTTTGTTCTTTTTGCTATAAAAAGCAAATGTATCTTCAAGCACTATTCGAAATATTATATGCTTTTCATTTAAATATTTTATTATTTCATCTAAGTTAATTTTATATTCACATAATCCATGGCAAGGAATTAATTCTAGAGTTTCTTTTTTCTTATTAGATATAATTTTAACTCTAATATCTAATATTATTACTTTGCCTATTTGTTTATCTATTAATTTATCTTGGCATTTACTAAATGGATAAAATATCCAATGATAAAACTTACGGGGTTTATAACCCGTAAGTGAATTATGAGATCCAAACATTTTCTTTAGTTTTTAAATATATTTTTTCTGAACTTAGTTTTTTTAATTCTCTATTGATTACATTATTGATTAAATGTATATTATCCTTAACTTTTACTGATTTCTCCATTATAAAATCTAAATATCTAGCAGACTTGACAGCAGCTTCATGAGTTAATTCTCCATCCCATGCCATTAACAATAAATAGAATAAGAATGATTCTACATTTTTTACTTCTAGAAACTTAAGAAGATCTTCATCCAAATAACCTTTAACCTTATCATATATAATATTGGCAATATCTCGAAGATATTTATAATATTTCTCATTATGTATCCATGGTATATTCTTTATCCTTGATAAATAATAACCATTATTACTATCATACCTTGTTAAGATATTTATATCTTTAATCATTATACTAAAACTTCTGGGATATAAATCAAACTTATCTATAATTATACCATATATTTTAGCCTTTAATAAATAAGGTCCATATTGATTATCAAATAAAGATGAATACTTAAGATAATACTTATGTACTTCTTTGAAAAGTTTATTGTTTGGGATGCAATTTTGAAATTGAAGATTTTGTATTAGTTCAAAGATTTCTTCATTTGATGAACTGTATTTCTTCCAGCCTTTCTTTTTAATTAATTCTCCTGTAATCATAATATTATTGTTATAAATTTTAAAGTAAATGGTTCTTTCATTGATTTTCCATATTTGTCAATGTATAATAAATGACTGTATTTATTATTGGTTATTATTAATACATATCCCTTAGTATCTTTATATTCTTCCTCTTCTATATTTCTTATAATGTATAACTCATCATTATATAGAACCAGGGTATTTAAATATATACTTAAATCAACTGATCCATATAATGGCAAAGTTTCCATATAGTGTATTCTACTATTGACTAAACTTTCTGTATCTATATTAATCTTTATTTCATCTTCTTCATCTCTAAATAATAAATGAAATCTATCATTTATATCTTTTACATATATTCTCCTATATGATTCTCGTAAGTCATAATAGATTTTACCCTTTATTATTATCCAATAACCAGATGGTCTATTGTCATTTCTGAATCTACCTACTGGTTTTTCTTTTTTTACTTGGATAATTTCATTTAGGTCTGAATTGTAGAGTTTTACACCTAATTGTAATAATCTACTTAAATTGTTACTTATTTCTTCTAATGTCATCATATTGAATATAATACTTCAAAACTTAATAAATTTCTTTGTTCTAACTTTTTAAAACTAATTATTTCTATAACTCCATCACCATCAGTGAAATTATTAACGAATTCCATAAGATTTTTCATAATTGTAATTACTACCAAATCCCTATTTACTAGACCCTGTTTACTATGAAAAATTATATTTAATAAACATTGGTCTTTTCCACTATCATGAAAGATATATTTCATCCCTATATCTCTAGGATCTATACCCTCTTTCTTTAAATAATCTAAAGTTAAAGTTAAATCTTCTTCTAACTTTTCACTAAAGTTATCAATGAATTCCTTATCTTTCACTGTCAAATCATTTTTTCTCCTTGACCATAGATGATCAAAAAGTGATCGAGATACTTGGTTAATTGCTTTTTGTACGATTTCTTTTGTTTCCATATATTTTTATTTTTAATTATATACAAAT